>Ga0307959_1000815_pt1 | contig 15186 bp, 16 predicted proteins | sample OrgLakmetagen494_FD_201813 | JGI IMG/M metagenome (GOLD analysis project Ga0307959, IMG submission 201813) | Saline water microbial communities from Organic Lake, Antarctica - #494 | ecosystem: Environmental > Aquatic > Non-marine Saline and Alkaline > Saline | place: Antarctica: Organic Lake...
CTGTAGTGGCGACTGTGATGTTGTTGACCGCTGGTATGTTTGCTGCCTTGCGCTTCTAAGTGCAAAATTTCGGTGACGACTCGAAAATTGGCGAGCCTTAGCACTGTCAGTGCATTTGCAACGGTTTTCTCATTGCTACTGCTGCTGTTGCTTGGTAGTTCGCTGAGAAGCTCCGAAAAGGGAACGCCTCCGCGCCTTATAACATCATTAAGATCTTCCACGCCGTCATTTGGTGACGATGACGACGATGACGAAGTTTGACGAGATACTCGTGAAGTAAGTACCACGCTAATTGTTCCCGTCCCATCGTCAAAGCACAGCAGTGGTGATGCCTGACCAACATGAGGACGGCATCGACCTATCAGGTGAGCTCCTTGCCATGTGGCGTCATCATTGAAGTCGTTAGGATAGTCTCTGCTCTCATCCTGAGAAGGTGCTTCAGTACTCATATTTCTTCCAGCGACATCGCTAAACTCCTCACAGCTTCTTGTGTTGCCATCATTGTCACTGCCATTGTCGTCGTCATCGTCATCCTGTTGCTCCCTCTCCTGGGCATTGCTTGTGGCGTGAAAGCGTAAGATCCAACATTGGCCTGCAAGCGCATTTGATTTACCAGTGGCAACATTACTATTCTCCCCTTCTCGACCAGCGGCGCGTGCATCGGCTCTAGAGGCCGTAACACAGTTGTGCCGCTTGACTAATGTCTTGATGTGTTGTTGCCAGCCACCACGCCTCGATTTTAAGTGTTTGCATAAATCAGCCACCGAAGGTACCAGAGGCCATTGGCTCATACTATCACAGCACTTACCCGACACTTGCTCAGCTATTGTACCACTGACATGACTGGAAGAGCCACCTACACCCGAAACAACATGGCACGCTGAATCATGTTTGAGGAACTCCAGAGGTAGCGTAGTATGGTGCACCTATGACAGCAGAAAGATACATGCATCAACGGAGAAGGGAAAAGTTAAACATATTCTTAATACGAGGCAGTAGCGCACAATGTGCTTCCAAGCTCATGCTACAATTGTAACGGAGGGAATATTTCTTACGGGGGATGGCACAGCTTTGGAGGCCACAGCTGCTCTTCGAACAGCTACTGCTGCCTGCCGAGCCCATGCAGTGCCCCCCAGAGCGGCGCGTTTGTCATCTTCGATACATTGAAGGGAAGAGGTAAGCATTGAATGCAGAAAAGAAGTAAAGAGAAGAAAACAAACCGGGTGAGACAAATGGCATGGAAAATATAGGTTAGGAGCACTGCCAACATAGACCAAACAACATGGTGGAAGCTATACGATGATCATTGGATACGGTATGTACATTAATGTAAACGTACCGAGGTTGCGTTCCACCAGACGTGCCCAGGCCAGCGTAGCACAGCATTCAATACCACTGCGGCTACTGTAAGCTTTCCCCAGCGATCTCGCAGCAGAAGTCGTCCACGCAGGTGTCCCTATACCAGCACTAGCACTAGATGAAGAAGCTCGCCCTGTCTCTTCCTTTGTTACTGGTCCAGTAGTAGGAGCACCACTGGCACCAACGAGCAAAGGAGTGATTTCAGTGGCAGCGCACGCAGCGAAGCCCCGCAATTTGCCCCACATGTACACCGGGTGCACGTGGCGAAGCTGCAAGGTTGTGCCTGCGGTGAGCCAGGCCACCCACGCGGGAGTTGACGAAGGCGAAGATGGCGAAGAAGAAGATGCAGAATCAGGAGGAGGTGTACTACTAGAAGTCACTGCTGCTCCTGCATCTGAAAGAAGAGGCCAATGCTGCAAAAAGAGCAGAGTGCCACCATGGTCCAATTTGATGATCAGATGCTTTGCGCTGGCCCCCACACTTCGCTCGTCAAGGCTCGTGAGCGCAAACGCTCCTGTGATTACTCCCGTGTAGTGCACGACACTTTCGTCGAGCTTAGGCGAAGGTCTCCCTTGTAGAGGTGGTGTAGTTTTGCAAACATCTCCAGAAACAGATGTCTCATCGTGCAACAAATGACTTCCGGATGCTAGTCGAATCACAACAGTTTCAGTGCGTGCAACTGCTACCCAGTCTCGAGACTCATCTTGTAGGGGCACTTCTGATCCTCCCGAACTCACTTCTCGAGCTTCCGTCGTTCCAAACGCAATGAACCGCTCAACCCCACCCAATCCAGTGCTGCCGTCACTGGATGCAATTTCAAGCTTGCTATGCCTAACGTGTACAGCACTCACGACTACAGTGTCGCCGCAGCTCATGAATCGCCGCCATACGAGAGTGCTGCCTGACAGCATTAGCGTAACCCGTGGGAGTGGCTCTGATGATGCTGAATCCTGCACTACTTCAGGCGCACATTCAGCAGCATCTTCTAGTATCAAGAAACAAACTGGTGGAGCGTCAGGTGTCTGAATAACGGGGCTCAGCGCAACCACTCGACCTTTCAGCAAGGTTAACTTTCGCCGACTCATTGAGGTACCATGTCGGTCGCGTTTGCGAGATCTTGAGGATGCCAAGAGGTCACGCACGGACTCCATTGGCTCGCTGATTGGCAGCGACACCCCTTGAAAGGACGGAGGCCCTCGCAATAAAGCCAAGGCAGCAGGGCACAGGGTCACCTTGTTAGTGTTGTCGAGGACTTTAACTGCGGCTGAAAGGATGCATCGGTTACCACCGCTGCCGGAATGTAGGAGCTTCCAACGACTACCTGAAACCTGCACGATTCGATCTAGAGCCTGAGAAGGCGGAGGAAGTCCTTCTAAAGCTACTTCAGTGCCGTCTTCATCTTCGAGCCATAGGCGTTTTCCGTCCGCTGAGGCACGCAAGAAGGCCACTAGGGTCCGTTCCAGATCTAGCCCATCGTTTCTTGTTGGAAGTTTAGCACCTGCTGTGACCCTAGCCCGAGCAGCAACGATCGCTAGACTACATTGACTGCAACATCTTGTGTTGGGACCGCAGGCACCAGAATTCATGCTGAAGACAATGCGATTGACCCTAGGTAGATCATACCCATTTCAGGCTATAATTTACCGCTTCCATTTTTGAAATGAACGGATGCTTGAAGGGCTCCCTCCAGACGACGACACGACTACATTCTCCCTGTAGCCGCCCGCGCCTCAGTAGTTTTGACTCCCTGTGCTAATGAATCTACCTCGGTGCTTGATTGACTAATGGATTTCAAAGAAAAATACGAAAAGGAGAAGAGATTCAAGCCCGTTGCGCGCCTATCCTCCCTATATCTAATCTCACTTGCAGGCAGCTCGCCTGTGGGCACAGGGGGCGAAGGTCAGGTACAATTGAAGGTTATACTGGCAACTTAGCTCGCTTCAGCGGTCAAGTGACAAGAGGCCGTAGATGTAATCGGCATCTCTTTCACAGCTGTCAGCATCCTTCGCAGTTGCCAGCAGTTGACTCAGGAATAAGTAGCAGCTAAAGATAGTGGGTGTTAGGGAAAAGAAAAACTGAGAGCCGCCCTGAGATCTGAACTCACGTACTTCTCTGAGGTATATATCTCTGTCTTTGAAAACGTGGTGCAGGTTCCTTGGATTTGATTCAATTCCAAGCGGCTGACTCAGATAGCTTGCTCTACAGTAACGATCGCCGGAATCCCCTGCTCTTGAGTTCCCACTTCCTTCCTTCGCGGGGTTTGTGCCTCATCACTTGCACTCTGGCAATAGCACACTTGGACGTCCAGCGCTGATTGGCCTTGGGAAAAACCATATGTCCACTTCAACGCCAAAGAACGCCCACCCCACCAAGGCCTCTTCCTTGTAAAGAAATTTAAGTTAATTTTCTCTGTTGCACTCCCGCCGTTCTTATATCCTCACACCCCACAAACCCCCGACCCCCCCCCATCCTTCTCCAACCCCAACCCCCATCCCCGGTTATATGTTTCATTTCACACCCATTTCTGTGTCGGAAATCCTTCAGTCAGCCAATCGCATTAGAACCATATAAAGAGGGCAAACTACAGTGTTGAGTTGGCTCCCTCACTCGCCTAGTCCCACTCCCTTATCAAAATGTGAACAAAAATGGCCTTTTGCCAATGAAGAACAAGTTTAGCGCCCCTGACTAGTTTCTTTGTTTCCTACTTGGATGGCAAAGACGTAGGTAGCGCTATGAGACCGGGAACTATATTTGGATGACTTCAGAGTTCATGGAATCCATTCAGCAAGGCCATTCTCAACATGAGCCACCAGTGACATCATTCCCGCTGTCTAGTACTTGCTTCTTTACTTGTGCGTCAATTGAATGCTGGGTCCTTCCTGGCACCCGAGGTGCTATCTGTGGAATTCTTCATCGAAGGCTCAAAGCGACGATTTGCTGCAATTTATGCTTTGAGCCTGTTTTTGTTGGCGGTGTTCGCCGCTATTTTTCGTGCTGCGCTAATGGTCTCCAACGCCGCCTCTTCAGAGCTGGGAGCAACGCCAGCTTTGCCGAGTAAAGAACGATTGGTGCAGCCGCTCTAATATGAAAAGAAACAACAAGAAGAGATAAGTTCGCAGAGCTTTACGTAAAGCCATAAAGAGGCAAGTGCGTATAAGACCACTGTGTCCGATGAACCAATTCGTCAAGAAAAGCGTGAATGTGAAACACCAGTAGGATTAAAAACCGTAAAGAACCATGCAGCTCAGACGATCGCAAAAAAGAAGGGCAGAAGATATTTGATATGTTCAGTTCAATTTCCTTCTGCTCTATACCATCAAACACTGCATAAATGTGGCGGTCTCGAAGTCCAACGAGAGGCACGCTTGAGGCAATCCGAGATCAGCTCTGAGATAAGATGAGAGAAAAGGTGAAATGGGACGACAAAAGGAAGGAGAAGAAAGACATATTGAGGGAGAATACTATTGCGGGGATCGTGAAAAGAATTACAATTTTCAAATGCGAGAATAGACCAAAGACTTATGACCAGAAAATTGACCTTTTCATTATTGGAAATTAGAGGAATAGGATGCATACAATGAACTCACGGGTTAATTTTGTGCGGCCGGCTGCTGCCCTTTTTGCCTTGGATGCTCTGTGCAGTCGAGACATGCTGCGCTGAATTATTCAACAATGGGCTTCCGAGCAAGTTGCCTAACTTCTTTCTTGGTCGCCACAACGATGATACTGGTACGGGAGCTCGTACTGGCGTTTTGTCAAAAGTGCGTCGATCTGCACTGTCAAGGAGGGAGGATTGTGCCAGTTCCAGCAATATCCTATGCCTTGCCTCTAACAACGAGGGATTACTACTATCGTTCATGCTGCTATTACTAATGCTGCTTCTACTGCTCGTGCTGCCGCTTTCTGATACCCCAATAGAGTCTCGCAATTGCGCTAGAAGTTTCTGCAACCCAACCACCGGCCCCTCGGCATCGTTGTGAGCGTTTTGAAGGCGGGTCTGAAGGCGGGTGAGGCGTGATGGGTCGTGTTTGGACACCAAGTCCTGCACTTGAGCCTGGTGGAAATAGATGTACGTAGAAAGAGGAAGCAAAACGAAGTGAACAAAATAAGTGGACAGAAAAGAGAAAAATGAGGTGAGAGGCAACGGAGAAGCAGGACATGGATTTTGAAGCCTCCAAAAAAAAAAAAAACAAGAATCGCAGTGATAGAGTAATACCCTCGAAATTAAACAAAGTTCGTGTCCTAACCTCAAGAAGTTGCACTTCGTGCCCGGTTCCTCGCGCACTCGCGCGCCCTGTTGCCACTGCTGTCTTAGTGGCAGCTCGGCCTGCGCTGCTTTTCCTGTGGGGTGCATGCACGCACATGGACGGTGAGTATAAGAGCCAACTTCATCGTAGTTTTTGAAAGCAAAGGATGCACAAAATAGCACGAGTTGAAATTGCAAGCCACTTTTTTCAACCTCTGGCGCAAGACAAGAAAAACAAACACATGTTTCCATACATGTGGCGGCTGTTTCCCGAAGGTACGTCGTCATCTTGGTCTAAGCTCCTCAACGTAAAAGTAGTGGTCTTCGTGATAGCGTCCCGAAAAGGAATGATGCCAGGCTCGAAACCTTCCCGAACGATTTCAACGGCTAGCAGGCGCTGTACATGTGGGGCGTTACGAACGGGCACAGCACAAAAGACAGCAGTATTGTATCATGTGCTAAAAAAAGCAGCGCAAAAAAGGAAGGATATAGTCAAGACAAATAGACAAGACAAATAGAGAGGCTTGACACACGGCGAGTGAGAAAACCAATACCTCTGGCAAATAAATAGAATTACATGCAAGCATATGCACGTTATGCATTTTTTTTTTAAAGACGTCCTAGTACCATCAGAGCTGCTACTAGGCTCGGTTGTGAGGTGCGCAGCTGGTCGAACACATTCACACGCTCCTGAGGGTCATTGTTGAGGTCAAACAACTCCCAGGGTCCTGCGGGCGGTAAGTTATCATTTGAGGGAAGCAGAGGGTTGTCAAGATCAGCTGCTGTCTGGCGTTGCCACTTCTCGGGGTAACACCTTTCGAAGGAAAAGGGGGAGATAAAATGAGAAAAAGGCAAGAATAGCACAGTGAAGTCAAGTTTACAGCGACGAACGGAAAGAGAGAGAGAGAGTACAAAAAAATGAATACAAAGTTGACGGCGCCAAGTAAACCTCAAATCGTAGTACAGAATGAGCTTGTAGCCATCTCGCGTGCGTATGCCGATGTGACCCGGTCGAGTCAACGGTTTGTTGGGATCGCCTGCAGGGAGAGGCAAGAAAACAAGCAAACACCCACGTAAGAAGAGTGGAGGTAAGTACACCATCGGAAGCACACCAGAAACAATAAAAGAAGATTCGACGCATTAGCTGTACAGACATGAATGTGTCAGGGCGTAATCGAAGCGGCAATGCCGCAAACTTATGCGAGGGCCTTTTCATAATACACACGTGCGCAGAATGAATTTAATTTGAAGTTGCAAGCAGTGCTTGCTTTTTCAAACCAAGAATGTGCATATGTTCATCCATCAGCGTGCTTGATGCGCTTTTCGTACCGTAAAAACGGTAATAAATGGCATCTCGAGCCCATCGCTTCTCAATTGGCTGGCGACTGCTGCTCTTCAAAGTGTACATCTGATCTTGAGCCAACACTAGATGCGCGAAAGATCGGCCGTGAAAGCCCACCGTGGGCACAGAAGGAGCAGACGAAAAACTAGTGGACATTCGAGCAGTTCGAGTATTTTCCCCACCATTTCTCAGGGATTTTCCATCTCCTTCGTCTTTATCCCCATCTTGTGTGTTTGGTGAGGGGCTCAAAGGTGCAGTCGAAGCATAAGGAATCGAACTTTTGGTTTTCGAAGCTTTGTGCCCCCGTTTCGAGGAGCTCAAGAGGCGTGGCAACATCTGAACGTCCACTTGAGCAAGCTCCAACAAGGTAGGCGCCCAGTCCACATGCTGCAGTAAAAAGCCCGACGGCAGCAACGTATTGGGTGCTATTTTACGAGGGTAGCGCAGGACGCAGGGAGCGCGGATCGACTCGTCCCACATGTAACGCTTGTCGAAGCCGTTGCGCTCTCCCAAGAAGTACCTTTGTGTCCGCAGAAAAAGCAGGGCCATAGCGCAAAAAAAAAAAGTGTGTGAGCAAGAGATGGCGATGAAAAGAAAGAAAAAGAAGCACGAGTGCACACGAAGAGTGACCAAAAGAGAGGAATTATTCATTGCTTTGTCGTCCTTTTGAGGAAACAACGAGCATAACCCTTTAAGTTAAGTATAATTATGCTCTCAACACGAGCAACCGTTGGAAGAATGCTTCCCCTCTGTCCACCTTACCCTTGGTCGCTGGTGTACACCACGACAGTGTCTTGTGTGGCGCCCATTTCCTCGATCTTGTCTAGCAAGCGCCCTATGCCATCGTCCATGGCCTTGGCTGTGCGCAAATAGTCCGCCACCTAATGGCTCACGATTGAGGGAAACGACCAAGAGGGCAGCAATAATTTGGGAAGAAACTAGCATGGAGCTTGTGAATCAAATCAAAACGAAGTGGATTGAATCAAGAGGAAAGCAGCTGATGTGGTTATTTACCAGTTTGGAATGCACTAGCCGACGTGCCGCCGCAAAGTTGCTGTCGTTTAAAAATTTGGAGAATCGATATGTGTCCAGTTCAGAGGCGCCAAAAACCTAGGAACATAAAAAAATGCATGTTGCTTAGCGCGAAGGATTTGGCAGCGGAAATATAACGCACGCATAGAATGAATGTGCATTAAAACCCATGGTTTGCACATTCCATCAAGCTGCCATCAGATTGTAATATCAATGTTCACTTCTTCGCACCCCTTCCCTTTCGCTCCTCCCCTCTTATAAGTCTTGCATTACTCACGTCTCCACGCGCCTGAAATTCCACGATCCGCGCTCCCAGTGTCTCGAGAGGCCATCCCGCGGGAACCCCCCCAATCGGCCCTGCTTGTCCGTTGAGCGCTTCGAACATCGACGGAGCTTCGGGAAACGCCCAAGTTGGGTCTGCCAATTGACTTATGCGCTCGGGTTGAGGTGGCAACAGAGATGAAGAAGGTGGCGGAGAACTTTGTCGATTGGAAGATAACGAGGAGGATGACATTTGCTTCCGCGCCATTTCCCAGACGGCGTCGAGCGAAGCATTGTAGGAAGGAGGAAAGGACCACGGCTCGTGGGTTTCTTTGAAGTGCACATGTAACAAGAAAGGCTGCCTTTCCTTCTCCTCGACAGGAGCAACAACGCTGCTGGCGCTGCTAAGGCCATGTGTGTCGGAGTGGCGGAAGCCTTTTGACTCATTGTCTCTTTCGTCGGTTGCCTCAGGTGGCACTTCGCGTTGCAGCTGTTCTCTTTTCGTAGAGGTGGTCTCTTTCGATGGAATATTTGGCGACGATAATGATGAAGATCTTGAAGGCCCTACCCCAATCCCACGTGCGTGCCAGTTGTCTAAGATATCCAAAGAAATATTGGTCACTGCCTCACTGCAATGCCCATTCGATCGTGAGGCGCCGCCTTTCTTCTGGCTCCAGGCCTGGGTATGCAGGGAGAAATGGTGTGAACGACACATACTCATATTTGGACTCTAAGAAATTAACAGACAGTAAGTAGATTGATCTCGCACAAGAAGTTACACGAGAAAAAATCCGTGACAATCGCGATATACTGATAGGAGAATTGACTTGATACAAAAAATATTGATCAACTCTTCATACCTGAGTATTCCAGACCAGGTGTGGGTTTCTGTACGACCCTTGCTTAACAAACACCGCAAACTTATCGAAGCCAGACGGTTTGTGCTCCAAGTGCCACTTTCCCACCTAAAAGTGTGCGAGTACACGCACATACATGATAGGCAGCGTATGAAGAAGAAATAGTAGAAACAAAGAAGACAAAGGGTGAAGTCTGCAAGCATGAAAGTCTGCACGAAGGTTGCTTTCTAGTGGTTGAGGCAGCAACACACCTAAACAATAAAAGACAAAGGGATTGTTGTATAGGAGCCACCTTTGAATAAAAATGCCTCCCATCCCCTCCCTTATAATCCCAAAGATGCATGCATTTCACACACCAGCGCAGTCACGTAGCCATGTCGTTTGAGAATGTTCACGTAAGTGGTGTCCCGCCGCAACGCCACAATCTTACCCGACAACTGAAAGACACCGTGCACTTCAGACATAAAAAAAAAGAGCCCCCATAGGAAGACAACCGTATAGGAAGGGGCAATAATTACACGCATGCAACATGCGCGGCTCAGCGATTATGGTCTTCTGCAGATCCGAATACGATATATACATGCACGTGCACATTTAGCTCATCATCAAAACTTGAACCACTTGAGCATTCCTACTACTAGTGGTACATCTTTCAACCAAAACAAAAATAGCGTGTCGGTATTATCGAGAAAAAATATGCTGCGATACCCTTCCCCTCACTCGCTCTTACCGTGAGCGTGCACTCCCGTTAAGATCGACGCTCGGCTCGGGCTGCACAAGCTCAAACTGACAAACATGTCCTCCACGACGGCGCCTTCTTTAGCGAGCTTATCGAGATTCTTGAGGTTGGCAAAAGCGGCGAGTCGGCCTTTGGGACGGTAGCTCACCGCTTCAGCCGAATGGTCGTCGCTCATGATAAACAAAATGTTTGGCTTCGGAGGCGGAGTCGGTGGTTTGCTGCTGTGTACTTTGTTGTTGTTGTTGCTGTTTCTTGCATGGCTGGCGGCATCATCCGGGGTAGCCACAGTCCGCCCGCGGGGAGGCAAAGGAGGTGGAGGCGGGAAGCTTAAGCTAGGATCCACCAGCCAAGCGCCTCGGGCGAGCGAGTGGCTTGATTTGATATGCGCAAGCGATCCAGTGACAGCTTGGCCGCCCTGAGTAGGATGGGAAAATCACCCGAGTTGTGATCAAGTCGTTCAGCTCACATGAAATGTGAAAACAAGGACAGAAAGAAAGGGAGAGAGAGAGAGCATGTAGTGTCACCTGGTGTGGATTCGAGCCAGCTTGTAGGGGTGTGCCAGTCGGAAATCGTGGATTCGCTGACTCTGCCGTTTGCGGTTGCAGAAAAGAGCTTACAATAGAGCTAAAGGTTTTGGCAGGTAATACACTTCCTTCTTCTCCGGAGACTTCTTCCAGCGATAGCGCAGAGGAGATTGAGGAGGTAGAACCTACGAGCAAAAAGGAAAACAGACGAATAAGTCTTTGATCTTCATGCGGTTGGAGTTATCTTGCGCTTACTAGATAGCGACGCATGCATCGGTAATTCTGGTGTTTCAGCTGCTCTTTTGTTCACTTCTGCAATCGTGGGTTCCACAAAAAATATCAGAGATAACCCACTCCAAATAAGGTTGTAGCCGATCAAAAAAACGGCCACGACAACTTTGAGCGTTCCTAAGGAGCAAAAGGCGCTGCCTCCGCTACCGCCTCCACTGATTTGTGTCCTCCTGTCAACTGAGCTCGTTTGAGTCGGAGGCGTCTGGCTAGGAGCTGCCACTGTGCGGCGCTGAAGAGGTGTCGACATGACAACTAAGCTATGGCTAGACAATAGGCTAGCACTCTGTGCTCGTGATCTTCATGGCTAGTGTTATAGTGGGCTCATTGGCTCTATTGGCTATTAGTAATGGCATGGCTATCATGCTATGTCATCAAGCGTGTTCATTTTTCTTCTCATTTTTTGTTTCGAGAAATAATGAAAGAAACACAAAGGGGAAGGTACTAATATAATACGTGTTTCTGGACATTTTGGGATTTTGAGTAAAGCTGTGTTTGAAGCTCGGAGATAGAAGATGAATTATCCCTACTCGCCCTGGCTTGTTACTAATGGCCCAATTTGAGACGGGGCAGGTGCTTCGAATAACCCAATTAATTCAAACATAAAACTGCGTTGATCTATTGAAGATGAATTATCCCCACTCGCCCTGGCCCGTTACTAATGGCCCAATTCGAGACGGGGCAGGAGCTTCGAATAACCCAATTCATTCATCCGTACTGCATTTGGACCCGCATTGCGATTTGAATGGTATTATATTACCTACTTTCTTTTCAACACCTCAAGTATCTTGCTTTTGTGGCAATTGCAATATGGTACCTGTGTAGTGTGATTTCCAGATCCAAGAAATCTTATTCCCATAGACGAACGACCATTTCGCGTGCTTCTTGGTGGTCTTGTGCTGCTGCCAGCTTGGCTAACTCCACAGCGCGCTCTTTGTTTGAGGATAAGTTTCCGACACCCGTTTCCGTAAAGCGAGCAAGCAGGTATTGGCCTTGCGCTTCGCCCTGAGGAATACATAATACATTTACGCAACGCAGTGCAGACTCGATGTGAGGTTTCATAAAAGAACTAACGAACGAAAAAGAGTTTTTTTAGGTGGATGTACCATGGTAAGCAATAAAATTAGAGTACCAACATTGCACCTTTTCGGCGGCCAGGGTCGCCCACTTGACTGCTTCCACGTCATCGCCCAATCCTTTGGTCCGCGCATCCTTGGCATCACCGTCTTTCCTGACCCAGGTCGCATGCAGCAAGGCCGCAAGAGTGCACATGGCGTTGACCTCTCCAGCAGCTGCCGCTTTTCGAGTCCATTTCAGCGCGAGGTTGCGGCTTACTTCTACGCCAGCGCCCTTGACGTAGGCCTAAATAAAGGAGGAGCCCGCCAAAATTAGAAATTGAGGAAAGAGAGTGACATTCAAAGGAAGCCAGAAAAGGAACATGGAATAAAACGAACTTTCGTAGATGAAAAAGACAAGAAGCGTGGAGCCTATTTCTGGCGCAGCGTCCCCAATCTCGATGCATGATCATGCTAAACTCTTCACTCTGTCCCAAAGCCGAGTGTCTATCGCTCACCTGCCCTAGCTCAGCTGCTGCTCCTGCGTGACCGAGCTCTGCTGCGACACGATGGCACTTGGCGGCTTCCTTCAGATCCTTCGCTATCCCATGCCCCATTGACAAAGCACACCCTAGCTGATAGGAGCCTTCTACGTCGCCTCCTGCAGACGCACGCTGCCAGCAGATTACCGCTACTTCAGGTCCATGTGTAGTGTTGCTGTTGTCATGGTTGGTGAACCTGCGCCCGAGCGCACTCCAGGCTCTAGGGTGGTTTCCTTGCATAGCCGCCAGAAAGCACCACACCAGGGCTTCTTTGTCATGTTTAGCTTTGACTAGCTCGCCGCTTGCGTAAGCTTCTGCCAATGCAAACTGTGCACCTGCGTGGCCTCCACTGGAGTGGCTTGCGGCATCGCGCCAAAATTGAAGCACTTCATTCGCTTCTAATTGGTCTTCAGCTGGCAGCATACTCCATGCAGCGGACTCTAGCTTGACCTTTTGAGCGAGGGGCACCTTGCGCCGGCACCCTTCCTCAAAGCTTCGAGCTGATGGCCAGACTTGTGGTGGTAACTCGTCTTCTGAATCATTCTTTTTGTTGCAGAGTGGGCAAACACTCTGCAAGGATGAGCACAGGTCGTTCGCTTGAAGCATAGCTACGCAAGTCGAGTGAAATTTGTGTGGGCAGCTGTCGTCGTCACTATCGCTTTCGCTGCCATCATTCAAGCCTGGTGTCTCTGAGAAAGGGAGCAAGCAAAGGACACACTTTCCATGGACTGCGGCATCCTGAACTCGGCTAGCATATGCTTTTCGCGCAGTGCGCCGTTCTGCAGAAGACAGCGGTGGTGGTACCGTTGCCCGGTCCGCCTTTGCTACGCAAAAGAGGCGATGGCCTAAAGCATTCCCTTGCTGAGTCCAATGGGCTTTCTGGCAGTCTTTGTTGCAATAGAATTCGAGGCCACATCGGCCACACGCAGACAGCTTCACCGAAGTATCTTCAGCCTTCCCGCAAAGACCACAGGCCTTCGTGAACTTCGTTGTAGCCATTCCAGGCGAACCTAGAGCTGCGGTGCTACGGTGGCTAGGATGGCTAGTGCAAGAAGGTGCAGCACTAGTTTTACAAGCTACTGTACATGTACAGTACTGTCCGATGATATAAAAATATGCCACTCAAAAGACCTAAATACGCAAGTGTGGATACCTCGACATCGACATCGCGATCGCAGTATCAAAAACTGCTGCCAACGGCACCGGCACCGTGGAACCAAGCATTAATGACCGGTAGAGAGGCGAGGAAATCTCGGCCGATTAAAGAAGGGCTGGACTTTGTATTGGGACTTAGATTTTAATCAATCTAAGACAAAGAACGAGAATTGGCCCTCGGACTTTGCGTTCCCGTTTTCATTAAATCGACTTCGTTATCTCTCTTTTTGTGATTTTTGTGCTCTCTGTTGTTTTTGTGTGCATTGGAAGCATATCCCCATGTTGCCTCCGTTTACATGCCACCGGCGCCTCCTCTAAACGGTGCCTTCGGGGCTTCCAGCACTCGACGAATCGCGAAGAGCCTTGGTAAGCTCGTAAGCGTTCAGGCCTGAGATCTCTGCAGGCACTTTCCCGCTCGACCCGCGCCGCGTCATCAGCTCAACCTCCATCTCGGACCGCTTCGCCTTAATCCTCTTGCCTGCTTTCTTGCGCATCCACATGTTTTGCATCTTGGTGGCCGCCAGCTCTGACTTGAAGTCCTTGGGGTCCATCTTTTCGATTTCTTTTAAGTGCGGGTAAGCCGACACAATCCGGGTGGTGAGCTCGGGCGACTCAATCATCGTCACGTCGAGTTCCGCGCCCACTTCTTCACCAAGCTTCTTCACGTACTGGTAGCGCACCACCGCCACCAGCGTGTCAACGTAGTGCACCATCAGCACGCCTCCTTTGCCCTCCGTGGCCGCAATGCTCATCTTGAAAATTTCTTTGGACGCTTCGTTGCGGTCGTTGAAAATCGGCGGCTCCACGGACTTGAGGAACGGCAAAAGCTTGTGCTGCGGGATCAGCTGAGTCGCCTTCGGGTCCAAGAGAGCCCAGTGGTCGTTAAAGTTGGCAATCATGTCGCCGTTCACAGGCAACTTCTCGTTGTCGTTCATTTTACCAAATTCGTCCAGCACAATTGCCGTGATCAGTTCGAAGAGCAAGCCGCTCACCAGGATGGTGAAAAGAAGGAAGTACGCCCAGGTCCAGGTGTGCTTGGCACCGCAGAAGTTCTCGTCATAGCCATCCATGCCCTCAACCAACTGCACGCCATCGCTGTTTACGTTCAAGGACTGATCGCACTCAGCGACCATGATGTCATGCATCACGCCGTTCCACCATTCGCCCGTAGTGGTGCGGAACAAAAGCATGAAGGCGTCTCCGAAGTTGCGGAAGTTGGCGTACTCGTTGTAGCCACCGTTGACGTAACCCTGGGAAATGTCGTCGGAGCCGTAAAAGTCCATGCCCATGACCGCGAAGATGAAGATCACCAGGAAGCACAGCGATGCAACGTTGGCCATGGCTGGAATCGCGAGCACGAGCGTGTCCACAAGCCGAGCAATGCCCTTGATGCGGCCTGCCATGCGAAGGGATTTCAGGGCACGCGTCACACGAGCCACACGAATGACGCGGAACATGGCCGGGTTCAGAGGCAAAGTGCCGGAGCTCAGAGCAGTCTCCACAATCCAACCCGCCATGCTCGACACCACAAGAACGAAATCGAGCTGGTTCCACTTGTCTTCAATGTACTGCTTGAAGCCCCACGCCGTGATTTTCAGTGACATTTCAATGAAGAACAAGAAGGTAAAGACAAGGTTGACTGCTTCGAGTCCCTGGTAGTATTCGCCCCACGGTTGCTTTTCTCCCATGTACTCCGGCGCAGTTTGAAACTTGTTGATTTCGTCTCCGAGCGCCTTGAAGGCGTGAGGGTACTCGCCGGCTTCCAAATCGGCACGAGGCAGGCGCT
>Ga0307959_1000836_pt1 | contig 14892 bp, 13 predicted proteins | sample OrgLakmetagen494_FD_201813 | JGI IMG/M metagenome (GOLD analysis project Ga0307959, IMG submission 201813) | Saline water microbial communities from Organic Lake, Antarctica - #494 | ecosystem: Environmental > Aquatic > Non-marine Saline and Alkaline > Saline | place: Antarctica: Organic Lake...
AAAGCATGATCGCGATGCAAAAAAGGAAGGAGAATTAAGCGGCTCAAGCAGTCGTGCAACACAAACGTGCGAGTAAGCACAAGTTCAACAAAAGACTTGACCGAAGTAGTAGCCCAAAGCAAGGAACTGCACTGCATGCTATTAGCTAACCTCCACGATGTATTCGCTCTTTGCTTCTGCGTCGGACTCGAAGGTATCGATAAACCAATCGTACGCTTCTTGGCACACCAACTGCTCAGGATTGCCCTTCGCCACCTGAGAACACAATGCCGCACACAAGTGCACATGTGGATGTTATCACAGCAACATCGTTCTAGTCCATGTCTTTACAGACCGCTCATCTACCTTTCAACCCTGCATCACCCTGAGATTAAAACTGTCCATGGATGGATTTCATTCAATCATCTACCCTTCATATCTTCGAACCCCCCGCACCCACCTTCCGGTGCACGTACAGCACGTCCACGAAGAAGCGCGGATGCTCGATGAGCTTCGGCTTGCCAGCGGTGGTCAACGTGGGCAGCGCGCGGCTCCGGCCGTACACTAATATAGCACGCATGATGCGGGGACTGTTGTTGTTGCACGAGGAACGAAGAAGTGTTGTTGTTGTGTCGCTGGCAACTGGCTCGCTCAAACGATCACCGAACCACTAAAAGAAACAGAAGAAAAAGAATGAACAACAATAAAGCTAGCTGTAGAAGCAAAGCAAGCGAGCCGTTGATTCCAACAGAATGCTGGAAATACAATACACAAGCACACGTACGAAATTAAAGCTCAACAATACCGAAACACGTCTTTACCTTCTCAAACCCCTCAAAAAGGTGGCGAAAGTCAAAACTCGTATCAGCAGCCTGCTCGGCCAACGAATCAATCATCGTTAAGACTAAGTCCAGGTCCGAGGTGAAGTCCAGCGCCTATCATTGAACACAAAAATAATAAATCTATCTCGACTTGTTCACTTTCACGGCAACTGTACGCTCTCAATGAGTGGATGATAGATTGACTAAGCTCTTGTGGTTCAAGCAACTATAGCTTACAGCTTAAAGCGGCTTCTCAGCTATGCATCAACATCAATTGAGGTATTCAAATATAAATGCTTGTACTTTGCTCTACGTACCAGGGAAGTGTCGTTTACGAGAATAGCTATGCCGACACGATGTTGTGAATTGAAGCTCAGTTTGTGCCTTGCGAACGACGCTAGTGACTTTTGCACCATATGCAGTCGAGTCGATGTTCCTAAACACAAATCGCATGTGTGAATAAATGCTTAATCAGTAACAGAGCAACCTAGGATTCAACGTAGCAACTCTAAGCAAATCGTATGACATTGATGGTTTAAGCTACCGGTGTCTCCAAAGGGCTCCCCCATTTCAGAGCCCAAGTCCACACAGAGCAGCACATCTTCTGCGGTGCCAAGCAGTGCACTTCGTGATGACCTCGAACTGGCCAGGGCAGCCATAATTGAGAAAGTGCTGCTAACAGCCCCAAATCTTGCAGAGATCGACAGGACACCAAGCCAAATAGATTCGATAGACCAGCTCCAAAGCTAGACTTGCTACTCCATTCAGCTGCCAAAGTAAAAGCTAGCTCCAAAAGCTATCTGTACAGTACTCTTACTGTGTAGGTATGTACTGAATACTGTATACGTACAGTGTACTGAAATGTCGTACTGAAATCGTCGTCAAAAAATGAATCGTTAGATCATCAGATGCCATGCATCATGCATCAGATCAGTAGCTTCGCTAATTAGACGCTAACCCACTAAGCTAATCTAGATAGGCTAGCTTGTACTGGAAGTACTTAGCATCTAGGCTCGCCATGATGATGCTCAGGCCTCTCAATGCTGCCAGAAGAGCTTTTCGTACGCCTCCAATTACACTAGGGTTGCGTTGGCAGGCATCAGTGGCGGCATTGCCACATGTGCTTCGCAACGTTGGAGTATGTATAATGTTTCACCCCCACGCCTAATACCTAAGTCTTTGCTTCCATTGCTATCCCTTTTAGACAATGCAACAGCGCGGCAGCCTACTGCAACACCATAGCGAATGCAAATTTCTAGATGCGCATTGATTGCTAATCGATTTGGCTGGCACTTCTTTAGATTATTGCCCACATCGACGCTGGCAAGACAACGACCACCGAGCGCATGCTTCGCGTGTCGGGTGCAGTCACACGCGAAGGCCGCGTAGACCAAGGAAACACCACAACCGACTTCTTGGTAAGTCAACACAAATACATCATTGGAAGTGTAACCTTATCTACTAGTAGCTTATAGAGATTTCGTTTTGAATCCACGCCAAAACTACACGCACTGATCCAATCATGAAACAAAATCCTCCCCCGAAACATTCATGACATCCACGCTAAATTCAGGTCTTACGCATATATCTTTTCCCTTGCAGGTGCAAGAACGTGAGCGTGGAATTACGATTCAGTCAGCGGCCGTAAACTTCAATTGGCGCGATCACACGGTTGGAAATTAAGGATGTCTAGCTGAAGGCTGTTATTTGTTGCGCATTCTGTCATTCACCTGACGGTATGCTCTTCCGAACTAGACAAGCAAACCGTCACAGCTCTCTCTGTGGCGCACTCTGTCCTACTCTTAGGTGTGCTTGATCGACACCCCTGGGCACGTGGACTTTACGCTGGAAGTGGAGAGAAGCTTGCGGGTGCTCGACGGCGCGGTGCTGGTGGTCGACGCCGTGGCGGGCGTGCAGGTGGGTGCTATATATACGTAGTGGTTTTACATGGTGGGGAATATGGAACTCATGAAGGAAAGTTCTGTGAAGAAACGGAATCATCTACTAGCTCTAGAGACGTTTGTATTGTAGGGTGGCTTTGCATGCATTGACGTCTCCTTGAATCTGTGCCTTGTTTAGAAGCACCTCTCTCAATCTCGGTACCTGTACACATGTATTCATAGGCTCAAACTGAGACGGTGTGGCGGCAAGCCACTCGCTATGGCGTGCCTGCCATAGCCTTCATCAACAAAATGGACCGCGAAGGCGCTGATTTCGGTGCAGCTTGCGGCAGTGTGGCAAATCGCCTGGGAGCGAAACCACTGCCCATTCAAATGCCCATCTTGGTGAGACAACATATAGGAAAGCAGTTTACTCGCACATTTTGATGCAAATTGTGTTAGGAAGAAGTATCAAAGCCATTATAGTCACGGTGTAGGTCTTATGGTGGTAAAAGCTACTATAATGCCACTCTTGGTCGTGTACTACTTACATGTAGGTGGATGAGCGGCCAGTGGGGTCTGTCGATTTAGTCGGCATGACAGCCCATATTTGGGGTGTGAACCACTCGAGCGGCAATGAAGCAGGAGCTGCAGACACCTCAGGTTCAAAGACCAATGTTTTTGAGATGAAATCTGTGTTGTTTTTGTTATGTCCTTGCTTTATCCCCGTCCTGATCAGGATTCTGCTTGTCGTTCTTTTATGAATATGTGTCTGTACACACACTACCACTATATTAGGTGAGCGCGTAGTCCCCGTGGCTGAGGCCGAATCCCAAGTGCCGGGTATCGTCCAATCAGCGAACGCCGCGCGAATGGCCTTGATTGAATCGCTGGCCGATTACGATGATGTCATCGCCGAACACTACTTCAACTTGCTGGAGGAAGAAGGCGAAGAAGGAGGTGGTGCTAGCGTCGAACCATCTGAGCTTGTAGCTGCGCTGCGGCGAGTCGTGTGCAGCCGTGTTCCCAACCACCCAGATTACCGTAGCATCGTAGCTGACCACGATGGAGAAGGAGGCGATGAAGAAGGCAAAGAGGAAGTGGTGGTGGTGCCGGTGTTGATGGGCGCCTCTCTGCGCGGCCTAGGAGTAGAAGCCCTTCTTGACAGCATTGTAGCCCTTTTGCCAGCCCCAGCTGACCGCCCAGCCCCCAAACTGTTGCCCTTTGGCAGTAGCAGCGACGGGAAGCCGAGGAGTACGAAAGGAAGCGGAAAAGGAGGCGGCCCTGTAACGCTCGCCACTGGACCCAAAGATCCCTTGTGCGCGCTGGCCTTCAAAGTAACGCACGACGTGCATCGAGGCGCGCTGGTCTACGCCCGTATATACGGGGGAAGCCTCGAGAAAGGACAGGTACGGAATGTTGTGTGGTTGATGAGAAGGTTTTGGATCATGTACAGGTATACACAGGCGCGTGCTTGTGCATCATTGGGATTCCCCGTTTGTATTCACGCCCTCGGTTTTTGTGTGTCTTCATGCACGTCCTGTGGCGTTTCTTACTTATCCTCCTGCTTCTTCTTCGTTACCCTACTGCAGTTGCTGCGCACGGGGAGCACCGCTGACGCCTCCCACAAAGAGCGTTGTTTGGCGGTGCTTCGCCCATTGGGGGACGATTTACAGCCCATCGAAGAAGGCGAAGGCGGCGCGAAGCCCGGGGATACGGTCGTGATCGTGGGCCTAAAGCAGGCACGCACGGGAGACACCCTCGTCATACACAAGGGCCCACTGCACAGCCTCGCTCTGCCGGGCGTGCCGATTCCAGCCCCGGTGTTCAGCGCCGCCGTACTGCCCGCGGAGCCTTCCAAAGCGAAAGCAGTCGGAGAAGCGCTACATGTGATGGCGAGAGACGACCCGAGCTTGACCGTGGGGCCCGATCCGGAGGATCCGGATACCATGGTAAGAAGACAAGGAGGGTGAAGAAGAAACATATGCTATGATTTAGATGGTTTCCTTTCAAAGCCGGAATGTGCTAAATTTGTGAGTGCTTTTGAAAAATGTTTTTGGGTGCTTCTTGTTTATTTGGTGCAATTTCAAACTTCTTAACTTCTCCTTTAGGTGATGGCGGGCATGGGAGAATTGCACCTTGACGTCGCTTGTTCTCGGCTCTTATCTGACCATCGCCTGAAAGCTTCTTTAGGGCGTGCGCGCTTGGCTTATCGCGAAACGATTTGGCCACATGTGTTCCCGCTGCAGTGCCTTCAAAACTTCACCTATGAGCGCACCCTGGGTGGGGGCGACGACGGCAAACCCGCGAAGCGACTCTTTGCGGGTTTCGACATTGACATCACGGCGGCCACTCCAGCAGAATCGTCGCAATCATCAGCAGCAGCAGCTGCCGCCGCTGCCTCGGAAGGGCGATTCACGATGGCGCCTGCGACGGTGCACCTGTCTCCGAAAGCGGTCAAGGCGCTTGGGACCGTGGACTACGCCGAAGGGTTGCGCAAAGGGCTCCTGGAGGCGGTGAACGCAGGGCCGCTGCACGGGTTTGCCATGTCCGGCGTGCATTTTGAGGTGGGTGAGTGGGTGGGTGGGTGGGTGGTGAAGTGGCACTTTAGAGTTTGGTTTTGATTGGTGAGCGCATGCTTGTGGCGACACGGTTGGTCGACGCAATTTCAATCAATCTCAATCAATTTCATCCGTATCTTCATTCAAACCTCCCCCCGAACCCTAACCCCAACCCACGTACACTAAACCAGGTGACCGACTGCGCTGTGGACGCGGACTCCAGCCCGGCGGTGCTCCGATTGGCGGCTCTGGCCGCGGTCCGTCGGCTCGGGAAAATGGCCAAAGACGACCTGACGCTGCTGCACCCGGTAATTATAAATCCAATTATGAAGGAGAGATTGAGGAATAACTTTTCGTTTTATCTCCTTTCTTTTCATGCTCGGCCCGGCTTCTCTATCCCATGCTTGGTCAACCGTGTCGCTTCTTGCCTTACGTCACCCTTACGTCACCCTGGCCCCGTTCTTTTCGTGCACTCACGTGTGTTCATGATGCATGTGCGAAACATGCAGGTAATGGCACTTGAAGTGGTAGTCCCTGAACCGTCCCTTGGCGCTGTGCTGACCGACTTAACCGTCGCCAGGCAGGCATCCGTGAAAAGTGTGGCGAGCAGAGGAGCTGGCCTCGCGCAGCGGCATGTGATCATTGCCGACGCACCGCTATCCAACTTACTAGGCTATGCTACCTCGCTGCGGTCGCTTACCGCTGGCGAAGGGCTGTTTACGATGGAATATGCCCACCACGCACCTCTGGATGTGCTCCCGCCTGAGGATGTACCGAAGCGACGGAACAATGAGGGCCAAAACGGCGCGGCTGCGACTTTAGAACCCTAGGTGCTGGAGTGCCGGCAGTTCAATACGGGCCTTCCTTTTCCTGTGCCATGCGCATATAAGGCATCATGGGCATGGGAAATGGCACCTCGTTGTCTCTCAATGCATGGAACTGTTTTTGTGCACCATTTCTAGTGGCAAAATACTCTGGCGTTTGCATGGATTTCCAGGGCCATTCCGAAATTTCGAAATCCCAGTTTAGATGAGTTATTAAGACCCGTATAGGGCCCTTAGAAAAGCAAGGTATTCGCATAGGCTCCGTTTCCACTGCCATAGATACAGGCAAGGCTGAGGGATAGGTCGCATAGATGAGAGCTGAGAGCCGTGTTGTGATGCCATCACCTAATACGTGCGAACCATAAATGGCGGTGAACAGGTGAAGATGAACTGAGATTGAGATGACAGATGACGAGGAAGATGACGATGTGAGTGACTCCGCACAAAAGATCGTCAGAATTCTGGGATGCCAAGATGCTAATTTTTGAACAATCGGCAATGACGATGAGGTGCTACTCTAACATTTTCCTCTATGAGCACACGGCTCATCTAAAATATGCATGCCCATGAATGAAATTATCACATACTGAAGGCATGTTCTCAACTAATTTGTGCATGAGAACAAGATCAAAAGTTGCAGTGCCTTCAGTTCAGTACTAGATTCCCTCACCACGGAAAGCTCTCCAATTACGGCTCGCTGCACGCACTCTTACACTTGATGATTCGGACATTCTTAGTCTTCTGGTTAATATGGAGCCCTGACCTCCTTACTTGTGGCTTCACGCCTAGAACGACAAGGAATCTATGGGTGAAGCCTCATGTGACTATCTTTGCGTCCTTGAATGACGATGGTGTACCGTATTTAAAGAAGCCCATTGACAACACTACAGATATCGGCGCTGGTCGATTCGGGGCGCTGTCTTCGTCGTCTCGCCTGCCGTACTTTCCGCGCAGCTTAGATGCTCTCGCGTGGGAGGCAGCGGCATCCACTGTTCGTGCAGTAGATAAAGGCAAATCTCGTCTCGTTGTGCAATTGCGGCTTCCAGGGATATCTGGGAGTGGCCGCGGAAGCGATCCGAGAAGCACTTTCTCAGGCGGTGCAAGCATGAACCGCGACCAGAGCGTGCAGCAGATCAATGTAGGCGAGTTCTTTGCCAGAAGTCATCCGGGTGGCGACCAGTTGCGCCTCGCAGAGGCAGACTCGCCGCTGCTACTGCTGGCGTGCTGTAAACTGGCTGATGAGCTAGCGAGCCTCGGCATGCCAAGAGTTAGGTTCGCTCTTAGCAAGCCAACGATACTAATATTGGAAATTGGTCTCACATTGTCTATTCCACTGCTTTACTTTGCTTTAAGCATGGTACCAGCAGTTACTTTCCTCAGCATGATTTTGTGTCTACGTTTCTTTCGTGCTTGTACGCAAAAAAGGTTTGTGACGCAGAGCTACCAGACGGCAGTGCGCTTACAGGCCGTGGTGCAGCAACAGGATCGCTTAAAAACTACAAATTCACGCGTTGATAAAGCACAGTTGCAGCAGCCGCCGTCTAACCCCAAGCAACAGCTGATGCGCCGGGAGCGTTCCAGTGCCGTACGTTCGGCAAATGCCACGGCTGAGGCTGCCTCTCGGTGGGCTGCCGTGGCTGCTGCAGACAAAGCAGCTGCCACTACTACCAGTACGGACACCGCCGCTGATGCTGCTGCTGTCGAGGCTTGGAATGTTACAGACTCACTGCTTAGCCCTTCAGAACTGGCACCAGAAGCTTCTACTCCATGGCGAAGGCAGTCCCCAAGGTTCGATGCGGCTCTCGCTGGAGCCCCAACATCTGGCCCTGGTGCCCCGCCTTCTGTGAGTGAAGATGCAAGTGGTGCGCCAACTGCAACGGGGCCAGTGCGCAAAGTGAGGATATCCGTGCTCGGCGCCATGAAGAGAAATGATCGCAAGTCGAAACAGCTCCACTATGGCATTGCCACTGACGATGAGGTGTCGACAATTTGCTTGTGAAGCCTTTAGTTTTGCTGTAGTTTCGTTACCACTCTCTTTATGGCAGTTGCCACTTGAATTATCCTTTTCAGTACCTCATACTCATTGCGCGCCCGCTCGTTCATTTTTTAAAGGTGGTGGTGATTGTTGCGCCCTCAACGTCTCGACGATCGGAGCACGGCGGAAACGTGCTTGGAAGGTGCTTGTGCGGCCGCATATTTGCTTTGGGGAAGAATTTGTTTCAGTAATCCTCGTCCTCAACATGCGGTGCTTCACTCAGAATGAAAGCTCCATGGTTACCACCTCTTCTCCTTAAGTCACTGCCATGAATTGATTTGAAATCGCACATGAAAGCTTCCTTGTGTGACTGCGTGTCCGTTCTAGCGTGGAAGACATTGTGGGTGCTGCTTATGGCCTCAAGAAGCCGGTCGTGCTCCTCAACCCCCATCTCGTGCGCCGCAACCAAGACGGTTTCCCTACGGTGCCTTACCTGATGGCCTCCTTTGATACCGCGTTCTGGGCCGACACTCAAGCTCACCGATTCGCTGCGAAGAAGAAGGAACCACAACAAGACTTGCCAGTTGCGAAGCCCACGAATTTAGCGTCATCTGAAGATAGCAAAGCAGTCTCTATTGACGCTGATGTGAGCAAAGAAGGCGCGTACAGAGCGCTTCAAGCAGAAACGGCTGCATATGCGTCATCCTTGGCCTCGCGCAACGAAGTGAAGAGCAGTGGGAGCTGTGCGCTTTTCAAACGCTGGCCGTATGCGTGGGAAGCTTTCTTCGTGGACGACTTCTCGGTGAAAGCCAGCGCGTCCAGTACCGCAGGGCAGGGCTACGTCTTCCTTGGGGAGTTTGAAGAGAAACCTTCTACTGAAGAGCTTGAGGCGATCCGCATTGCTGCTTTACCCAAGTAGTTACGGAAGGTACGATTTTCCTCTGTCCATCTCTTTCTTTTCCCCTCAAGGCACAGTCGATTTTATCAGCTTCTGGCCAGTGCGGCGATAGCTTGATTGCTAGCTCCAATTTCTAAAAGCAACCCATCTTTCTTTTTGAGTCTTGAAATTGCTTACGTCAAAGGCCGACTAAAGGGCTGAAGGTTAAAAGGCCAACAACCAACAGAACAGAAACACCCAAATCGGCATTGGAAATATTATGGAAATATATGGAACTAAGGAAAATAGCAATATTGCGAAATTCCAGGCTTTATGCGTTTAATCTTCTAGTATGACGTCTAGGTTAGTCTAGGCGATAAGCGGCTTTACTTTTACTTTTTTTCTACCTGCGTTAGCCATCTAATTACGCCCCCTAGGGCCTGTCTAAAAATTATATCTTCGTGCAGTCGGAATGCAGTTGGGGTTAGGGGGCATGCGGATGATCCCGAATTGAATTCGATTGGTTTTGGCCATGAGGGCCGGCACTTAGATGGGCGAATTGGGGATGTGGAGGTATGATAATAATTAGCGGTGTTTCTTCGTTGCTATTGCCACCTGTAGGCCACTGCTAGCTGTTAGTCTATTGCAATCGTGCGAATACAGAAGGCACAGTACACAGTACATACAGCGCGCAGTACGGAGTACGAGGCCACCAAATTGGCACAGGCAATTCGCAGCTGCCCTTACTTCCGGCACCACGCAATAAGTTAGCTATATCGCGCTTTAGCTACTTGTCAGCCTGAAGTCGTCTGCGGGGTCTGTCTACGGTAGGCTTATTAAGTAAGGCCTCAGACCTCAACGCTCCACGCCTCCACGGCCTCCACGCCAAAATACGGCTTTTGCCGGAATTTTACCAAGTTTGGAACGGGACTTGTCAGCGGCAAGAACGAACTAATTTGAGCACAGACAGGTTCTTGGTGGACTCCTTGGACGACAATGTCACGCTCCTGGGCGCTTGCCCTTGCCTTTGGCGCTCATCAAGCGTCGTGCCAAACGTTTTATGTCGGTACGTGGCTCCTTAGTTACTTTTTTGCTCCAGAGTGTGTCTTTGTATGTTCTCTTCTTTAGAGGGGCAAAGGGGAACAGAACACTTTTTGACCAGCTCAACCGCATGACGCCTTCCTCTTCTTATGTTGCGACTTGTGCGCACCCTTTTGTTGCCCATAATTACAACGGCCACTATGTCTACATTATACCATTGAAGAATCGTCATCATCGTCGAGGGACCCCCGCGCATTCCGTGACTTCGAAGGATTCAGTGGCTTCGGGGGCGGCTTCAGTGGCAACTTCCAACGCCCTGCCAGTAGTGGCAGCTTCAGTTTCGGTGGACCACCAGCGATGCCCAGCTTAATGTCCTCCATGCTGTCATCTATGTTTCAGAGCAACGACGAGGACGACAGCACGAACGAAGTAGTGTTCGTGTCCCCGCCACCTTTCAAGCTCTTTTTCTCGGATGATGGCGCGGCCGTTCTGGCACCAGCTGAAATGCGCTCTGTGTCGCCCCCGCGGTCGCCTCCTCCTTCCATGCCATTTTTCTCGCGCTTCTTTTCTCAAGATGGGCCCTCTTTCTTGCGGGGCGGAGGCCTGCAGGGAAGCCCTGTGTGGCAAGTGGTGTCTGAAGATGATAAGAATGAGGAAGCAGACGAGGAATCGACGGGGGAGCACCCATGCATGCACATGGTGCCAGCAGATGATGCTGAATCTGCAGAAGAAGAAGCGTGCGCACGGGATACCTTGACCCTGTGCGAAGAGTATCTCTCCACCGATGCTGACGACGTTGGAGCTGCGTTCCAGCAGCAGCTGTGCCTGATGCGGCACGGCGACGAGCTGAGCAACAATTGCCGCACTTTCATGGCCGCGCAAGACGACAGCCTCGTCTCCATGTGCCACAAGGAAATCGACGAAGAGTGCGCCGATGTATCGCCCGGCAACCACCGCGTCCACATCTGCCTGTGGTCGGCACGGCCCCAGCTCAGCAGCGGGTGCCGCGCGCAGCTCGAGAAGTCCCGCCCTCATGTGACTCAATCCGCAATGACCGCCACCGAAGGCACCATTGCTCCTGAAGCATCGTCTGATTTGCCCTCTGTGGAGGAAGCAGCTGCGACCATGCAAAAGGGTATGGGTGACCTGGACCGGATCTTCAACGTGCTTGAGGATTTGCTCGGCGATGACAACAAAAAGGCCGACGCGAACCCGCCGATGATGGGCAGCGACCCATCTACTTGGGCTCCCAAAAAGACGGCGGCTCACCCGCCTGACCTAGGCGGCGATCCTGCTACGTGGGCCCCTGAGAACAAGGAGCAGCAAATGGATGTCTCCTCAGCGGATGCTGAGATGATAGTTGCTGCTGAGATGTCGGAAGAAGAAAAGAATGCCGCACCACTTCATTCTCTTGCAGCGGCCAAGGCAAACCCTCAAGCAGCAGCGGCAGCAGCTCGCGACTGGGCCAAGGGGAAGCGGCCTATCCCGCTCGAGGGCCGCCGCACCGAAGACATCCACTGGGGTGGGGGCTCCGGCGGTGACGTGCAGGTAGCTTCCTCTTCTGCCTCTTCTGCGGCTCCAAAGGCCCGGCTTGCAGCTGCCTCTGCTTCGACTGCTTCGTCTTCATCTGCGCCTGCCACCACTTTCGCGCAGCCTCTGGCGCAAGCCAGCGAAACTGGCGAGACCAGTGGAGACGCGACCTGGGGCGGCAAAGTGCTTGCAGCTGCCACTGCAGCCGCGGGCTGTGTGGCCTTCGTGGCGCTGGCGGCCGTGGCCAATCAGGCGAGCCGCCGCCGCCAAAAGAACGCTGCACAGGCCGAATGGTCGCGCACCTTTGCTCCCGCGCTCTTGGCCTGAGATTCTGTAGAGTTTTTCAAGTACTCATATCACCCATCTCTCGGAATACTTTGGGAAGGCTTCTATTGCCTTTCCTTTCCTACAGACTGTACCCCGAATTTTCTGTCTCCTCTTCTTTCGGGGCACTGAAGTTTTTCAAGTACTCAAATCACCCATCACTCGGAATACTTTGGGAAGGTCTCTATTGCCTTTTCTTTCCTACCCCGAATTCTCTGTCTCATCTTCTTTCGGGGAACTGCTTCAACACGAAGCCCATTTGCCCTTTTCTACAGTACACATATACATATACCACCCAAGCTAGGTTTAGATTCACGCACGTAATTACGCGGGAATCACGCGGAAAGTGAAATTTTCGCCAATCAGACGTGATTTCCGTCACGGGAATCGGCTCAGAATAGAGTGACGTCATCATGGAATCTACTCGAAATTTTCAGTAACATCTCGCACTTGTCTGTATGCGCACAACCATGGTCCATGGCGATGAACACTGCAGCTGAAGGCGCACGCACAAGGCGGGAGGAAAGGGCGCGAAGAGAGAAAGAGAGAATAAAGAGGAAGGCAAGCGCACCACACACGAAACTTGAAGACACGACGACCCCCCACCACCAAAAAGAACGCCGATTCCCCCGTATTTACCGTATATTTGAGGAAGATGCCGTATATATACCGCACGTGATTCCCACGTAAATACCGCGCAAATACCGCGTGAAGTGAATTTTTAAGACCTCGGGCGTGATTCCCGCGGGTACGTGAATCGCAACCTTGCACCCAAGTGGCTTTAGAAAACCACTCAGCCACTCAGTATTCTGATTATCGTATCCGGTATCCATGTTCCGGGATACCACAAACACCTGTGATTATAGCTACGCCGTGGTTGGGGTGGGGTCGGGTTAGGGTCGAGTGACGAGCGAAGGAGTGAAGTGAAGATTGAAGTATACCGTATACGGCGCATGTGTAAAGGTTTACTTGTGCAAGCGGCCCTTCTTTACTCCTATGGCCCTCAAAGGCCCTGGCCAATTACCCATTACCTATGGCCCACATTCCTCAAAATAATTACACTTGTTACGAAAACTTGGCCACATATATTTCGAGCCCGTGAATTTTTTCCTATTTTCTCTAGCCTCTCGCATTTCCGCACAAAAGCCGCACTTGCACGGTACCTCCTTCAAAGTGAAGGTTTGCGTCAAAGAAACCGCTGTTTGAAAGGCAGCCATTCTCCTGGGTAACCTCAGTGCTACCGCTACTTCCGTTGCCCTCATTCAGGTCACTATCACTGGAGTTACCAATACTTTGGACTGCCTTTGTTTTGCTGGAGGAGATCATCGCAGCAGAGTCCGTGTGGTAGATGCAGAGAACGAGGGATTGCGGGCAGAATGATTTCAGCTTGGCGTGAACGAGGGCCTTGGAAGTTGGATCTAACGCAGCGAACCCTTCATCGACCAAGAGCAACGAGGGACACGCTGGCCTCGAGAATACCTATTGAAAGAACAGTTCGTCAAAAGTGAGGATAAGGAAACAACTGTTCTCCGCAAAAATCCAAGGAGAGAAAAAAAATGTAGACCAACAGAATTGGCAAAGAGAAGCCACTCACCGATCGAATGAAGTCCGCTTTCGCGCGCTGCCCACCGCTCAAACTGCCAAACCAATTGTCTTGCACCTGACGTTACATGTTGGGTAAAGATGTCATGAGATGATTAAGATGCATACATGTGGCACAATGGAAGCCTTTGGCATTATATTTCTTAATCAATGATTTAAAAAGCCGCCCAATGAAAGGTAAGTACCTCAAGGAGTGTTGACGCGTTGAGTGGCATGGACTCGTAAAACTTCAACTCATTGGCCATCGAGGCTATCCGTGTCGCCGACGCCCACTCGGCTTCCGTCGCATTTACGCCACCCGATTCGTCGGTATAACCCTGGGAATTATCACCATGGACAACTTCTTGGTCTTGTCTGCTTTGGTAGCTGCTCACATTGTCGTCGTTGCTTTGGTCGACAAGAAACCAATCAAGAGGTTTCACGAAAAGTGGGTGGTACGGCGTCTGACTCAGCGTAACAATTGAGGGTCCAGGTAACGTAATGCCGAAGGACTTCTCATCGTTTAACAAGAGACGAATAGATTCAGGAAGGTCCACTGGCTGTGAAGCACACTCAGCAGCAGCAAGCAGAGCAAACGTCGTGCTTTTCCCACTGCCATTCGCCCCCGTAACGGCCACAATTGCCCCATTGGCTTTGAGTGCGATACCCTGCTTGCCCACTCGAACGACAGTGCCACCCCTTTGAAAACCAAGCCCTGCTGGCAAGCGAAGCTCTCCTGGGACCACTGATGTAGGGCCACTTCCTCTCTGATCGTCATCGTTGGATTGCTCGCAAGACGGAGGAGCTGTCGCGCATGGCACGCGGCGCGTTAAGCTGACTAACGAAGCCTTAGCTGAGGCACTTTGAGCATTGTCTTCTTGCGACACTGTCCCTTCAGATGCCAACGGAATAATATTTTCAGGTTGCCAAGCGGCAGATAGAGTAGTGAGCTTGTCTACATCCGTAGCAATGGAAGAAAGGTCGGCTTCCACTCGGGCTCGGGACATCAGGATGTCCATAGCATCCTCTAAGACTCGGCTGTTGACCCATACTTCCCCCACGGTCATTGTTCCACCTTCCAGTAAAGCCGCTAGAAGAACTTCAATAGAGACTTTCAGGATGTCACTCCAGTAAAGCCATTCCAAATACCGACGGGATTGCTCGACCACAGCTGCTTCTGCATTCATCGCAGAAGCTTCTTGCGACAATCCTACCCATCGCTCTCGCGTGAAGGGAGCAGCTGTTTACGAAAACAAGAGAAATACAAGTTGAGAGATTATCGAGGAAGTCCACAAGAAAATCCCATGCGATATGTTCCACGAATTTATAAAGAAGCAGAACCTTAAAACATGGTTTGGTACCTCCTGCAAGTTTGATTTGTTCTTCGTGGCGCAGATCATGCTCATAGATCCGCTGCTGCTGGGACTGTAAGGCTGCAGCTTCCTTCTGCAAATAGCGCACACGCGTCGTCATAGCCCCCGTTATTTTTCCCTTTGCGT
>Ga0307959_1000846_pt1 | contig 14780 bp, 9 predicted proteins | sample OrgLakmetagen494_FD_201813 | JGI IMG/M metagenome (GOLD analysis project Ga0307959, IMG submission 201813) | Saline water microbial communities from Organic Lake, Antarctica - #494 | ecosystem: Environmental > Aquatic > Non-marine Saline and Alkaline > Saline | place: Antarctica: Organic Lake...
ATCAAAACCCGATTCAGGTCATTGCTAATTTGTCGCGCCGTTCCATGTCAGTTAACAATGAAGGCGGGTATCTTTACTTTGAGAACAATCAACAATTTTGTTATTTGCCTATTGAATATTTGTACAAGCAAGAACCAATCACACAGTACAAATATAAGACAGCCAACATTTATGATGATGTTTCAAAAAAAGAAGAAGAATCATTTTCAGCCATTCAAGATTATTCTATTATTGATGTTCCTGATTTCATGCAACAGATTGATGACGGTGTGTTGGGGTCAAGTAGTACAAACCTAAATTTGCTTGAAAAAAGCTTCTACAAAAGTGAATATGACAATATAAGCCAGTTTAACAAAACAAATTCGCTGGCAAAGACTCCAAACCTTAATAATGAGCTTGTAAATAACAAGAACACAGACAAACTTTATACCTATGTTGATGATTTTCAGAAACCTTTTCAGAACTTTAGGTTAAAAAATATCAACACGATTTTAAACACACAGAGATATGCGGCAAGAATAACCGTGTTTGGTGATACAAACAACGTGTGTGGAAGCATTATTATTTGTGCTTTGCCAGTGTGGGGTACAGAAGCTAACAAAGGAAAAATCCCAGACCCGTATTCTGGTAAGTTTCTTGTAGCTGAAATAAAACATACACTAAAAAGAACTCAATACACACAAACTATGAAATTAGTTAAAGACGCATTTGAGGTTGGTAAATGATAGGAACGCCGTTTATTCCATTCTGGGGCTTTGTAGAGGACGTGAGTGACCCAGAAAAATTAGGTAGGGTTCGGGTCAGGGTTGTCAGTTATCACTCTGAAAACCCTTCTGAGCTACCCACAACGCAGTTGAAGTGGTTTATGTGTGTGATTAACAATTCAGAATCACAAGACGGTATTGGTACAAACCCAAAATACAATGTTGGTTCGATGGTGTTTGGTTATTTCATTGATCAGACATTACAAAACGGAATGATTATTGGTTCGTTGAACGGTATGCCTAATGGCGTGAACGATATCAACAAGCTTGCCAGAAATGAAGACATTGATCAGACTATCATTAAAGAAAAGCGTGATAACACAATAAAATCTGTTGAAATTGTAGGTGGTGGGTCATGGACAGAACCACAAACACCTTACAACACAACTTATCCTAATAACAAGGTAACAGAGTCCAACAGTGGTCATGTGACTGAGTGTGACGATACTGAGGGGGCAGAACGGTTGCATGTATACCATCGGTCAGGGTCTTTCTATGAACTGCATCCAGATGGCTCACAAGTGGTCAGGATCGTAAAAGATAACTACAGCATCACAGCAGGGGATAATTTTCTCTATGTAGATGGTGATATCAACATGAGCGTAAGCGGAAATCTTAATCAACACATTGCGGGTGATCATAATATTCAGGTTGATGGAAACAAAACAGAAGTAGTTCTTGGTGACTTGAAACAAAACATTGGTAAATCCCTTACAAGTCTTGCAGGTGGTGGAATAGGGTTGGATGCTTCCACAATAGACTTTAACAGTGGTGTGGCAAGCGGAAATGGTTCTATTCCTATTATTCTTCCATCCGAGTACAGCTTAGAATCAGCAGGTGCTGTTATAAAGAAAGCGGGTAGGTTTGCGGCATTAGACGAACCAGCAGAAATTGGTTCAACACCAGCAAATTTCCCAGAAGACACAGCACCTTCTTCGTTTGATGGGTCAGTTAAAAAAGAAGGCGTAGCACAGGGACAACAAAAAACAGTTGAGCTTTTGTTATGCTCTACAGATATTGGTGGCAAGATTACAGCGTCACAAAAATTAGCAGATACTCAGTTTACTATTGGACAGTTATCAAGTGATGCATTGTTTGCCCATACCATACGGGATCAAGCCGGACTCACTAAGCAAGTCATTGTGTGTAATTTGGAAGCATTGGCTGTGAACATATTACAACCTCTATATGATAAATTTGGCAAATTCAGAATCAACAGTGGATTTAGAATTGGTTCAGGAAGATCACAACACGAACTTGGTCAAGCCGTAGATATTCAGGAACCTTCATGGAGTTATGAAAAATACCTAGAAGTTGCTGGATGGATTACTGAGAACTTGAGTCCAGATTCTGTGATTCTTGAACACGGAAATGGAATTTGGTTGCATATTGCATATAATGGAACTTCCAAAACACAAAGAGGAAAAGTTTTAACAATGATCAATGGCAATTATCAACAGGGATTGAAAATTTATTATGTTTGAATATGAGTGGTCACACATAGCACAAATAGCAACCATTGATTCTGGTGATTCTATTTCATTCACAATCTTTGTAGAACGTATTGAATTTGATACTATTACAGAGTTAGAAACTCGAACCAAGTTAGATGTTACCTATGAACCAATCATAAACGAACCACAAAGACTTGAAGAGCTTCCAGAAACAGTAGCTGTAGCTGATGATGGAGTAGAAGTTATTATGTCAGGGATTGTAGATGCTCAGGCTTACTTTACTGACATGGCATATTCTGTTGATGGTAATTCAAGGACGGTGCAGAACATTTCTGATATACCAAGCGGTGCCAAAGTTCATAAGCTAATACCTAGCAGTGAAGAGTATAAATACTATATGTGGAAGGTCTTTGCCAATGACGCAGAAGATGATCTTTTGATTGAGCGAACATTTACACTGAAAGCCCGAATCACATGGGATGCAGCAAACAAAACAATTAAGAAACTGGCAAGCGAGATAGTATGACATTACCTGTAGCACAATTCGGTGGTTTATGCTCAGGCCACCAATCTTTTCCACCTAGACCAAACGCAGAGGCTAGTTCTGATGTGTTTGCAAATGGTATCGGTATTCAGCGGTTTGGTGATGGGTATAGTGGACATTGTTCGCCACAAAGGGGTTGTCATGTTTCGTCATTGTCAAGTGGTTCTTCGTCGGTTTTTGTTAACGGTAAACCCATGGGTAGAGTCGGTGATTCTATTGGATGTGGTTCGGTGGTGGCAGAAGGCTCACAAAATGTTTTTGCAGGATAATAATAATGATTTTTAAAAGCTCACGAAAAGACATAGACCTCTCGTTTACTACTCACCCACTAACGGGTGATCTGGCTACCAAGTCTGGTGTGGCTGCAATTAATCAGTCAATCCGAAACATCGTACTCACTAATTTTTACGAACGTGGGTATTTTGTAGAGTATGGAACGAACGTAAAATCTTCTTTGTTTGAAAATAATGTAGGTGATGTATTTTTTCAGGGTATTCGACAAAACGTTATTCGCGCTATTGAAAACTTTGAACCACAAGTAGAAATTATTGAGGTTGAAGTTTTCACTCCTGATGACCCTAACGCAATCACCATAAACATTTACTATTCTGTTATAAATACATTAGAAGAACAACAATTAAGCATTAATTTTTAAAAAAGGTATATCATGGCTAACCAACTTAATGTCACATCTTTGGACACCGAAGACTTAAAGCAGAGTCTTATTAGTTTTGTTCAAGAAAAACCTGAGTTCTCAGACATTGATTATGAAGGTTCAGCTATCAACACCATTGTTGATCTTTTGGTTTATAACACAAGCTTTACTTCGTATCAAGCTAATATGGTTGCCAATGAGTCTTTTCTAGACACGGCACAAATTCGAAGAAACGTGGTATCACATTCACAAAAGTTGTCGTATGTTCCAAAATCAACTACGGCTTCACGAATTATTTGTGATATTGAAGTTATTCCCGTACAAAAAACTAACATTTCTAGTTCTATTGTAATGGATGCGGGTACACAATTTATTGCATCAAGCGAAAACACTTCATTCACATTTGTCAATAAAGATTCTTTTGTTCTTTCTTATTCAAACGTATCTCAGTCTTATAAAGCATTTGATGTAGACTTGTATCAGGGACAGCGTATCACAGAAAGATACACGTATTCTGGTCAGTCTATTAATATTTCTAATACAAATGCTGACACATCAACAATGTTGATCAATGTAAATTCTACGCCTTACACAAAGGCTACAAGCATTGATCAATTCAGTAACACCTCACTGCTTTATTTTTTAGGAGAAAATCAGTATACACAATCTGTTGTTGAGTTTGGTAAGAACATTCTAGGTCTTGAGCCTTCTGATGGGGATATTGTTACCATCACATATATTGCAACCGAGAAAGACAGCGCAAATGGACTGACTAACTTGGTTCCAGCATCAACAATATCTGGATACAGCAATATTATAACTACAGTAACAACCGCTGCTTATGGTGGGTCAGATAGAGAGTCTATTGAATCTATTCGTTTTCAGGCTCCAAAAATCTATCAGGCACAAGACAGGGCGCTAACAGAAAATGATTATATTCCTATCTTGAAAAGCAGATTTCCTTTTATTAGGTCTGCTATTGCGTGGGGTGGAGAAAAAAACATTCCACCAGCTTATGGAAATGTGTTCATTTCTATCTTGAGTGATAGAGCAAAAATTTCATCATCTATAAAACAACAGATGGTGTCATATCTTTCTTCAAAAAATGTTGGATCTATTACACCTACAATCGTTGATGCTGTTATTTTTAATGCCAACTTACACATTATGTTTTCTTATGATAGCAGAAGCACTAATTTAAACTTTTCAAGTCTTGTTGTGGTCATTAAAGAAATAGTTAAAAATTATAATAATGAAATTTTTGATTTTGGATTGTTTTTGAATCCATCCGAACTGATTTCAAGAATAAAAATGATCTCTGGCATTACAAGCGTAGACATTGAAAAGGTTGTGTATAAAGACATTGATGTTTTGAACTTTGAAAATCCGGTGTACTCAGTTAATTTCATGAATAAAATCTATGCTGGTTCTCTGGCTATTGATGGATTTTCTGTAGCCAATAATTCAACCAACGAAAAAGTTCGTGACGACATGCAAGGAAACATTGTTTTGTCTTATGTGGACAGTTCATCAATAACACAAACTTCTAATATCGGAACCATTGACTACGAAAGCGGCAAAGTTGAATTTGAACTGAATATTATTGAAGGGGATAATCTTAGAGTGTTTGTTCAGCCTCTATTAGATAACTTTTATGTGAACCAAAATCAAGTCGTTAAAATTGATCAAAGCAACATTGAACTAATCCAAACAAATACAAGAGGCATTTAATTATGCCCAGTATAAGAGATAATATAATTTCACAGATACCTTCTCATATAATTGAGAAGTATCCTAACTTTGTTTCGTTTTTAGAAGCTTATTATGAATGGATGTCACAAGAAGGCAATCCGTATCATGCGATTAGGGAACACTTATCTCATCTTGACTTTAATAATTCAATAGATGATTTTATTAGTGCAATGAAAAATGAATACTTAGTTGACACACCAGACTCTATTCTTTTAGATAAAGAGTTGTTCATCAAATGGTCAAAGAAATTTAACAGTTCTCGCGGTTCTAATCAATCATATAAATTTTTGTTTAAATTACTATATGGAGAACAAAATACAGAAATTTATTTGCCAAAAGAAAATATTTTAAAAACGTCTGATGGTGTTTGGATTAATAATGAGTTTAGAATGCTCATTACTAATTCAGGGGGAAGTATACAAGACTTCGAACTATCTAGAATTGTTCAAGAGAGAGAATTATTTCCTAATGTATTTGAATATGCTTATGCCAACGTTGAATCAGTTAAAAATAAATACTCAGGCCAGTATAATTTAATTGAGTTAACTATTAGCAATATAGTAGGTACATTCAAAGATGGTTATCAAATTAATCCCGAAGGCAAAACAAAAAAAGAATGGCTATTACCCACTATAGGATCATTTAATATTGAATCAGGTGGCTCTGGATATCAAGAAGGTCTTGAAATTAAATTTTCAGAAGAATTGAGTCCTTATAAAGTCACGGTAGAGGCAGATAAAGATGGTTTGGTAGACTCTCGGGTTTCAGGATTTTTTAATGAATCTCAGTTAAACGTTCTAATTAATGGCACTGTGTTATCTGATTTTAGATTTGACAACAGAAATATTACCAGTAGTCAAATTTTAGTTGGAGATATAATACAGATTGAGTTTCCTCCTTATGTGGGTTATATGTCTATTGATTCTGTATCACAAAAGGATATAAGATCTATTATAAATATTTCTATACTAGACTCGCCAATTGGTATATCTAGTGATTATTATCTTAAAGTTAGTGGACAAGAAGCAGGTTCTGGTTTTGTTGGTGTAGCAAATGGTGGCCAGTATTCATCACCAATTGCTGGATATTATCAAGGTAATAAAGGTCAATTATCTTCTAATATGTATCTTCAAGATAACTATTATTATCAAGAATATTCTTATGCAGTAAAAACACAAAAAGATATTGATGATTATGGAAGCATTATAAAAGAAATCATACACCCTGCTGGATTTGAATTATTTGGGTATATGCAAATTATTCAAATAATTCAAATAATCATTGGGCTTGTTGAAAGCGAATATACCCAAATAATTCCTTTTAAGACAGAATCTAGATCTAAATATTCTCTTGGTGCTAATTATTCATTCTTTGATAAATTTAAACATGGCTTATCAAAGAGACTGTATATATTATCTAATTTTCAAGACAAGTCGATGACTACAGGTTATGTTTATAATACAATTATGGGATATCCAGAATACGATTCATCATACAATCTTGAAGACGACACATTATCTAAAACTATTATTGATGGTAAAAGTTTTGTAGTTAACTCCGATGGTTGGATGACCAAACACAATCTTCAAGATTATTTCTTGTATATACCTCAAAATTATTCAAATGAAGTTGAGTCGGGTATTACTTATTTTGAACAGGGATATATATCGGAGAGAGAAGAATGATTAAACAACAAAATATTTTTGTACACAGAGGCAAGCCACAATGAGTGCTATCATAACAAATGATTTAAGAATCAAAAATGGAGACTACTTTAAAGATAATGTATCAGACATACCTATGTACATTTATTTTGGTGGTTCGTCGCCTTGGGAAGATGAACAGAATCCTCCCGATTCTGTCGATTCAACAAAAGGTCGAATTTCAGCAATGGATGATATCATTGGACTAAAAAGAATTTTTGGTTCTAATATAGCTTCTGTTTTGCCTCGTTACGATTGGAAAAACGAAAATGTTTATGACGAATACACCGATGAAGCAAATATAATTGATGACAAAAACCCAGAAACAAATGAATATTACAAGTTCTTTGTTGTTACAGATGAATTTAATGTATACAAATGCATTTCAAATAATAATAGATCGAAATCTACAGTAAAACCAAGAAATTCACCAATTGTATCATTTAGCACACCAGATGGATATATTTGGAAGTATATGTATACTATTAAGGCAGAAGATGCTTTTAATTATATGACTCCAAACTGGATTCCCTGTTACACTATTTACAATAATGACCGGTCACAACAATGGTATGTTCAAAATTCAGCAATACACGGAACTATTGAACATATTGTTGTTGAAAACGGTGGCGTAGGACACACATCATCAAACCCACCACTGGTTACTATTTCTGGTAATGGTTCTGGTGCAACTGCTGTTGCTCAAGTAAATGATTTCAGTGGCGAAGTTTCTAAGATTATAGTCACAAACTTTGGAGAGAATTATACAAGTGCATCTGTACAAATATCTGGTGGAGATGGCGCAAGCGCAACTGCTAAACCTGTCCTTAGTCCAATCAATGGTCATGGTTATGATGCTAGAAGTGAACTTGGTTCTACATATAAAGTAATTCGAGTTGAAGTTAATAATGATGAGAATGGTAAAATTCCAATTGGAATACAATACCGAAAAGCGGGTATTTTAGTTGAACCAAAATCTATTGAAACCTCGACAACTATTTACGTTTCTGATACAAAATTCTGCATAGTTGGTGATACGTTAACAGGAAAAACTTCTGGGGCAACAGGTATTGTTAGATCAATCAATAGTATAAAGAAAAAAATCTACTTAGAAGAAGTAATTGGTGTTTTTTCTGTTGATGAATTTATATCAAGAAGCGCACTTAGTGAAGAGCAACAAGTGCTTAGTATAATTAATGAAGACAATCTACCACTAACTGATTTGGTAGTAAGTGGTTCAGATTATAAACTATTATCAGGCACACCAATTTATTATTCAAGTAGAGAAAAAATTACTCGCGGTGTTAATCAAATCGAGGCTTTTCTTTTCATCATCTCTTTTTAATTAAAAGTAAAAAGACTTTACAATCCAAAGAAATTATATAAGGCCAAAATTTTATGATAAAGCTACTAAAAATTAAAGATTCTATACAAGAATGGGTTGATAAAGTTAATAATATTATTAATCTTAACAACGTTGATGGCTCTTTTTCAATAAGAAATGAAAATGTTACGTATACCAACACTAAGGTTAATGTGTCTGGTGGTTATATTCGTGTCGGATATATAACAAAAACAGTTCCAGATAAGCAACTAATTTTACCTACAGACAGCATACTAATTATTGGTATTGATTCTGATGATTTGTCTATTAAATATAATCATGAAAATAATCCAATTGCAAATATAACAACTGAACTTTATCGCGTAAAAACTAACAATGTTCGTATAACTGAGGTTGTTGAATTAAGGACTTGGGTAAGCGAGAATGCTAACCAATCTTCTATAGCTCCAACATCCCCCATAGGCAGCGCAGGATTAGAATTATCAGGTACTGGTGCGGGCTGGAAGACATCTATAACTGTCCCTTCGACTAGCGGGTTTGAATCTGTAGGTAAGGTATGGTTATTGGGTGCAACCAACAAAGAACCAAGCAATCTAAATACAAATAACCTTTCTGTTTCTGCAATTACAAAAGGATTTTCTGAATCTTCTGATGTGGAATTTAGTTATAAAGTATCATATTTTTCTTTCACTACTGGTGAATATTCACCATCATCACCGTCATCAACTGTTAGTATAAGCTCATCTGATTTACAAAATTTTTCTCTAACACAAAATATTGGACTCACCTTATCAAGACCAGACGCATCATCCGGTATATTAGTATATCGCCGCGTAGGATTAGGAGTAGATTATAAACTAATTTCTGTTCTTGGTCCCAGTGAACTAGGATTTCAAACATCCAATATCTCTTTTATTGACTACTGGACATGGAGCGTTGCTGTTTGGGCCGACAAAGACATCAATGGTTATATTAATAACAACATCAAAATGTTACCACAGGTAGCACCATCAAGCTCTGGTGGTGGCTGGACATCTGCTGATATTGATCGGGTTGATTATAATAACAATATTATTTATTTTAAAAATAGTGTTTATTTTAAAAATACTTTTTGGGTATATCCAGATCACACCGATAGACTACAAGACCTAATTGATAAAAAAGGTTATATTGAAATACCCAGAGGCGAAACATGGATAAAATCTTTATCCATACCCGTAGGAACAACATTGTATGGACATGGTGTTTTAAGTAAAATTAAAAGACTGCCTTGGTGTGGTGGTGATGATCTTCATATGCTTTCTGGCGAACCTTCTCAAGAAGAAGGTGATATGAACTTTGAAGCAAGAATGTTATCTATTCAGGGTAATGCTATAAACCAATGGATGCCCGATGTAAATTCTAATAGCAAATTATCTACTGTTAAACTAAACGGTCGTGGTATAAAAATAAATAACTGTGCAGTAGAAGATGTTAGAGGTAGTGCTTTGTGGTTTAATGATGATGATGGAGCCGGATTAGTAGAATTAGTAGAAATTCATAATTCGAAAATAGAAGGTGGGGGCTTGGATCTAAGAGAAACAACATACCCAGTATATTGCCGTGGTGCTAAAAATATACATACAAGCAACAATACATTTGCAAGATTTACAGAAAGTGTAGATTTTACTGGATTAAGAAATGCAGTTATTACTCCAAACATAATTCGTGATTGTGGTTCTGGTCTGCTTTTGTTTGGAGCCATTAATACTATTTCATCTCCAAATGTTATTATTGGTCCTAATGGGGAATACATACAAAGTTCTGATCAACTAAATTCAGAATTTGACAGTGTTAATATTCGACTTGTACCCGGCGAGGATTATGTATCCCCTAGTGTGGTTTATCAAGAGGGTGGTGAGTTATTTAATCTTTCCGCAAATAATGGAAAACTTACTACTGCAATAAATGAACTAACGATAATTAATGGATCAGAAGTTATAGGAAATGATTATACTACAATTGAAAACACAGAAAACGAATACATTGTTTTAAATAATAGTGTGCAATTTGATAGAGGTGAAGTTTCTTGGAGAATACCGAGTTCGAATGTTAATGACTTACTTGATAGAGCCAATATTAATACACTAAGAGATACTAATCCAAACAGTCAAGGGCTTGTGTATCGAATACTACAAACAGAGTACCCAGTAATCGCAAATATTTCTAATGGATCTTATGATAATAGTTCGGGCTTATATGAACTTACTGTTATTGATGACAGAATAATCACTGGATTTGCTGGTTTATCTATTGTGGGAGTTGGTGATGTAGTTAGGATATTTAATCATAGCACCACACCTGACCTTACAAATATTGAAGGTAAAGTAATGAGTATAAATACAATAACTAATAGAGTTATTGTTGATTTTGAAACTGAAATATCAACAGCCGGTGATACTGGTCAATTAGCACTAAAGAATACATTTACAATTGTTAAAGGGAAAATAAACTAATGAGCAGTTTAAATAATATAAACAATAATTCTAGCGTAGTTAGTGTTGGTCGAACCACACCAATTACTCCCGGTCCCCAGCCCTCAAGTAAAAGTCTTCCGGTTGTTGTTGCAAGTGATCAGGAAGCTATTCCAGTTGAAGAACAAAATAAAATTCAAAGTGAAGTTGCGCTTAGTCTTCTTGGTATTCCTCGGGCGGAAGTTGCTTTGGGTATCTTTGCAGACGTTAATACATATGATGTTAACCCGAAAGAATGGAGCAGTAATCCAAGCAATTATTCTTTTGTATCAAATACCGAAAAACCAGAATACGCCGATATTGCTGGGCCTCAAGGCTATGGCGTTAAGCATCTTCCCGAAGAAAGTGGTGCATTAGTGGAATCTCCCGCTGATGATACAACAATTCTTACTTCTAAAAGATTTTTTAGATATCAACCGGGGCGTGTCAGTTCCGCTACGTTTGGTATTAAATCAAGTAAATTAATTGGAGATATAACAGAACGAAATGCAGTAAAAAATCCACCTATCAAAAAATTTGGTATTTTTGACAAATTTGATGGTTATTATTGGGAAACTCGTGATACTTCCCAAGGTGATCAGTTTGCTGTTGTTCGCAGAACTCAAAGCATCATGAGTTATAATCCATTGAAATTTGGATCAGCTTCTGGTCAACAAGTAGAAGATCATGGCCTTGCTGGCCAGCCAGCAGACATAGGCCGCGAACGTGTTGGTTATTATCAACGTGAATGCGAAATAGTGAATATACAGAGATTTGAAATTATTGATACTGTTGTTGGAAGCAAAGATCCAAAATATGCAAGAGATTTTCATCTAATTATTGATGCTTTTTTGAATGATCTTAGGTGGGGCGGTGATGGCCATACAGTCGTTAACAGTACAACATACCGCACAACACTGAATGAAACCCCAGCCGCCTTTGTGGCATCTCTAGAGGCGCTAAGAGATGAAATCAACTTGGTCTTGACCGACAGTGGATACACAGAGGCATCTAGTAAAATTACAAGCCTATCACAAATTCTGATTGACTTTTTTACATCTGGTAATATTTCTAATCTATCCAACATCAACTGGGGTGATCGACCAAAAGTTGACACAATCATATCTGGATACGATAAGTATCTAGGGTTTTTGATATCCTTGGAAGCAGACTTTGAAGGTGTATTTGCCGGTCAAACACAAGAAATGTATGAATTATTCAGATACAAAACATTACTAGATATTAAGTTTATAGCTAATGCTATTGGTTCTGATACACAATACGGTGGTAATGCAGCAACAGTATACACATCAAAAAATAATTACTCTAATAATGAACTTATTGCTGCTGCTGCTGTGTCGGAAGATGGTAAACAACTGCTAATCACTGCATATCAGAGACTGAAAGAGTTTCTAACATCAACTACCAGTATTACTGTTGAGCTTTCTAATGGTACAACTAAAGATATTGATAGCGTAGTAAACTTGTTTAGTCTTAGTGAAGCTCAAAGAACAAAATTAAAAGATCTATCTGATATTGCAATTGATAACTTTGATGAAGAATATCAAGGCATCATTGATTATGGTTCTGCTGATCAATTTGGAGACACTGTAATTCTTCGTGATGGTTTAATAATGACTCATGCCGCCGTATATGACCCTTCTTTGTTGCTTCCTAAAGAGATGGCATCTTCTTTGGCTTATCCAGATACTAATACAGTTGTAACTAGTGGTCGTGAACTTGTATCTGGTCAATATGTCAACTATCACGGTGATGCGGGTGGCTTGGTAAGTGGGAAGACTTATAGAATTGCGTCTGTTGCTGGTTTTACTGCAAATGAGATTACACTAGAAGACCCAATGAATAATGCTCCTGTTGTTATTACAAGCTCAGGAACTTCTAGTGTGATTGAAACCCCAGTTCCTTTTATATTTCCTGATGATTATGACGAACCATTCTTAACAGAAACTAGCCCAACCAACTATGATGGCATGTTTCCATACCAGTATATAAGCGAAGATGACCCTATGGGGGCTATTGATACTTCTATTGATACAAGTACAGTAGAAGGTTCTGCATCAATGCAAGCTCAAATTGATGCTGTTAACTATAAATTTAATAACTGGGTTCTGGCTAACGTTGATCCAAGATATTATTCTGTATATGAGTTTAGAGTGCCACGTAGCAGATTTTCTGGTGATAGCTTAAATGGTAAAAAAAGACAAGCAGTATATTCTGATAATGTTTTGGACAAACGAGCCGGTGATCCTGTAATTGAAGACGGTGTGCGTGTAGAACAACAATCACTATGGGACTTTGACTTTTCTAAAGTATCAATGCTCAAGATTGATTTTTCTTGGTATGGTGCGGTAGGTGCTCTATTTCTTGCTTATGTTCCTGCAAGTAATGGTGAAGCTAGGTGGGTAAGAGTTCATCACCTACGTTGCTCTAATCAATTGAAAATTTCATCACTTGGTAATGCAACATTACCAATTACATATCTTGTCTATGGTGGTGGATCTGAAAGAAGAATGGGACTTGAAAACAGTGCTAGATTACCATCAAATTATAATTCATATTCTGAACATTTGGTAAAATATGGATCTTCATATTATATTGATGGTGGTGATAGAGGAACAGTTAGATTGTATAATCACAGTTCTGATGAACCAACTGAAATTCAAGGATCAAAATATAATTTAGATATATCGGATGCATCTGATGCTACGGATACAACAGATCCTAGATTTATTGTATCATCTAACACAAATGTTAATACTTTTTATATGAATGCAAAAATTGTTACTGGCAATCCACAGGATCAAAGCGTTCGAGTCGTTTGGGTAGATGAAGACACCAACACTTTACATCTAAACAAAATATTATCAGGTAATAGTTTTTCTACTGTTGGTATTATTACAGATAGACCTTCTATATTATATGGTATCAAGACTAAAGACTTTATAACATCTAGTGATGGAAAAGATGTTAGAAATCGTGTACAGGTTTATCCTACAAGATTGAGTTTAGGTACAAATGGATCTGGGTCTGGAAAAGCTAGTCTTCTAAAAACTCCACTGTTCCAAACAAAAACAATGACCTTTGGATCTATCTCAACAACATCTGACATGAATCTAAACGAAACACGATTTGTTAGTGTAGATAATGAAGATTATATAAAAGAATTTGATGATTTTGTTTATGGGTATTTTCGTGCGCTAAAAGGTAATTCAAGCTCTCTTTTTACTGTCTTAGGAACACTGACTAAAAAAGCAAATGGTCTTTCATTCGTCCCACTTGATAGTTTTAACACGGATATAATTATACCTTCTGGTCAGAAATTTCTTAAAGAGGGAATCTTTGATAGCAACGGTAACTCTATTGAATTTAATGAAGGTGATTTTGAGAAAGAAAGATTGAGTTCGGTAGAAGTTTCTGTTGTAAATGCTTCTCCTATTCCAAGAACGGGTGTAGACATATCTTCTTTTTATGTTTCGGGGGGCGCTCAAGACTTTGACCTTTCATCTTACTTTGATTATAACAAGGAATATATTTCTTATCCACTGACAGACTCATTAGAAACTCTTTATATAGTAGGTTCTTCTACCATTATAAATAACTCGACGCCAGCAGTTTCTATTTCGGCTAGTCTAACTTGGGAGGAACAGTAACCTAAAATGCCAAAAATAAAGATAGGATTTGATAAAGTATCTACGCCTTTTATCTTAACAGATCAACCCCTATATGACATTATAAGAGGTGTCCCTTTAAGGGATGCCTCTCGCAATGTTATTGTTACTGATTCTATTGTACCCTTGCCTAGTGGAGTTGATTCAAATAATTCAACTAGCGTTATTGTTGATAGCTCACCATATGCAAAACCAGTGAAAATTATTGAACAATTTCCCGAAACCTCGGCAGTTAGTTCTTCACTTCTGGGAATTCCTAGAGCAGAAACACAACTTAGTCTATTTTCTGACGTGAGTACATATGGTTTAGATGAAGATCTTTTTGAATATTATGACTATTCTTCAAACGGAAGACCCAGCCAGTGGTATACCAGAAGAAATG
>Ga0307959_1000862_pt1 | contig 14607 bp, 19 predicted proteins | sample OrgLakmetagen494_FD_201813 | JGI IMG/M metagenome (GOLD analysis project Ga0307959, IMG submission 201813) | Saline water microbial communities from Organic Lake, Antarctica - #494 | ecosystem: Environmental > Aquatic > Non-marine Saline and Alkaline > Saline | place: Antarctica: Organic Lake...
AGATAAATGATAACTTGGAAACTGAGGAGTAAGGTTGTAGCGGGCTTTATAGAAGAGGAGATGTGGGTTAGCAAAGAAGAAGGGATGCCGTTTAGATGAACCGGGTCCATCGCGCTTACCTTTGGGGAGTGGCAACAATTCAACGCCTTGTTGCTGGTGGGAGAAGAGGTTATGAATAAGCTCGGGCCGCGCACTAAGGTTTACATCGAGGATGAAGATGAGATGGTGAATCATTAATCTACACCCACGTAAGCACTCTCAGTGTAAAAAATATCACCAGTCCTTTTGATACCCTCCCAAGTGATAAGGAGCCATAAAAATGCAGGTAAACACAAAAATCTTCTTGCTAGTTGAAACACATTGGTTAAGATAATGGGAGTTAGATGCAAGGCAGAGCGCAACATTGTTTTAAATATATTAGATTTTTGATATAATAAACCCGCCCCAAGACGCCCGCCGTCCATGGCGAGCGAAATAGAAATACTTAGGAATGATGAATTGAAAGAACCGATACAGTTTATTAAATATATGGGATCAAAGACTAAAATTATTGATAATGTTATAGATGTTATTAATTCTGTTTCAAATAATGGTCCTCTCTGCGATTTATTTTCAGGATCATGTACTTTATCTAACGAATTGGGTAACCAACGTGAAATTATTACAAATGATATCCAAAACTATTCTTCAATTTTGGGTTATGCATATTTATTGGACTGGAATGATGGCAGTCTAACAGATGTTAGCGAATTATTGGATGACGCAAACAACTATTATGATAAAGAATATTCAAATCTGATAAGTGATTTACAGTATAAAAATGATCTTAGTTTAAAAGAGTTTAATATAATTGAAAAATTAAACCAGAAACTAATTTCCAAAGATTTTTCTAATCAGTACCATCTTTTTACTAAATTCTATTCCGGTACGTGGTGGAGTGCAGAACAGTGTGCTTGGATAGATAGTATTAAAATGAGTATAGATAAATACAAAGATACAAATATTTATAATACTTTAATGGCCTCCTTAATGTTTGCAATTGCTTATACGAGCCAAGGTACAGGCCATTATGCGCAGTACCGAGATGCAAAAACCATTTCATCTAAGAATGATATAATGATATATCGACAGAAAAAACTACCAGATATTTTCAAGAAGAAAACAATATTAGCTTTAAATAACCTAAGTGATGTTAATGCAAGATTTGATCATAGAGTTTTTAATCTTGACTATATTGACTGTTTAAATAGAATTCCAACATCAACAATATATGCAGATCCTCCATACTGTTTCGTTCATTATAGCCGTTTCTATCATGCTATAGAGACTTTAACTTTATATGATTATCCTGAGATACAATTCAAGAATGGTAAAATGGTTAAAGGAAGATATAGATTAGAACGACATCAGTCGCCTTTCAGCATTAAAAGTAAGGTAACAAAAGCTTTTTCTGACTTATTTGATTTAACTTTAAAAACTAAATCAAATTTAGTATTAAGTTATAGTAATACTGGAATGATTTCACTTGATGATATAATGGCGATGATTAAAAAGAAATCAGCAGGCTATAGTAGTGATATTATTACAATAGATCATACTCATATGACCATGGGTAGAAAAAATGACAGATCTAGGGACATAAAGGAAGCAATAATATATCTAAAGAGGAAATAGAAGTATGAATAAAGGAATAGAAAATCACAATGTCTCTTTAACTAAAAATGGTTATTCCCAGATGTGTTAGAATAAAATTTGTGAAAACTGATTCGAGAATACCGTAACTAATACTGACCAAAATGATTTGAATTGTAAACATAAACGGAGGAATACATTATGAGTAGTGAAAATCAAAAGAATATACTTCTTGTCGAAGATGAAGCATTGATCGGAATGGCAGAATCGATGAAATTAAAGGAATACGGTTATTATGTTATACATGTTTTAAATGGGCAAGATGCTATTGATGCGGTTTTTAAAAATGAACCTCCTATTAATCTTATTCTCATGGATATTGATCTTGGAAAAGGAATGTATGGAACTGAAGCAGCTACTATAATTCTTAAAAAGTTTGATATTCCTATCGTATTTCTTTCTAGTCACTTAGAGCGCGAAATTGTTGAAAAAACTGAGCTTATATCATCTTATGGATATATTGTTAAAAATTCCGGTATTACTGTACTAGATGCTTCTATTAAAATGGCATTAAGACTTCATGATTCACACAAAAATGTATTAAAACAAAACACTGAAATTGAAACAATAAATAACAATTTACAACTTTCTGAAAAGCGATATCGCAGGCTATTTGAATCGGCAAAGGATGGAATATTGATTCTTGATGCTGTAAATGGTAAAATTGTTGATGTTAATCCTTATTTAATTGAAATTCTTGGGTATTCTAAAGAAATATTTCTTGAGAAAAGCATTTGGGAGATTAATGCTTTTAAGAATATTGAGTATTCAAAGGAATTATTTAAAGAGTTGCAAGAAAAGGAATATGTTCGATATACAGATTTACCTTTGGAAACTTTTGATGGAAATCTAATTCATGTAGAATTTGTTAGTAATGTTTATTTTGTTGATACTAAAAAAGTTATTCAATGTAATATACGTGATACAACAGAAAGAATACGATATGAAAAATCACTCACAAATAATATAGATGAAAAAGATTCTCTATTAAAAGAAATACAGCATCGTACAAAAAATAGTTTTAATATGATAACAAGTTTAATTCAGCTTAGTTCAAGAGTAACTCAATCTGAAGAAACAAATAATATTCTTAAAGAATTAACTCTAAAAGTGAATTCGATTTCTGATTTATATTTATTGTTATACGAAACCAATACCTTTCAAGAAGTTCGACTGGATGTATACTGCAATAAAGTAATAGATTCAACACTTAAACTCTCGAATAGTATTATGATTAATAAATCATTAGAATTCGTTACTGTTTCCCCGAAAAATGCTGCTGCAATTGGAATGATTCTTGTCGAACTCTTGACAAACATTATTAAATATGCATATCCTGATTCTATTAATGGTATAATTAATATTGAAATGAAAATAAAAAATTCTAAAATAATTCTAATGGTTAAAGATAATGGAATTGGTTTACAAAATGATTTTGATATCACTAAAATAAAAAGCATCGGACTCCATCTCGTGAGCTTAATGGTGGATCAGCTTAGTGGTAGCATGACAATTATGTCAGAAAATGGAACAAAAATAATAATTGAATGTCCTATATGATTGAAAAGTGTGGGTACTAAACTAAAACTTGGCAAAACATGATTGAATATGTAAATGAAGAGACCAGCCCTTGACTCCGTCGTACGGTCTGGTCTAAGAGCGGAAACACAGCTTATAACACGAGAATATGCGGTTCCGGCCATTCGGCCTCCACCCAAACTGAAGCTTCCGAAGAAGTAGAGCAGGGACAGTCGGTTTTGCTCTGTGGCAAAACACTCCTTTGGTTGCGCTCCAGCTTCGCATATTCCGGGATCGTTAGACGAAAAACCGCGCCAGACTTTTTGGTGGAAAATATGATATGGTTAATGAAACAATTTCTAAATCCCGCCCCCAAGACGCCCGGCGTCCATGCCGGGCGAAGAAAAAAAGCTTTACAAATGTATAGTGGAGCATATATGATGGTTGTTGTATAATGTGCATAATGATGCTGGGAGGAACAAATGGAATTTAAACTAGGCGAATTATTTAGTGGTCCTGGCGGTATAGGCTATGCAGCAAAAACAGCAAAAGTAAGTAATCCTGATTTTTCAATAAAACATGTTTGGGCAAATGATTATGACAAGGATACTTGTAAAACATACGAAGCAAACATTGCACATAGACCAGATTCCGTTATTTGTGGTGATATAAGAAAGCTAGATTTTCAAAAATTACATGATATCTCAGAAATTGATGCTTTAGCATTTGGGTTTCCTTGTAATGATTTCAGTGTTGTTGGTGAACAAAAAGGGATGGATGGTGTTTATGGCCCTTTATATTCATTTGGAATAAAAGTTCTTAACGAATTTAAGCCTAAATGGTTTCTTGCTGAAAATGTCGGCGGTTTAAGAAATTCTAATAATGGAAAAGCTTTCTCTAAAATACTAAATGAAATGTATAATGCTGGCTATTCGGTTTATCCTCATCTCTATAAATTTGAAAAATATGGAGTTCCTCAAGCGAGACATAGAATTATTATCATTGGAATTCGTGAAGATATTGATGTTATTTACAAGATTCCTTCTACAAAACCATATTCTTTTAATGTGAAAACTAGTAAGCAAGCAATTGAAAATCCTCCAATAAAAACAGGCTCTCCTAATCATGAATTTACAAATCAATCCAAAACTGTTGTTGAAAGATTAAAATATATAAAACCTGGTGAAAATGCATTTACTGCGGATATCCCAGAAGAATTACAGCTAAATGTTAAGGGCGCTAAAATTAGTCAAATTTATCGAAGACTTGACCCAAATAAACCTTCATACACAGTAACAGGGAGTGGTGGTGGTGGTACACATGTATACCATTGGGTTGAAAATCGTGCATTGACTAATAGAGAAAGAGCAAGACTTCAAACATTTCCAGATTCTTTTATATTTAAAGGTTCGAAGGAAAGCGTTAGAAAGCAGATAGGAATGGCTGTTCCTGTTGATGGTGTAAGAATCATATTTGAATCAGTACTAAAGTGTTTTTCTGGTGAGTTTTATGAATCTGAATGTTCAAATTTAGATCCTTTATTAAAAGAATCACATCTTGAGTTATTTAATTCGACTAAACTCGATGGCCAACAATTATATGTAATGGAAGAAGAGAAGGAATATGTCGCACTATGATCTTTAAAGACTTCTATGATAATGTATTAATACAACCAGTGATTGATGGAGCAGATCTTTCGCACCTACACTCATCCCGACAAGGAGGAAGATAAATGACTTTAAGAGAAAATTTTGAACACCTATTAAAGGTGGAGAATGATTTACTTGGTCGATCCGATAGCAACCTAAAGAGAGATGAGGATGATGATTGGTATGATCCCAGAACGGCTGATATTTGGGAGTGGTTTGAAAAAGGTTATCATCTTAGGTCAGATAGAGAGAGGAATGATAATGAAAAGCTATAAAAGCAATGGAACAACTATTAACCTTGCAACACCACCTAAAACCTGGTAGGCAGGAGACCAGAGAGTAGAGCCACTAATGGTCCCTATTGGAGAGGCATTAGACAGGGCGGGGATAAAAGGGGACCATCGTGTTGATATTTATAACCGGTGTTATGAGGCTGTGTATAAAGCAATCCTTGATCAAAAGATTAAGGCCCGTAAAAAGATGACCCACAAGGCTCTTGCTGAACGCGAGGGGCTATCGAGATTGTACTACGAGTATTACAAGGCGATAGAATCGCCCCCTATACTGCTCGAAAAAACAAAAAGGAATACAAAATGAAGAAATATCTGAGGAGAAAAAATAATGACTTTTGGAATATATGTAGAAAAAGAAAATGATGATTGTTTAAGGGCGCTCAATGAGGGAGGTGATTGGATAACTATTGAAGCAGATAGCAGAGAAGAGGCTGATAAGTTAGTACAAGATATTGAATTTCTTGGTTTCCCAAAAGAGTACTTATTTGAAAAATATAGATTAATACATTTAGGAATTGAATATGGGACAAATTATAAAAGCATTTGATGCTGAAGACAATGAAAAAGAGATTGATATTGACAACGTTAAATGGTTTGGAACAGAAGTAAAGAAAACTTATTATAAGAATAGTAAGTTTAAAAGCTTTCAATCTACCACATGGCTTAAAGTGGGGAGTGTAAAATTATATCCTAAAGATTGGAAGATAAGCCATTTTAAAAAATACTTTGATAAGTATGATAGTTCTAAAGAAGTCCTTAAAGAACATAAGGATGGTAAAGAGAAAAAAGCTGCTCAATGGATTTGTGAGGTATTAGAGGAAGGGGTTATCTCTCTCAATAAAGAGAACTTTAACATTGCTAAGAAGTGTGTAAGTAAGAGCTGTATGTTTCCCTTACATAATAAAGAATTTTATTATATCTTTGATAACTTTTTTCGTGATAATACCGAAACAAATAACTATTTTTATTTGGATGAAGAGAGTAGGAAATTAATCAATACAAAATATTCTGTATTTGATAAAATAAACCAAACTCATTTAGAACAATGGAAAAAGGAGTATTATGCATCATGAAAGAAGAAATTAACAGTAAATCTTACTATTAAAGGTAAGACCGTAACTATAATTTCACAGTTTGAAAAGAAATTTAATCTTTACCTTCTTGATAAAGAATACATGCCAGCGTATTTTTCTATAGAAGATACAATTTTCTTAAAAGGATATCATGAGCTTTAGAGACCCCAATACCATTTGTGGGCTTCTCTTGCATTTATTTCTCCACTCACATCGTGTATTTCTAAATTCATATTATCTATTTCCCTATGAAACTTTTGTATTTCAATACTTAATTTTTTTATAATGTTATTGGGTTCTATGTCTCCTGCAAATTGAACACCAATAGAGGATAATTTCTTTGCCATTTCCTCTTGTTGTCTAGCCCACTCCTCTAATACCTTTTTGTCTTCCCGCTCATACCTTTCTATTTTATCACTATAGTATTCTATATTTTCTTCGAGGGCTTCAACTTTATAGGCGTCAAAGACATTATAGGTGTAAGGGATGAAATGCAATCCTATAAGAGAGGCGATAGAAAGGGTCATTCCAATAATACTAAGAACAATAAAGTGATTATTAAATCTCTCTAATAATAAACTACCTACTATTCCAATTACTCCAATAACTAAACCTACAATAAATATAATAAACCCAATACTCATACTTCCTCCAATAACTCTATAATATATATACCATTTGTACTCATGTTAACAACTCTTCCACGATACTCTTTTTCCTCAGCGACCATAACATCCACCATTAAATACCCATTATCCGTGGCCTCAGATTCCTTAGATGTAATGATTGGATAATCATCTTCTTTAATTGTGTTAACTGTTATTGTTTTCATGGTATTAACTTTCCACCTACATATATAAGATAGTAAAGTTAAATAAAAAGATTAAAGAGGAAGATATGGCTACAGAAACTTTTAGATACATTGACTACAGCGATGAAAACAAATTTTCTCTTACTGAAGAAGGTAGAATAGAGTTAAAAGAATACTCAGATGATTTATTATTCTATGTGAGTTTTAATGGTACTTTTAATGCTACTTATTATGAAGCAGAAGAGTCTCCTGTTATTACAGGAACAACTACCTTAGAGAATGCTGGTGTTTTTAGCCAATACGGGTTATTCTCTGGTGCAGAAGTTAAATATGATAGAACTAATTTTGAAAATTTAACAGAAAAAGGCTCTATTAAGTTCAGCTTAAAACCTATGTTTAATAACGCTGTTGGTTATCAAGAATTCAATGCAACTTCAAATAGTGAATTTACTCCATCCTTAACTACTTATTCTTTTAGAACAGAAGTAGAAGGAACATTAAGTAATGATTATAGTGTTGATATAACAGATACCGATACTATGAATGATATTCAAAATAATATTTGGTCCGAACTTCAAGGCTCAAATACTACTGCTACCCTCACAAGTGAGAATAAAATAAGAATACAAGGTGTTAATAATGGACAATGGGTCTATATAAGAGAACCCTCTGCTGGTAATAATCTTATTACTTTATTAGGTGGAACAGGTGATGCGTATCTTCCTAATGGCCCTACAAGTGATGTAAACCTTGTAGAGTTCTATAATGGAGTAGATAATGTAAATAAAATAACTTTAACACATACAACTGAATCTCATTTAATATTTAACATGTATGACCCCTCTGGCACACAAAAAGTTAATTATGATCTTGGAATTTGGAGCAATGAGAACATAACTTGGTATGCTTTTGAGATAAACTGGAACAAAACCACTGCAGAGTTCTTCATTGATGGTCAATTATTAGATGTTTTTAAGACGGGATTGGTTAGAAATAACACAACAGAGCTTTATATTCGCTCAGGTTTAACTGATTTCTACGGATTTGATGAGTTTATAGCGTATAATCAACCTCAACACAGTGAAGAGTACACAGTTGAGAGCTTAGCTCTTACACCATATCCTGCTGATGATCCTTATATTGATATACATTTTGGCAGTGGATATAAGGAGAATGAAGTTATTGATTTAAACCTAAACTCCTCTTCTAATATATATTTTAATATTAAGATAGCTAACTCTTGGTATTATTATAATGCAGGAAGTTGGGTATCCTCTGATGGTTCCTTCTCGCAAACAGTTGGGCCATCTACAATGGAAACTAAATTTCCTGATCTTTATTTTGAAGAAGAAAGTAATGTTGTAATAAGGGCTTTCTTTCATAGTGATGGAGCTACACTTGCTTGGCTTGATGAGATTCAAATAGTAACAGAGACAGAAGAGGCACAACCTGCTGTATTAATTGGAACAGTGGATTTAACTAATTCTGTAGATTTAAGTACTGATTATAACGTAGTTATATCTACCTCTTATGAGACGAGGGAAGTTGATTTATCGTCAGGGGCTGTAGATGCTACAGCTGTTATATTAGACGAGATAAAGGCAGCCATTGATGCTGCAAATATAGAAGGACTTACTCCAACAAGTGATGATGGGAATGGGCATTTAGTTCTTGTATCATCTGATAAAGGTAAAGAGGCATTTATTGGTATTAGTGAAGGAACTGTTGACAATGCTCTTGATATTGTATGGGGTTATGAGGCAACTGATTTTGGGGAACAAGCAACTGGACAATACTTTGATTACAGTGAAATATTTCGTTGGATAAGATCACAACTTGGTGCTCCTACAGTTCCAGTAGAACTTACTGATGAACAATTACAAGACTCTGTGTCTTCATCTGTTTATTGGTATAATTATTACCGTAATGCGAAAGAGAACTTTATTTATGTTACATTAGAAGGTGGGCCTAGAGATGGATGGAAGATACCAGAGGAAGTTGGTGGAGAGGATAATATAATTGAAATTATTATGAAGCCTAGATTTCCTTATACTTTCTTTACTGGTCGTGATGATTTTGTAGGACAAGCGTATATGCAATGGTTTTTCCAACAGTATCAATCTGGATATCGTCATTGGTTAGGAGATTATTATATTACTCTTTCAGTTGAACAAGATTTAAACAATATTATGGGAACAACTGTTCAATGGCATTTTTATAATGGGAAAATATTTATTCATCCAGAACCGCCACAAAATATGATTATTGGAATAAGATTTAAGAGTGCTGTTACAATGAATGAGGTAAACACTAATAAGTTTATAAAGAATTATGCTTTAGGAAAAGCGAAAACTATTCTTGGAGGCATAAGAGCAACTTTTGGTTCTTCAATTCCAGGTGGTAATGAAATGATACAACTTAGAGGAGAAGGACTAATTCAAGAAGGTAAAGAAGAAATGGAATCTACATTAGAGAAGCTTAGAGGCCTAACAGAACCTTTATCATTTGAATGGGGTTAAATAGTTATTGCTAGATTTTTGACTATTACTCTTAATGGTTTAAAACAAGACATAAAGTCATTAGATAATAAAATGATTTAACTTCAAGAATATCTTAAGAGAACTTTTTAATCTTAAAAATAAAAGAGAGGCAAATAAATTATGAAAGATTATTTACAGAAAATGGCTGGTGTAAATCCCTCAGCTATAAATAAAAAGGATGAAAACGTATCAGAGGCAGATAGCATTCGTAAAATGAGTGGATTAGAAGAGTCTATTGGCTCAATTATTATTGAAGATACACAAGATGTTGATAAGGTATATGTAGCGTTAGCAGAACGTTTTCAGGATAATGCTGATGTACTTAATGAGATTAAAGATATCTTTTCAAAAGTTATTACACGTTAAGGAGAAATAAAAATGAAATCTTTTAGAGAATATTATGAAGATAAAGAACATGAGAGGCTTGATGAGGATCTAAGCACTGCAGTGATAACAGGATTGTTTGGTATCCCAGCAACCCTTGTTTTAGGATATGGTGCTTCTTGGCTTACATATCGTTATGCTCGTATGACAAAAAATTTAGTTATACGATTAGTAAAAACTTGGAAAAACTTTAAAAGTCTTTTTCAAAAAGATGATGCTGAAGAGAAGATAGATAAAACTCTTGAGACTATTAGTAAATCTGCTGAGGTTCAAAAAGCAGTAAGAGAAGTTGATAAATTAAAAGAAAAGTATGCTGGTCCTCTTGAATCGGTTTATGAGGCAATAGAGAAAAAGAATTCTGATAGTGCTGAGAATATGTTTAAAAGGCTTGAGGAGAAATATCAAAATAATCCTGAAGTTAGAACAGCATTAGTTGATAAAATACTTGAGTCTTATAATCAGCCTCCTATTTACATTGCTTCTCCTGGTAATGAAACTTATCAGGCAATTAAGAAGATATTAGGTCAAAAAACAGCCAGAGCTGTTGAAGAGCTTACAAAGCAAAGCTTCTCTCATTATTTTGAACAAACTACTAAGGAAGAAGAATAATGGCATTCAACTATTTTGATGAACTTGCAACTGGTAATACACAAAGTTGGATAAGTTACCTCAATAGACATTATATAGAAACAGTAGCTCCTCAAGTAAAAGTCTTTAAACTTGATAAAAAGGCAACCCCTTTGGATGAGTTTTATAATGAAACAAGTAGTGCTCGTATTTATAGGCCGTCTTTTGAGATAAGAGCTCTTTATTTAGATCAACTTTATCAACAAGTTGTTGGACAAGATACTATGCCTTACTTAGAGACTGATGAGGCAGCAATGCAATTTATATTAAACTTTGATAATATGGTTCAGACCATTCGTGAATTAAAAAATCAAAAAATATCAGAGATTTATATTGAATACTCCGGTGATGATGAACCTACTGCTTTAAAAAGAGATGATACTTTTACTATTAAAGTAAACGATTCTCCTCTTGTCAGTTATGATTTAACTGAAGCTGCTTATGGGACCACTAAAAAACTTACTCAAGTAATAAATAGTTTACCAAACTTCTCAGCTACTTTAGAAGGGAAAAATGACACTTCTACTGATTTAGTCGATTTTAAAGAAACTAGATTTAAACATAGTAGATTATTAGTTTATTCTCCTGATAGGACATATGAGAATATGACTGATGTAATAGAGAAAGGTGATGTAGTATTAACTAATAAATGGAAACTGTATGAGGTGGCAAGTAATATTCCAGGGGGAAATTTTGGTTGGAATTATGCAACATTCATTCTTACTTGTAATCTTAGAACTCTTGATGAGGTTCAATTACCACAAGATTATAATACTCAGATTAAAAAGCATCAGCATAACCTTGAACAAAGGGTTAATATGGAATGAGAAGTTTTAAGCAGTTTGTAGAGGATATTGATTTAGAGGTTCCCAAGTATTTATCCTTGATTTTTAATATACTAAATTTGAAATAAATGAAGAGCCATATCTTTTTAAATTTGATGCAGCAGAGGGTGAAAGTCGTAAAAAGTTATATAATAGATTTTCAAAGCAAGTAGAAAACTTTTTGATACTATGATGGGTCTGAAATTTTTAAAGATGATTATACTGTAATAGCAAAAAAGTCAAAGTTGAAAGAATATGATGAGGTAAATAAAAAATGAAAATGGAAGTTATATTGGAAACAGTAAAGAAAAAAAGAGTAGTAAGAGCAAGAAAAGTTCAATGGAAAAAGTATTCCACTCGTGAAGGATATAAGGTGATAAATGGGAAAGAAGTGAGGATACTCCCTAAAGAAAAACGAAGAAGAAAACTTGCCGCTCGTAAAGCAAAGGTTAAGAGAAGAACTAAACAAGCTTCTATAAATAGAGCAAGAAAAAGATCAGTGAAAAAAAGGTTTTGGAGCAAATGATTAAGTTTAGTGAATATATATACTTAAATGAAGAGAGGTTAGATAAAACAACTCTTTCTAAAATAGTAGAAGATGATTACAACAGTGTTAAAGAGGCTACTCGTAAGATCTCTCCAGAAGCTCATGAAAAGTTAAGACTGGCAGTAGAAGAATATAAAAGAGCTATGGAAGTTGCTAAAAGATATTATGGAAAGGTTAAAAAGGGCGAAGAAAATAAAAAAGATGAATAAATACATTGAACTTCAAAAGCTTCATTATTTACTTATAGTGATAAGAGCTTTTAAGGTTTTATTTAACTAGAGGTATACTATGGAAAAAAATATATTTGAATTACATATATTAAAAGCTAATCAGGAATTAAATGAAGGTCTTGTGTTTTTTAAAGAAAGTAAAAAACTGAAGAAACTCGCAAAGCAAATTGATAATCGTATTGAAAAAGCAGGTGATGATAAAGAGAAAAAACAACTTAAAGATTATGTAAATATAATATTAGACTTTGCAGAGAAATTTGAGAAAATAGAGAAACTCTATAAACAAGATAAAAAGAGGGCAAAAGAGCTTCATAAAGAGTTGAAAGAAAATGCTAAGAAATTAGTAAAAGAAGCAGATAAAGATATGATAAAATTATTTGTTAAAATAGGTGTTGGTCTTGCTTTATTCGCATCTATTGCTGCTATATTTACAGGCCAATGGTATCTTGGCGCTATGGTCGGACAACAAGCAGCTGGTATGGGTGGGGGAAATGAGGCAGCTCGTCAGAGAAGTGTTCAAAAAGCTATTGAAGGTATTAAGTCTACTGGTGATGCTAATAAAGTAGATAAGATATATAGAAGTATAAAAGGACTATCGTAATGAATCCACTTAATATATTACAAGAAGAGCTTAAAGATATTCCCATAAAAGAAAAACTATACCATAGAACTAATCTTAAAGACTTGATTAAGATAATCAAAAGTGGCCACATCAAAGGAAGTGAGACTTATGGTAAAGAGAGAGATAAAAGAGGGCAAAGCGAAATTGCTTCAGCAAGAAAATCTACCTTTTCAAGCATAGATTCTCTAAGAAAAAAAGACCCTAAAGGCTTTAAACTTAGAATGTTGGGGCTTAGTGACCGTGTAGGAGCTGTTGAGATAGTCTTATTTAAAGATAGAGTAGTTGGTTCTCATTTAACAAGAGGTATAAAGAAAAGACCTATTTCTGAATTTCCAGCTTTGGCTTTAAAAACATTAGATTTTGAACTTGAAAATTATTATAAAAATAAAACAACGGAGAAAAAAGTAAAAAAAGAGCTTCTCAAGCTTAAACCACCTTTTAATGATGTAAAGAAAGTATTAAATAAATACCCTTTTAAAAAGGTGCTGAAGTATGACCTTATTGTTATTGATGAAATAGTAAGGGCTTTAAAAGATATATATAAGTATTCAAAAGAAAGGGAAGGTGAAGAGAGGTTCTATAAAAAAAGTGAAATAAAAATACCACTTGATGATAGACTTATGAAAATAAGATTTCTTCCTATCTCTAAAAAAGAAGTTATTTTCTTGACAAGAGAAGAAATAGATGAACTCCAAAAACTTATAAAAAAGAATAAAGATTTATTTATTAAAAATGAAGCACTAGAAAAAATGATGGAAGAATAATGTTTGATATAGAAAAGACAAATGAAGTAATAGAGAATAACATAGAAGAGTATTTCGTAAAAGCAAAAAAAGAACTTGAGAGAGAATTAACCTCTGCTGGTTACAATCATATTTTTGATAATGTAAATGTGAGTTATTCCAATAAAGGGATAAGTATAAACTTTGATTTAAAGGGTGATATAAAATCTGAAAATCAAAATGTTATTGGAGTATTAGCTCGTGGTGGAGTATTGTTTAAAGAAGATGGTTCATACATACAAGTAAAACCATCTTTAGTTATATCAAAGTATTTAATGGAAAGTTAATAATATGGCAAGCACAAAATTAGAACATTTTTTATTTAGAGAATATTCAAAATCAGTTAAGAATTGGTTGAACGATACATTATATTTATCAAACTACTCAAAAGAGAATAATGTAACAGTAGTATATATGACACCTGATAGGGCATGGAGTGAGTATATAAATCCTGTTATAAATGGAGGAACTCTTTCTCCTAATGTAAACTTTGTTCTTGAATCAATGGAATATAAAGAGAATGAAAATTTACTTGGATTTGTAAGAGAATATAAAACAGTAGATGATGAGAATAGAATCCTAAGGCCACCTCTTATTTATCGTCTCACTTATCGTCTTACATTATTTACCCGTAGCCAAGCTGAACAAGATATTTTATTTTATCAGTTGATATCTAATGCTCATCAAAATGCAAAAGCCGTTGTGACAGTTGATGGACAATGGGCAGAATTACAAGCAATGGAACTAGTAAATGAAACTAATTTAGAGCCAGGAGAGACACAAGACATAATAAGACGTGGTGGATTAAATATCATTATTGATAGAGCATATTTACCAATGGATTATACACAATATAATAAAATTAGTGAAGTAGATTTTAGTTATGAAGCTGAAGAATATATCAATGGAGAATAATAATGAAATATAAAATAACAAATAAAACTTTTCAACCTTTACAAATAGTAATAGGAACAAATGAAACACATATTATTGAAGGAAGAGCTGGAAATAATAT
>Ga0307959_1000891_pt1 | contig 14317 bp, 18 predicted proteins | sample OrgLakmetagen494_FD_201813 | JGI IMG/M metagenome (GOLD analysis project Ga0307959, IMG submission 201813) | Saline water microbial communities from Organic Lake, Antarctica - #494 | ecosystem: Environmental > Aquatic > Non-marine Saline and Alkaline > Saline | place: Antarctica: Organic Lake...
GACGTGCACGACGTCAGTATTGCCGATTCTGTCGACGAACACACCGATGCACGTTACCAGCGCTCACAGCTGGCCAGTAGTGATGCCGTAGCCTCCAAATCAAACTTTAGTTGCGATCTTCGTCGAATTGCTGCATCTGCTCTTGATGCGATTGCATCAATGTAAGACCTGACTTTTTAGTTGCTTGCATAGTGTTCCTTTTCAAGTGTTCACGAGCCTATTGTCTCGTGAACAGGAGCGATCCTCTCAGTGTATTACCCGTGGTTTTACCGTTGCTGCAAGAGCGCCTCATGCACAGCGACGTGTTAGTTCGCGAAACTGGCATCCTGGCGATTGGGGCCATCGCGGAATGCCGAGTAGAAATGGGCGAGCACCTCAAACACATCTTCCCGTAAGTGCATGCATCGAAACCAATTCAATTGCGTCCGTCGTGTTTCATTTGCCACTATCATGGTATAGGTACTTGGTGAAGCAATTAGTCGACCCATCAGCTCAAATTCGACGAATCTCTTGCTGGTCACTGTCCCGATACGCGGCATGGGTCTTTAAGGAGGAGAACGGAGTTAGCGAAGAACAGCTGCAAGAGCTTGTGCAGGGCATTATGATGCGTGTGCTCGATCGCCATAAACTAGTTCAAGAAGCTGCTTGTTCCGCACTTACATCCATTCAGGGCCACGCTTCAGCTCGCCTCGTCCCTTACGCGACGTACCTCTTGCGTAATCTCATGTAAGTCTGACTTTCGTCAATTTCTATTTCGAAAATAGTGCTCCTTGTCACTTTTGTTTGACCATGTTGAATGCTATTTCAATACAGGCATGCCTTTAGTTTATACCAAGCAAACAATTTGATGGTGTTGTGCGACACCATCGGAACTTTAGCCGATGCAGTGGGGCCAGTGTTGAGTTCGCCCGAAAGCGCGAATGCTTTGTTTCCACCAATGTGGGCGAAATGGCAGCATTTAAGTAGTGTAGGCTATCCATTGAGCAGAGCTGTGCAGGTTCAGTTGGCGCCCTTGCTCGAGTGCATTACGTCCATCGTTCAAGCTCTCGGAGCTACGTAAGTTTACATTCGTTTTGATTTGCCTACTTCAATTCTTTTAAATTACGTCTGTTTTCTCTTTGGTCAACAGAGCGCAACCATACTCGGCGGCATTTTTTGGCGGTGCATTGGACATTCTACAGAAGTCTTCGCAGACCAAGTCTCTGAGTAGTGCAGAAGCTCGCTTAGTTGTGTGCGCTCTTGATCTTTTAGCAGTCTTGTGTGCCAACAATGGTGGAGAGTTTTGGCAGTTGGCTGTAAACTTTAGCTCAAGCGGTGACTCGTCGATGTTGCACTTGATTGAGGAATGCTCTTCTTGTACCCAAATTCGCCAAAGCACCTGCGTCCTGCTCGGCGCAATTTCGAAGGTAATGCGATGTTTGAAAGATTTTGAACAAGCAGCTTGCGTCATCTTCTTTGTCGGTTTTCAAACAGGAGTGTGGGCAGCATCTCAAAGATAGCACCGTGTTGTTATTTCCTCTTTTGATTCAAAACCTCGAGATGGTACTGCCCTCTGTTTGCTACAACGCGAGCTGGGCGATCGGAGAGTTGGTTATGCATGTAGATCCAGCGCAGCTTCAACCTTTCGTCGAACCCATCATGCAACGCCTTATCTCGCTAGTCAACGACAAGAGCGAAAACCATCATTCCCTGGTGCGTTAAATTTCTCTGAGTGAAAAAAAATGAAGACACCATCATTGACCGTCGTTCTCTCTTTCGTTGATATTTTCCACAGTCCGAGAATGCATGCATCACTATTGGGCGATTAGGCTGCAGTTGCCCTGGGATCGCTGCCCCACTATTGGGCCAGTTCTGCAAGCAGTGGTGCTTGCAAATGCACCGAGTTCAAAATAGCTTTGAGCGCGAAAACACGTCACGAGCTCTGTGCTTGATGTCCACTGCAAATCCGAAGGCGTTGTCTGAAAATTTTCCGTAAGTTGCATAGATCGTTTGCCGTCATCAAACAAATGTAAATGTATCGTGTAAGTCACCTCAATTTGTTACTTTTCTTTCTTTTTAGGTCCTTTTGTAACGTTGCCTCCCTTTGGAGTGCTGGTAAGTCAGAACTCCCAGCGGACGTATATCAGATGTTTCATGGCATTTTGCACTCCTACCTCAAAAATGCGAAGCAGCGCAAGCAGCTTATGCAGTACATGGCTTCAACAAGCTCTGAAAATAGCACCTACCTCAGGACAACGTACAAGCTCATTCCGACGAACTGATTGGATTATTTCAAGTGTTCACCAGTCGTATCAATGAACATATAGCGGTAGCAGTTACGACCATGCTAGTATCCGTCGTGCAGTAGAAATCGCCTCGACACTGGATACGGCTCGTCATCCTCTCCTCAATTTACGACCACTTTATGGAGTGGCCAAAGATTTATAGATTAGACATTTAAGTTTTTGCAGCAAGCAGTCGCAGCATCGACCTCAAGAAATCAGAGAAAAATCACAGCCACTTCGACACTTAGAGCAGCGAAGTGGTGGGGATTCAAGTCCGGTTCCCCTCTTTGTTCACCCACTCGCGCCCATCTCCGGAAATGGCATGCGCTACATCTCTTCTTTTTATTTCACACACTACTCACTTTAAATATTTCCTTTAATTGCAAGTGACTTCCCGAATGGCACATGCCGCATACCCGCATACGCATAAGATATAAGATTCAGAAGCAGCCAAGAAGCAAGAAGCAGCTAGTCTAGTCTAGTCTAGTTAATGCTCTCCCAAAACAAAGAAAGGCAAGTACACGGCAACCACAGAGGCACCTAAAGAACACACTTGCGCTGCACATGCGCTAGCGAATTCGCTCCAGAAGGCCAATTAAGGCCCCAACTCCCAACTGGCGCCTTTCCTCCGAACAAGTCGGCGGGACCATTGAAGATTGAGTTGCGTAGAGCATAGAAGGCCACGAGCCATAAAGCACGTTGTGCTCTAGCTATAGATTAATAATATCCTGCTCTTTTATAATAGTGGTGGGTTTTTAGCAGAAGCTCTGGCTATGGGCTATGGGAGTGACACAAGACACAAGACTCGAAACTTCGCTCTGGCTCTGGGCTCTGGGACTCTCTGGAAACACGGGAACTGGAAGACTCAGTTCTCCGTTAATTTCACACAGGACCCGAAGGATCGGAATAAGGTAGCTAGCAGGGAGAAATATTCAGCAAAGAAGCGCGCACTAGAAGAGTTGAGAACACCACATGAGGGGATAGTCAGAAGACCGCGCGACCGCACATTTGGAAATCTCAACAAGCAAAAAGTAAGGAAGTCTTGTTGCTGAGATCTCGGAAATCTCAGCAAAAAAACTGTTGAGATTTTGGTAATGGTTCTACACCTGGCTTGCAATTCTGCCATAAGCTGCACACAGACTACAGAAGACAGCTCCGTAGTCCGAGAAGAGCATTAGGCATTCGAGCGGGAGACCAATGTGCACCCGAATGGCTCTCACTGGCAGGACTCGCCGCTATATGCTTGCTGCAGCTAGCAGTCTAGTGACAACAACCGCTAGTCTTTCAACTCGTGCGGTAGCCAATGATTTTCCAGCTGACTTTTACTTCAAGCAGCTTGTCGTGGGCCAAGACTTTGCGACGAGTTCATCCAGCGTTCATAGCCTTGCTAGAAATATGAACAACTATGTTTACGTGCTTGGAGATAAGTCGACAGGCGACGCTATAGTTGTTGATGGTGCATGGGATCCAGATGGGATCATGGCACTCGTCGCTAGAGACAACATGACCCTAGTTTCCTTTGTTGCGACACATTTCCATTGGTAAGATACGCTTGTCTAACGCTTTTCATGTGCACTCTGATAGTAATGTCAACATGCCGAAATTGATGATAGCGTGCTTTAGCTTACCCCTGCGTCAGAACTTTTTGAGAACAAATCATGGAAGTCAGTTTGAATTATTTGCTCTTACTGCGAATATTTGAAAATTTTGCATGACATTGCAGGAATCACATTGGCGGTGAGGCATCGATGGGTCGCGGCATCGTAGTGCCTGGTATCAAAGAATGGAGCGCCAAAGGCCTTCCAGTGTATGTGCCTTCTCTTGAACTGGAGCGCGCTGCAACACAAGCAGGCGTGCTCGAGTCGTCCTTGTCGCCATTGGGCGACGGGCAGTGCTTGCGGGTGGGGCGTTTCGGTGTTGAGCTGTTGCACACGCCAGGCCATTCCCCGGGCTCTACTTGCCTCCGTGTCACCGACGGCGTTCCTGCAATCGCAACGGATGACAGTGCTGAGGACAACAACACTTCGGCGAATGCTAGCTCCAGCGAAGGCTCAGCTCCAGTAGACTTGTTGCTTCTCAGTGGCGACACCGTCTTTCCTGGGTCGTGTGGACGGCTGGACCTACCAGGGTCTGACCCAGCGGTTATGTATGATTCGCTTCGTCGCCTTGCAGCGCTGCCTGATAACCTTCCTATCTATCCAGGCCACTCGTATGGTGGGGAATCATCCACAATTGGTCGTGAAAAGGCGACTGGCTTCTTGCGCAACGACATAACCCGCGCTCAATGGATGAACTCGATGGTACGATGATAGATCGAGACGTCAATAGAATTCCTGTTCTAAAGAGAAACCCCGATGAACTTGTTGGATTGATTTATTCGATTGGATTGGGTTGGGTTTAGACATACGTATGTCCCGAATGGCCGGAATTAGAAAGCCAATTGGCAAAAAAACACAGCATAGCTCCTTATACTTATATACATATACAAGGAGAGCAGTTAATACAAGACGTGAAGTTAATAGAAGAAGAAGAAGTGGAGCTACCTGGGCATACATTCCCGATATTTTACCCACCGGCAACGAACGGATCCCACCATCCAACTTGCATAAACTACAACGCCCTTTCATGGCCCCTTTCAGAAGACTTATACTGGCCCTTGGTGACTTGGTGCATAAAATTTTTCCAGCACCACAGTGAGCAACGAGCCACCTGGAACAAAACAGTACTAGCATTGACCCCGATGCAAATGGCCTATATCCACAGCACCATCTCCGTATATGAGACAGGATAATTCAGCGCCGCATATGGACGTAGACTTCACCCAAATTTCCTTCAATGTGAAAATGAATAACACACTCCCTTACTACTTTACGGCCATGGCGGCAGTTATGCTGCAGATCTATTCTGCCATATTGGCACTCTGCTCTCTAATTCTGGGCCCTCTGAGCTCGAGTCGAATTACCTCTACCCATTCTGCCATTCTACTTCCACGAGGCCTTTAAAGTATAGCGATTTTGGTACTGGCAAAGAGGTAAGAGGGATACTGAATTATATGAAAACGATACGGCTATTGCAAGGAGTGTCCCATTCACCTTGAATGCACGATCACACCTTGACGTCAAATCGACACACAAACTTATGGTAAACCTCAAAACATAAATGAATTCCGCATTACTTTTTGGTTACGACCTCTCATCAAATGCGAGCTCCGCTACTTCCATTGTAACGCAGAGCAAAGTAAGCAGCAAGCCGCACCACGACGAAAAGTACAACGAGAAGACCAAGATTGAAACCAATCGTTCCCTATGCGACACAGATCATCACGAGACGTGATGGTGATCAGGGAACTGCGTCATTACCATAATTGAAGAGTAAATTATTCTCTGCCCTACTTGTTTTTTACAAATGAATAATTGCACACCTCAGCTTCGAAGAGATCGATGATGTCCTCGCCTGGCACAGAACCCGATGCGAGGCCATTACACTCCGGAATGATGGCTGAACCGTCGCAAGGCGTTGATGAGTCTTGAAATTCAAAATGAATGAGTGCACTGTACCCATAACTGCGCAGAAACCAAAATGACAGCGACAAAACAAAATAGTACATATGTGAAAAAGATTGCATCATCATAAATGAGGTGGATACATGAGGTGTAAGCATTCAAGAAATAGTCAAAATATCTTCTGCTCTTACTTAAATGGACTGAGGTATCTGATCCAACTGAAGAAAACTGGAATGTTTTGCACAAAATAGCCGCCCGTTAGAAACAGGGCCAGTGACGCTATAGTCATCGCAGTAATTGCGGATTCAAAGTCAGGTACCTGTGCCGAAATGTAACATCGTCGTAAACACAGGATAAATTGACAGTGGCGGAGTGGAATAAAATGAAGCAAATAATCCTGCAACATGCTTGATTCTTAGTTAGTCCCGATATAATTTGAACTCCAATCTCAAATACAAAATGAAAAAGCCTTTTCAGCCAAGTTTCGCTTATGACTTAAACGGGAACCTACCGTGGCACCAATGAGAAGACCGACGGATTCGCCGACGAACATGGCGAAGAGAATCGTGGCGATGAACCCGAAAAAAGCCCAAGCTCCTGGCCGTAGCGATGCCATCCAGTAAACCTTTGGGATTTCGATAAGACGTAAATTCAAGGTAACTCAAAACACATTTAGGGAAGACCACTACAACGCACGCAAGATTAGAACGGTGGAGGTAGACAAGAGGAATTATCATTTTTGCAAGATATGCGTGGTACACATGAAAAAGGTGACAAGTTTTTTTTTTCGAGTACGCACGATGATGGAGTAGAGGCAAGGCAAAAGAAGGCGGCACGGCAGTTCGGAGCAAGTCTTCGCAAGGAAGTAAGCAGAAAGCTGGTAGCTGCCGGAGCTCCTTTCCCTGTCAACTATTGCTTTCTCTGTTGGGAACGCTAGGACGGAATTGAACATGGCATCAAACACCTGATAGGGATGACATCATAATTTTGAAATGTCAATTCATTGTGTTTATACGACGTGAAATAAAAGTCATAGCTGCATACGATTAGATTCATACAGGTATATGACATTCAATACCCAGTAAGTCATGGAAAAAAACAACAGGCCGGAGCGGTCGTTCACGTATTCTTCTGTGTGGTCCATTTGAAACCAGCACAGTCCAACGACCAAACTCAGGAGGATCGACTTCACGAAGTTGATTGGTGTGAAAAGCTTTGACCGGCCGTTCTTTAAACTGCGGTGCATCAACACTGTAAATTGCGTCCACCACGATGGCTCGTACCTTCATCAATGTTAGGTGTTTATCATGTTGACACCCATGGAATGAGTGGGCATAAAGCAATAGAAGACGAAGAACAAGTGAACTTAGAAATCAATTGAATTCTTCGTGACCAATATGATTATATCAAACCTTCTTGCTGTTATGCTCAACCGTCATAGACTTACTTTCGCACAGTGCGGTCATCGCCTGCTGCCTTGTGGGGCGAAGAGGGACCATCCTGCTGGGCAGCCTCTTGCGCTGCTTCCACTCTTTTTGCTTCCTTTTCTCGGTCCCAAGCTGTCATCATCCGGCCCCGCGTGTCCGTTGTATTATCAGCCTTTGTGCTTGTGGTGGCACCAGTGGTGGCAGCATTAGCGCCGGGAGCAGAACGGTCGTTACTTTCACTTCTTTCTGCGTTGTCGGAGTTCCGACCGGTTGCTTGCCAGTCACTGGATTGTTCTTCTGTGCCATCAGCTCGAAGATCCTTTTCTTCTTCCTGTTCTTGTCCTCCTTCCGTAGGAGCTCCTGGTGTCGTTGAAGCTTTGGCCAAATCATCCACCACTAGCAAATCCATTACATGATCAGCCGCTGCAAGATATGTGCGGTAATGGAAAGAACCAAAACAAGATGGTGTAAAGATCAAATTCATCAAGCACTAGCAAATTGCACGTGCATAAATTGAGAAGAAATCAAAGCTACCGTGCTGATGGAGATGAGAAATATGACAGAGAAAAGAAATAGAGAAAATTTAGCTCGCGAAAAGGTGGACGTTTCTCTATGATGTCAACACGAAAATCTAAAGGAGAGAGACCGAGGTATCCGCCAAGACTCTCCTACGCGTATATGTATATCTATTTGTACCGTTGTAGCCAGTTGGGCATGGCATTCCTAGGAAGTCCAAGTAAGGCAAACACGCAGTCGGCGCGCCTGCATACACCACATGCCCGAGTGCGAGGAGTAGAAGCGAGTCAAATCTGGCACGACGTACACGCGCACCATAAAAGAGAACGAGACCAAAGGAAGGATTTAAAGCCGGAGTACATAAAGAGTAAGAGCAAGTGAAGAAGGACAAACAAAGAAAAGTATAAGTAACGCTCTGAGAGAGAGGAAGAGGGATGATACGAATCATCAATCGCGCATCAGGGGTGGTAAAACGATAAATTGGTGAGGACTAATAAACGAAGGGTAGACTGAAAAGGAATGAAGAATGAGTGTGGGTGTACGCACGAAGCAAACACCGACGAGCTGGGCTGGTGGATGGAAGTTATCACGGTGCGGCCTTCCTGGTGGGCCAAATGCTTGAGGGTGTCCACTAGTGCCATGGCCTACTCATGCACACAATCGTATCATGCGTTCACCAAAAATTGACGGGTGAATTCAAGAGCCAATGCGCACATGCAAGAACGCTTACATGGACAGGAAAAGGAAAAGAACTGTACTGGTGATTTATCATTCTATTCATTCACTGTTTAAGAAGAGGCCATCGAGCTGTTCTCTACTAATTTTACGGACCGAAGTGGAGTCAAGGCCAGACGTTGGCTCGTCTAGGATCAAAATACGCGGGTTCGTGAGAAGCTCGGTGCCAATGTTCGTGCGCTTCCGCTCACCACCCGAAACCAGCATGATGGGGGTGTCCACGCAGCGGTGCAGATGCAGCCGTGTCACCACTGCGTCTACTTCCGCAATTTTACGGCTCTTGGACCACGAGCGAGGCAGCCGCAACAGTGCTGTGTACGTGAGCTGGTCTCTTATGGTCACTGCATTACAAATTGAACGAACGAAAGATCACGTAAAATGGATTATCAGACCAAGACGAGTTACAATTAACGATGACCATTAGCAAAAACTAAACTCTCTTGAGAGCACGCTGTCAACGACAAAACGAAAGAATGCTTGCATAATGTGAACAAAATTAACCAAATGTCCACACATTATGCACAAATCATTCCTGCTCGTCAGCACATTCAAAACATTCCGTGAACAACGTGGATGCCAGAGAGTGAAGAGAAGCTTTTCTTACAATGCCCAAAGAAGAGATCGGCTTGTTTTACGTAAGCAATGCTTCGCTTCAAGTCCTTGGTTGGGGGTGAGCCATCCACCGTAAGATGGCCTGACTGGAAAGGCCCACGGCCAGCCAAGCAGTCGAGCAAAGTGGTCTTGCCTGACCCCGAAGGACCCTGATTCATTTTGTATTATGTAGCAGAAAATGACGTGGAGGGGCAAATTGACATTGTCATGCACATTTGCAAGTGTGAAAGGAACGACACAAGGCCTCAAAACCGAATGGTGCACTCATGCATATATATACAAGTTCCTTTGGTTACATGTTCTTATCGTGATACCAATATTTACATTAAAAACCTAAACGTGTTCATCCTCACCATCACGGCAGTGAGCTCTCCGCTTTTTGCTTGCCCGCTCACATTCGAGAGCAACTCCTTTTCAACCCCCGCATCAGGGGTTGAGCTGCGCATGAAGCCACCCTGAGCTTGCGTTACTTTGATCACCTTGGTCAGCCGAGAAAAGAGCATATCATAACCGCCAGTGGTAATAGAGGCTTTCGACGATGGAGTTTGTGTATCACTTCCACCGATTCCATTTGTTGCGGTCCTTGCGGAGGGGCCCTCATGATTAGACGGAGAGCGCTGCATAGTTTATCTGACAACTAGAAGAAGTAGTAGTGAACCTATGACGTTTTTGTAAATGAAGCACCGAGTCAGGATTTCCTTTCCTGCGTCATTTGATTCCACAATCGTGGTTATGTGACAAAATCAGACCATTCCGTCAAACATCTTACAATTTTCGACAAGCTGTGACTCTCTCGATCAATCCCGAACCCTGCACGCTCCAAAGTGTCCATGCACCATCAGAGTATTGCACTAAAAGTGATAAATTACTCGTTGTCATTGGAGAAAGCCATATTTATGGAGGATGGAGGGTAATAAGCATTGCTTATTATGAGAAGTGCGACTTCATCTGAAACCAGGTTAATGATCACTCTATGACGGAAATCACTATTGAAGCGAACTCCGAGGTCTTTATAGTATGCCCTCAAAGCACAACAATTCCAGGCCTGAAAGAATGAGTAAAATCAGGACTCAGCAACAGAAAGATATGGACGAACACTGCGCAGATGCGCAGATTGATCTTGATACAAGTACGGGGAAAGTTTGCCGGATTTCATCATCATAACAACATAACCCACAAATGGACGTCTACAACATTCGCGCCCATTCTACTCGAATGCAGTACTTGCACAGTAAGGGAGGTTCGCAATGCCCATAAAATGGAAAACAGAGACAAGCGCATTGTTCACAATTTACTTTTTAGGAAAGATTCGGTTTTTTATACCTAGACATGTGCGTTAAAGGCCCTTTCGTGAATCATGTGTGCTAACCAGACGCCAATTAAGCTAGGTCTCCCCGAAGTTCCCATTCCCATTCCCATGCAATCCCCATCCCAATTAAGAGCAATAGCAGTAGCCTCCGGCAGGATACAGGATACGAGATGGCAGTGCCGTGTGCGACTCCGCATTTAGCGTTTATTTGCCCTCTCTATTCATCTCGGCTCGGATTTTCTTATCAATTGGGCTTTGGTTTTAATTTTTCGTGCTATTAAGGAAACCACTCTTGATTTCAGATAACCCCTTCTCGCTTATCGGCCTTAAGCGAACGAAATGATGAGCTCGAAAAAAGGGCGAATAATTTCTGGGATAAAGATCGCAGATGAATTCGCGCAATATGAAGAAATAAGCGCCAACAGAAATATACCTGGTGTCTCTCACTTTACTTCTTATACCTCTTGTTCTCAAAATTGACTCTAAAACATGTCTCCCTGGTGCTCGGACTCTTCTGCGCTGGCCCGCATGTAAAAGCGCAAATTGCCGCCGTAATCTGCCACCACAATCACCGAATTGGCCAATTGCTCCAAATCTGTGTAAAGCATGTGCACCTCGGATGCTGCTGCGGCAAGGCTCACCGTAGCGAAGGGCGCAAACACCGCTGCCGTAGCGATGGCGGGCGTCGAGGGGGCACCTCGGCCGTGGCCGCCGCTGCCACTACTGCGCCCCGCAGACTGAGAGCCCGAGAGCCGCCGCGAACTAGATCCCCCTCCACTGGCTTCGGTGCCGCTGCGAGGTTGACTGCCTCCTCCGCCGCCGCCAATCCCATCACCGCTGCTTTCGCTCCCACCGCCTGACCGCCCACTGGAGCTGTCGCGCCGGCCGCTGTCGCCGCTGTTGCCGCTGCCTCCACTGCTGCCACTCCCACTGCCACCACTGCCGCTGCTGCTGCCCTTGGTAGCGTGCGTCGCGCGAAAGGACTCGTGCATGAGGTTGCGGTCTTGTTTGAGCCCCCCAAAGCGGCCCCGCCACCCTTGCCCCAGCCGCCCGGCCCCCCGGACCGCCATGCCGTGCTCCCCTACGCCGTCCAGCGCGTCGGCGCGCAGGTTGGAAGTGTTCCAAATGTGCACGTAACCGTTTTCGCTGCCGCACACCACGTACTTGCCGTCGGCGCTGAACGAAGCCCGCACTTGCATGTTTTCGTTCACCAGCCCTTTGAACTTGCAGAGCTGCGAGAAGGTCTCCATCTGAAACAACCGCACCCTGGAGTCGTTGGTGGACACCAGGAGCTGCTGCGGCAAACTGCCCGGCGCGTTCAAGGAAGGTTTCGACATGGGCAAAGCAGAAGAGTGCGCCCCACCGCTGGTGATTGCTTCGGCTTCCCGGGCTTTCTCGTAGGTGCCTCGCGTTTGCTGGTGCCGCAGCGCCGCCGCGGGGAGCCAGGCAAGGCCAGTGACTTTGCGCCCGTGCTGAAACTTGCCGCGCCGGTTCCGGGCTTCCACCTTGTCAGAAGAGAAGGAATTGAAATGCAATGCGATACTGAGTAGGCGCACTTTTGACTCTTCTATTGACAATTTGATTTGTCAAGCAAATGTAAAACAAACATGAACGTTCCTTTAAAAAAAAAAGAAAAAAGATCGCTTCACACGATATGATGCGTAGGAGCAGAATTCAGCCTCGTTCCTCGCACCTGCGTGTAGTAGCGCAGCTGCACGTGCGCTGCCGCGGCCAACGGAGGCAAATGGCCAAACCCACCCGCGCCACCGCCACCACCTGCTAAGCTGCTATTCGCACCGCCACTAGCACTGCTGCTCCCGCCAGGACCGCCACCAGCAGACGCCGGCATGCCTCGACCGCTGCCCCCGCCCCCGCCGCTGCTGTTGCCGTGTTGCTGGCCCGGGGCCACGCCAGCGTCAAAACCGCCGCCCGCATCGAAGCTCCCGCTGCTGCTGCTGCCGACGCCGCCGCCACCGGCGAGGGTGCTCACGTGCTGCACTTCTAAGCCCTGGCTGTCGGTGTGCCAGAAAAACACCTGTGGTGGGCGAATGAAGGAACGGCGTGCGTTATTTCTTTCCCAACAATCAAAGGGAAAACGGAAGATGATGAGAAGAAGTGACTTCAAAGAAAGGACTGCAGCACCCACACCGCAAAAGAGCTTAAATTTGATGACCTTAAAACGCACACAAGCACGAACGTAATATCCCAGTAGACGCACACACACCCACGCGCTTACTTGTCCGTTGAAGAGGCCCGCCAAGGCCTGGTTCCCGGTGGGGGAAAAGCACACCGAGGTGATCATTTCGGGGGTAGTGGCCCAGGCAGCCACGTGGGACTCGGGAATGGACCAGACGCGGAGGCGCTTGTCGAAGCAGCCGGACAAGAAGAGCAAGTCGTTCTTGGGGTGGAAGTCCACGGAGGTCACGAAGTCGGCGTGGGGGAAGCAGTGCAGGCACTCGTTGGTCGACACGTGCCACAGCCGCACCTGCACATTCATAATATTGATGTTCGAAATTGTTTGGGGAGGAAATTGGAAATTACAAAAAAAAACAAGCATGAGAATGAGAACAGGACTATAGAACCATAAGAATGAAAAATCGATCATGAGATTATGAGCATCCCACTATTTCCATATGAATAGAGTCAACAGTAGAGTGCGAGGGCGGAAGAAGAGAACAAGGGCACGTGCGTTAGTGTAAACCGTTGCTTTTTTTCCTCCTTCGTCGGTTCTTGTCTTTTGTCTTTTCGTATCTTCTTTTATCATCTTCTCTCTCACACCCGTACCGTGCGGTCAATCGACGCCGAGAGCAAAAAGTCGTTAGCGTTCCAGGACAGGTCCACAATGTCCATGGTGTGCTCGCGCCAGGTGCGGAACGGGGTGGCCACGTGTAGGCCCGGCTCGTAAGCGCCTCGGTCCATGGCGGCCGACTGCTGCTTGCTGCTGCTCATCCCCATGGCGGCAGCGTGCGCGGCTTGGGCGCCGTCAGGCCGCACTGCGTAGTCTTCAGTCACCTTTTCAATCATAAACGCACGTTTGCGCACCACAACACCACAACCCAAAGAAAAAGAATTGTTGATTTCAAGGTAAATTATTCACTCTCTTTGAATTTCGCTTTACTCTCTTTCCTTGTGATGTCCACGCGCGCTCTCTCTCTCTCAACCTCTTCCTTGTGTTCGCTTACGAACCACTTCCACTCACAATGGGGCAGTTCCATCGCCGCGACGAGTTCCTCGCGCCAAAGCCCGGCACCACGTTCTCGTTCACGCTCCGGCTCGTGCTGCTGCCTGGGCTCCCGCTTTCCCCGTCGCTCTGGTTGCCAGACAGCGGGCTGCTCCCGTTGCTGTTAGCGCTGGTGTGGCCGTCGCGGCGCCACGCAGGCGGTATTTCGTCCGGCGACTCAATCTACACGCAGAGAAGAAGGACGAGACGAGAAAAGAAGGACAATATCTTAGCCATTGTATCACAAACAGGCTCTCCGTAGCTATACATTCGAGCATCAGCAAAGAACTATGACTTGAGGTAGAGCGTTATCATCGCATGGCGACGCGCGGACGCACGCACCAACACATGCACCGCAAGCGCTCTCGCCGCTTTTCTTTTTTTTATTTTCCTCTTCCTTCTATTGTGATGATGTTATGCCTCAACTCTTACCACTTTCCAGACGTTGACCACAGCGTCTTGGCCCGCCGAAGCGAGGTACATGCCGCTAGGGGACCAGGCCAGGCACCAAATCGGCCCCTCGTGCGCCGCCAAGCCCTGGACCATGTACAAGCTGGACCATTCGGAAAAGTCCTTGCCGCTCACTTTCACCTTCATATTGTAATTTTTACGAGCAAAAAGGTAAATTATGCCTCCTCTTTTTTTACTCATATTTTTTTCTGATCAAAAAGTACACGCTTCAAGGAAAGCCATCCTCGTATTCCGAGATCTTCAACTTTTTTTCGACCCCC
>Ga0307959_1000905_pt1 | contig 14128 bp, 13 predicted proteins | sample OrgLakmetagen494_FD_201813 | JGI IMG/M metagenome (GOLD analysis project Ga0307959, IMG submission 201813) | Saline water microbial communities from Organic Lake, Antarctica - #494 | ecosystem: Environmental > Aquatic > Non-marine Saline and Alkaline > Saline | place: Antarctica: Organic Lake...
TTTCATTGGTGGATGCAACAAAATTTAGAAACGCTCGAAGAACGAAAATTACGCATGACTCCTGTCATGAAAGTCATGCGTTCACACGTGAGACTTGATGCGACAACGTTGTACGCGTTATCTTGGCGCGCCGTGAAACAAGACGATGCAGACGCTCCTAAAAAGCCGGAACGCGTAGAACGCCCTTCGAAACGCCACTTCGCTTCTAACGAAAGAGTTTTCAACCGCTATGAAGCTACACAACGAAGAAAAAAGAGAGATGCAGAGATGCGTTACATAGAGTGTCGTGGATTGCGGTTCTGTCCAGAAAGGCGCAAACACTACGACCGTGACGCATCATCAGCACGTGCCATAGCAGGATTGAGGTGCCTGAAGTTGAAAGGATTCGGGAGACCTACTATTTTCACACGTGCAGGACACGTCAAAAAATAATGCTGTGTTCCCAAACATGTAATCTACGAAGGTCAAAGAGAGAGTGACTACTTGTATCTGGGTGAACTGAAAGCGTTGGAAAAGTAAACGAGTCAAAATCGTCAATTCGACGCACGTGCTAAGGTGCGGCCCCAGTTCGTTCACAAATATAAAGGCATCTGCTATACAGGATTTAATATAGATTAGAATGGACAGGGAGCGCCTGTACCGGGAGTTTCACGACGCTGTGGGTGCAGCGAAACACAAAGATGACGACGGTACACACGGAACGGACCTGACGTTCCAGGTGCTGAGCTGGTACGTCGCGGACCTCGATGACGAAGTCATGAAATCCGTTTATGATGACGATGATGACGAGATCGGATCGAAGAGCGCATACGTGCTCAAAATGTTTGGGGTCACGCGCATGGGGAGGTCGGTCGCGGCCACGGTCATCGGGTTCGCGCCCTATTTTTACGTGCGCCTCCCGGACGCCTTCCGCCATAACCCAAGGGTGGTGGAGAAGGCGCTGCGGGACACGGCGGCTAGGGAGTACGGCTGCTGCCGCCGGAAGGCGGGGTCCCTCCTGGACGTGGCCACCGTGCGGCGCAAAAACTTCTGGGGGTTCCGGAACGGGGAGCGCGAGACGTTCATGCGGCTGACGTTCAAGCGCCAGTCCGCCATGCGCGGCATGGCCAACTACCTGGCCAAGAACGCGGTGAGCGTGCGGGGCGGCGGCGCCCCCGTCCGATTCGAGCTGTTCGAGTCCAACATCGACCCGCTCCTGCGGTTTGTGCACGAGCTCGACATCCAGGCAGCCGGGTGGGTTCGCATCCCGCACCGTGTGGCGCGTGAGAGCAGCAGGTGCGACGCCGTCCCGGTCACGGCGCACGTGGCGCACGACGTCAGAGTGCAGTGGACGGACGTGCATCCGGTCAAGGACCGCGAAGACGTGGCGCCGCTGCTGGTGGCGGCGTTCGACATAGAGAGCAACAGTAGCCACGGCGACTTCTCGGTCGCTGTCAAGGTGTATAAGCGCACCGCGTCAGAAATTGTTCGTTTTTATGACACTTATCTGACGCATCCCTCTTGCCCCATGACGGAATACGACGCCAAACGGGCTCTACGCAAATGCGTGCTGCGCGCGACGCACAAGGATGATGCGAATAATTCAAAGGAGGAACAAGAGGAGGACCGCGCCGTGGAAGAACACGTGTCCCAGGTGTTTTTCAAGCGCAAGCCGGGGGACGGCGACCCGCGACGCGGGATTACGGAGGACAAGATAGCGTGTGTCGTGGACGATGCGTACAGCATCCTGTGCGGGAAATGCCCTGACGTCAAAAAGTCGGCGCGTATATCGGTCATCGCGGACATCTTCTCCTCCTGCGGGTTTCCCGAACTCGAAGGTGACGAAATTATTCAAATCGGTACCACATTCCACATCTACGGCCAGTCCGACTGCTGCTACCGTCACATCCTGACGCTGGGGTCCTGTGACCCCGTGTCGAACGGCGACTGTGAGGGAGGGATGACCGAAACGGTGTCGTGTGTCAACGAACATGACCTACTCGTTGAGTGGGTCGCCATGATCAACCGCCTGGACCCGGACGTGGTGACGGGGTACAACATATTCGGGTTCGATATGTCGTATATGTACGCCAGATCTAAGGAGCTGGGCCGGGCCACGGAGCGCGCGTTCCTGCGCCTCGGCCGTCTGGCGGACGTGTCCGGCGAGTACAAGGAGGCCAACCTGTCCTCCTCCGCCCTGGGAGACAACGTCCTCAAGTACGTCGACATGCAGGGCCGCACGCTGATGGACCTGATGAAGATCGTGCAGCGCGACTACAAGCTGGACAGCTACAAACTGGACAACGTGGCGCACCACTTCACCAAAAAGAAAAAACACGACATCACGGCAGCCGACATATTCAGACTACAGCGCGGGAGCGCGGAGGACCGCCGTATCGTCGCGGAGTACTGCCTGCAGGATTGCGCGCTGTGCAACCGCCTGGTCATGAAGCTGGAGGTGGTGGCCAACAACCTGGGCATGGCCAACGTGTGCTCCGTGCCGCTGTCTTACATCTTCATGCGCGGCCAGGGTGTCAAGATATTCAGCCTGGTGGCGCGGCAGTGTCGCGTCGATGATTTCGTCATTCCCGTCGTGCGGAAGACCTTCAAGGAAGACGAAGCCACCCCCCAGGAGATCGCGGAGCAGAAGAAGCTCGAGAGCTACGAGGGAGCGATCGTGTTGGAGCCGCGGGCGGGTATGTATCTCGATGACCCGGTGACGGTGCTGGATTACGCTTCCCTGTACCCGTCCAGCATGATCAGCGAAAACATATCGCACGACTGTCTGGTGATGGACCCGCGTTACGCGGAGATGCCGGGCGTCGAGTACGAAAATATAACGTACGACACGCCGGACGGCCCCCACACCTGCAAGTTCGCACAGCTCGCGGAAAAGGGCGTGTTGCCGCGCATCTTGCAGCAGCTGCTGCGCGCGCGCAAGGCGACGCGCAAAAAGATCCCGCTACAGGTGGTCCGCCTCCCTCCTGGATATTCTACCGATACCTCCACGACAGAAGAACGCGTCGGATTATGGGACCCCGAGACTCGAACTTTCACTGACCACGCGACGGGGGGGAGGGTGACTCTTGATCCGGACGATGACATAGATGTCGTACAGGTACGACCGCTGTACAACGACTTTCAGAAGGCGGTGCTCGACGGTCTGCAGAACGCGTACAAGGTGACCGCCAACTCGCTGTACGGCCAGATGGGCGCCGCGACCAGCCCGCTCTACCTGAAGCACGTGGCGGCGTGCACCACGGCTACGGGACGGTCGCTCATCCTGCGCGCCAAGCAGTTCATGGAGTATCGGTTCAACGTGCAGGTGGTGTACGGGGACACGGACTCGCTGTTCATGATCTTCGACCTCCGTGACGCCGACGGGAACAAGCTCCACGGAAAGCCCGCGTTGGTACGGTCCATCGAGATGGCGCACGAGGCCTCTCGCGCGTTCAAGCCGCACCTCAAAGCCCCCCACGATCTCGAGTACGACAAGACCTTCTGGCCGTTTGTGATATTTTCGAAGAAACGGTACGTCGGAAATTTGTACGAAGATGACGTCGACAAGTGCAAACGCAAGGAGATGGGCATCGTGCTCAAACGCCGAGACAACGCACAGATCGTCAAGCACATATACGGAGGCATCATCGACATCGTGCTCAACGACTGCAACATCCCCGCCTCCGTCGAGTTCCTCCGCCACAGCCTGCAGGACCTGGTGGACCTGCGCACGCCGCACCAGCAGCTGGTGGTGACCAAGACGCTGGCCGGAACGTACAAGGACCCCGAGCACCAGGCGCATTACGTGTTGGCGCAGCGCATCGGAGAGCGGGAGCCGGGCAACAAGCCCCAGACCAACGACCGGATCCCATACATCTACGTGAAGACGCCCGCCTCCGCTTCTGTCGGAGGAGGGGGGAAGAAGAACAAGGCCGTGCTGCAGGGCGACCGCATCGAGGACCCGGGGTACGTCGAAAAGCACGGACTGCGGCCGGACGTGGGGCACTACATCACCAACCAGATCATGAAGCCCGTGCTGCAGCTGTACTCCATCGTCCTGGAGAAGATAGACGGGTATCGGCCGCGCGCGCCGGGCTACTGGGCGGCGCTGAAGCTGGAGCTGCTGGAAAAGTACGGAGGAGACGCCAAAAAGGCGCGCGACAAGTACGACAGCCTGCGCGAGGCGGAGGTGAAGGTCCTCCTCTTCGACCCCTGGCTGCGGAGGCTGGAGGCGACGAGCGAGGACGAGCGCGCGCGTATAACCCACTTCTTCGCCGCTACAAAATCGACGGATCCGGCGGGGGGGCGGAAGCGCCCGAAGCCCGCTCCTCCTCCTGCTCCTGCTCCGCCGCCCAAGAGACAGGCGCGCCAGACCAAGATTTCGGCTCCTACTACTACCACCACCGCCACACGGTCTATCAAGTCTACGAATAAACCGAAAGAGCAGGTACAGACCACTATATCCTCGTTGTTCGCGGGCAAAGGGGAAAAAAGGGGACGAGGAGGAGGAGCGTCTTCATCTTCGGCGGCGGCAGCGGTCAGGAAAATCAAGGAGGACTGCTGCGAACAGGGAGACAGCAGGAGGAGGGACGCGGAGGAGCGCGCGATGGAAAGGGCGCGCACGGCCTTCCGGACCTCCACGCCGCTGATGTCCGACTCTTCTGCATCCTCGTGAGGCAAGTAGGAGTACGTATTTACGTTGACACGCGTCAAAAAACTTCGAGCACCGCTTTTAGAATTCCAAAGATGACCGGTCCGAGCAAGAGGCCTGGGGCTCCGAAGACGTACACTCCACCCACGACTCCTATCAGGATGACTGCAGGATGTAGCTCGACGCCTTCGTTCACTATCGCAGCCCTCAAGACGTTGTCGGTGAGTGCGACTACTACCAGCCCATATAGAGCGAGAACCAGACCTTCCACCGGTTTGCTGGTGATCGCGAGATGGACGGCGGCAGGGCCCCATACCAAGAAGGTTCCGACGATCGGAACGAACGCCATCAATATCATCACGAAAGTCCAGAAAACGAAGTTGGGTACGCTGGTTATCCAGAGACCGACTCCCGCAACCAGTCCTTGCAGAACGGCGATGAACACGTGGTTTTTGATGACCGCCCAGGTGGTGCAGTACGTCTTAGACAGGAGGTCATTCACCATTTTTTTCGGTAAAGGCACGACTCCCTCGACGTATTTTACGAAGTTGTTTCCGTCTTTGAGCAGATAATAGAGGGTGAAAATCAGGATGGAGAACCCCACGGCTATCCCGGATATTACGTTCAGGACGTTCGGGAGCCCTCCTAGCGTGACCGACGCAAAAGTGTTCAGGGCGCGCCTAGCCTCTTGTTCGAGGTTCACTATTATACCCGTGGTATCTCGGATCATCGCCTCCCATTTATCCAGATCCAACGACTGAGCGTTGTCGTCCAAATAAACGATGATATCCTCAGCATCTTTGGCCACGTTTCTGACGATCAGCGCGAAAGGCAAGATGACTGCCGCCAACGTCAGTACAATCAATACGAGCGCGGAGAGAGCGCTGCCGATGTGTGTCGACAGGCGATCTTGCACCGGCATCAGCATGAATGCCAGAATCGTGGCACCCAGCACGTACCCTAGAAAGGGCTGGAGCATCATCCCGGATACGAAGAGAAGGAACGCCAGCAGAACCAGTAAAAATCCGTGCTGGCTCTCCATTACGACACCACACTCACTAACTACACCGTGTTAAGAAATTATGAAACATTGAAAATATCGGTTCGGTGAAGTCTGATTCCTGGAGTCGGTGCCTGCGACGGAGTCGTCAGGGTCAGTGAATCCAAGGTTCCTCAGTTGTTCTTTCACATACTCAGATCCGATTGGGTCGGTGGAAAGTTTCAAGAAGCCGTCCTCGTCTCTCCCGCATGCGGCTCCCCTCGTAGTAACAGGTTTCTTTGTCCGACGGTTCTTGAAGTGGGCGAGGTACGTCCACAGAGCGTCCGTGTACAACTCTTCATCCTTTGCCGTGACTTCAAGCTCGCCAGGAGAGACTCTTTGTCTACGAGTCCTGGGAGGTCGTATCTTCCAGAGACACATTGCGCAAAGGTGGTCTTGAAGCCATCGATGCGATACTCGAAGTGTCGAAGGTGTAATGAGCCGGTATGAACGACGTCTTCAGTGGTAAGGTGATGTATCATTTTGACGAAAGAAAAAAATCATATAAATTCCTTACCACGAAGTGTCCGATGTCAAAAATAAAATCGGCTGTAAGCCTTCCGGAGAAAGGCGTCGATGTTGATGTCGTCGTAGACATCGGTTTTCTTTTTTCTTGGGAGGTTCCGCTCCTGTTCGAGGCGGCGAGCGATGCCCTAGAGGTCTTTTTTATGGCCGAGCTAGTCGGCGGTATCTGGTAATACTATATTATACATTCAGGTGACAAAAAAGCGTCCAGAGCGTCCATTGTGGAAATGCCAGCGAGCGCATATCGGAAAACTATACTGTACCTTGTCGTTACGCGCGCAGGTCGTAGATGGAATCGACGATTCCACGGAGCGATCGCGTGGAATAGGCTTCGATCGCGCTGCTTCGTATCCCCATAAATTGCGCGGAGTCGATCGCGAGCGCTCCGTCTTCGCTGGGAGAAAAGTACGTGATGAAGTCGTAGCCCTCAAACATCGCTCGACGAATGTCCGTCTGAAAACCATCATTCGCGGCGCCCTGGTCAAAAACAGCGTCCACGCGTGTCCCTTCTCCGATCCCTATCGACAGCTCTTGTGCGACCGTGTTCGCCTGCTGGAACGCAGAGTGACACCGGTGGCGACGGACGTCATACCCGCACTGTCATTTTCTGTTCTGCTCGTCGATGACGACACGACACAACAGGTCCGTCCGTATCTTTTACCCCGTTTGCTTTGGCTCAAATATTGACAGAATGACAGGATGAACTCCTCACAAATTAAATTAAATGACCAGGACGCTGGTGACAACACGATATGCCGCCCGCCTGTGATTTGCCCTACGATTGTATCCTGGAAATCACGCGCCACTTGTCACCTTTCTGTCCGTCTCACGCGCGTGCCCTCCTGATCCTGTCACGTCTCACTCGGCGATCCGTAGACCAGCAGAGGGCGGCGCTCTTCTTGGACTGGCTCCTACTTCACTTTTCCGAAAAGGCGTCGCACACGGCCAAACGTATCGCGGAAAACGGTGATGCTGAACCGACCATTCGACACCTGGGGTGCCTGATACGAAATCTTGAGATTCAAGAATCTCCATCTTCGGTCGACTCTGAGACGACGCAAAACATGCTGCGAGAGCATACGTCGGACGCTGTTGGCATGATTCTGGCAGTCGCATTGGAGCTAGGTTTTGCCTCCTTTTCAACTGCGGGATTGGAATCGAGCATACACCGTGCCGTTCACACGGGCCTGTTTCCGCGGTATTCAAGCGCGATCGACCCGGACCGCGTGGTTGGAACGCTCATTTTTAACCTGGAGGGCGTCAAGAACAGGGACGGAACCGACCGACGACAACCACCGCCTGGTGGGCGCCACCTCGAGATGTTCAATTACCTCATCGACACTGCAGCACGATTTCCACGCGACTCTTCGTTCGTGTGGAAATCTCCGGTCGGGAAGCGCTTTTTCCAATGCGGCATCGAACCTGGGTCAGACAACTTTTCGCATCGTGAGGCTCTGGCATCATACTTCGTTAGGGTTGGCCGATTCCGTATATATACGGTTTCAAAACGTATATTTCCATGATCAGGGTATAAGGCCAACGCGCAATCGGCGGATTGTTAAATATACGGAATCGGCCAACCCTATACTTCGTACAATCTTGCATGCGCTGCGCAAAAGTCGATTTCCATTACGACGAGCCCGCAGCGCACGCTTTTCTGGAGATGCTTCTGTCTTGTCAACGCCTAGACGAAGGACGTTCTTGTTCGGAACAGGCCGATGCTCTGTCTGATGGCGTTTATGAAGATGTAAAAGCGCACTACTGGAACGACGTGCGTGAGAGTGACGTCGTCAGCAGGGTTTGCCTCTCTCTCCTCAAAAAATTGCGCGTGATCACGCTCAGGCGCGCGATTCTCAGACAACACGTCGACCTGGATTCCCCCAGCAGCGCCGTTTTGTCCTATTCACACGACAAACGGCTATGGGACTGGCTCGATGCGTTCACGCTTGCGTTCATCTCGGCGACCGATTCAAACTCGCCAGCGCCAGATTGCCCGTTGTTACGCGGCTCGCTCGGCAAGTTGGCCATCATTCTCCGCGCAAACCCGGCGGTTGTCGCACGATGGACTCAGCACGCGCGCATCTCCCTCGAAAAAAGCCAAAGGATGACTGATGACAACGTCCTGCGGATGCTGCTATTGGTGGCGGTGCGGCACGGCCAAGTCGAATCCCTTCAGCACCTCCTCGCTTGGCGTAATCATCATGCGCAAAGCGTTACGGGCGCGGACGACTTTCGGTACACACCAGAGGAGCTAAGCGCGATAGGGGGGATGATGAGATTGCCGTACCGTTGTCGCAGTGAGAGCAATACGGTCAAAAGGGTGACACTTCTGTGCGTCGCGTGCCACGTGGGACGCGTGGACATCGTAGACAATCTGATCCTCGTCGGGAGGGCTGATGTGAACGCCTGCTTCGGGGCGCCCCTGTGCCTGGCCAGCCAGAACGGAAACTTGGACGTGGTAAGGGTCTTGCTCGAACGGCACGGAGCCGACGTGGACGGAAGCAAAGGGATGTGTGCCAGCCTTGCATGTGCCCGCGGCCACGCCGACACTGCAGTTTACCTGATCGCGCATCTCGCGCTCCAACTTCCTCCGACGCAAGGATGTCTGGCCAAAGGCCAAACTCTCGTGCGCGCGACGATCGACAAACGCCTCGACATCATGCGCCTCATGTTGGAGGCCGGAGCTCGACCCGACTTCTCGACGCAGTTGCCTCTTCGCATCCTCGTAATCGAAAGACAAAAATACGGGGAGCGCCGCCGCAACGGGGCTACTACAGGGGAGAACGACGAACGTGCTGACAAGTACACGCGCCACGTCCTCGACGCGGGCGTAGCCTTGCTCATACACGATAAGCAAAACGGCTATTTCCCCGCGTGCGTGAGCAGCACGACCCACATGGCCTGCCAGGTGGTAGCGGCTCCGGCGTGCTGTTTGACGGGGTGCTGCTGTTGCCTATGTTGTTGGGAATGTCGGGATGACGGGGGATCCGATGATGATGGGTCTGATGACGGTGACGATGAAGACGTCACGTTGGCATCGCTCTTCGACATTCAAGACCAAGATCTCGGTTTATTTGGGCTGGACGGAAAATGCACGGACAAACCCATGGACGTTCTGATGGACGTCACCGAATCGACGATATGTTTCTGTCCCACCCTTTTGTCGTTGTTCGCGTGCGTTCCGTGCATCTTTCCACGCGTGATGACAGCAACCATCAGACACAAGTGGACGTACGTACTGCAACGGTTCTTACAAAAATGATTGGATCATCGGGTGAGCCCCTCCCATGAGTTCATTTTAACTGTCATTTCCTGTTCCTGCTCGTCGATGACGACAACAGCGCAACATCAATCCCTAACACGGATGGATTCGTTCCAGAAAATTGTAACATCATCGGCAGGAGCACGCCACAGAAGACGGGGGGCAACACTATCTACAGTACAATGACACGAACGTCATGCTAAAGAACCAACGAGTGCACGTTCATACCGATAAGAACGCGCACTCGTTGGTTCTTTACTAACGCTTTTGGTGTTTTTTTCTTGACAAACGTATTTTTAAATTTCCAACTATCCAAAAAACTATCCAATGCCGCACAAAAAGTAAAAACAAACAAAATGGATGGACGACTTGAACAAGTAACTGTTGTTGATAAAAATAGCAATGTTGTATCCGATTCTGACGACAACACTACCACGACGATGTTTTTGATGTCTATTTGTCAAGCTCTGGCAGGAGCATTCCGTACTGGAAACCCTCTGCTTGATGGGATACTCACGTCGGTCCTGATCGCTGTATCCACCACGGCGATGATGTATGCGAAATCGACGACTACCAGGATGTGTAATATGATGTGGCGTCTATTGTCGGGAAGCAGAGGTTCTTACACCGTCCGTATCGACAAATATACAACGGAGTACATTGTAACCTTCAAATCGAAACTTCCGAATATGTACTTTGATGCGTTCAGCTGGTTCTTGTGTAATCGCTGCACATTTGACGCAAAATACACCGTTCTGTATGACACTTCGACATCTACGAATGGACGACGCGCGTTTTTCCCCCACCCGGATTATCCAGTATGGATCACGTTGCGACTCCAGAATCGAAGCCTCGATAATACGGCTCGCGTTCGTATCGTCCTCAAACAAGAATACGACCGCAACGGACAAGATATACAGCAAGAGTATTTCCTCGTGACGATGGACAAGAAAACGGACTGCATGCGAGAGTTGCAACACCTGATGGACGACATCAAAAAAGAGTACAACACGCACATGCGAAGCACGAACTGGGTGCAGAAGGTGTTTCGCATCGACAACGGTAACCTACGCCATAATCCTGACAACAATGAAAAAACAGTGACGACGTCCTCGATTTCTTGGATGGGCCAGCCTTCGCACAACGCCAAGACTTTCGACGTGGTCGTGATCGACGACGACACAAAACGCACGATCGATTCAGATTTAACGTCTTTTCTGAATTCAGAGGAGTGGTACTGCCGTATGGGTCAATCTTACCAGCGTGGCTACCTGTTTTACGGTCCGCCTGGAACGGGCAAGACGAGTCTCGTCCGCGCGATGTCCCTGAGAGCTGGCTACGACATATACGCTTTCGATCTGGCCCGGGTTACGTCAAACACCGAATTGGACGAGGCGTTTGACAAATTACCGGAGAAATGTCTCGTTCTTTTCGAGGATGTGGACTGCATGAGCACCTCCATACATACGAGGAATACGGAGGAGCCACCGCATCAGCATCATCGTAATACTGGCGTGTCGTTGAGCGCCATCCTGAATAATATCGATGGCGTGCGAAGTAATCACGGCCGAATCTTCGTATTTACCACGAATCATCCGGACGTTTTGGATCCCGCGCTGACCCGCTGCGGTCGGGTCGATATCTCTCTGAGACTCGACAACTGCACCCACGACCAAATTCGACGACTTTTTTCCATGTACTATGGTGATAACCTTTCTTACGAAACACGCGATTCCGTACAAGAACTTTGCGCGTGCGCTCCCGAGCGAGCATTGTCACCTGCGCAGATCACGAGCACTCTTCGACGCCACAAGGATAGTCCGATGATGGCAAGCCGCGATCTGAAGAAAATGAAGACATCTATTTCGAAGTAAACGCTGGTGTTTTGCGTGGTTTTTCGCAAAATCAATATTAGCTAACGTCGTCTCATTTTATTTTCCTGCTCGTCGACGATGACACAGCAGTCTGTATCTTCATTAATCTTTATTATACATACAACAAAAAAGAAAAAAAGAAAAAAAAGGCGGTGTTTTTATATAAGGACTACGTCGTACTGTACTGTACTGTATCCACCACGTGCCTATCATCGTGACTTCCCTGGATTTCAGCGGTTCAGCTCGGGCGTATATTCACGCCTGCACATCTGATTACATCGCGGCTACCCACGTTTACAAATGCGTCCGTGCCAAGCACGATGTCTATAAACCAGCGAGCCTGAAACTAACTACCATACTCGCACAAAACTAGGATGACCTCATACGCGCCCGTCGACGCTCCCGTGAGATTTGAGGCGTCTCTTCTCGAGATCAATGCACGTCGCGGGAACCCGTTGGAATTCGAAAAAGAAGACGATTTGGTAACTATGCACTTGAAAGAAAATCTCGAACGCCAAGGATGTATGTGCCTGCTGATGATGTCGGTCGACGTAGTGGGTTGGGACAATAATAAAGAGAAACCAAAAATCGCGGATCTCTCACATTCGGTGATGTACGATGTCCTTTTGATCAGAGGAATGTTATACGAAAGTCAAGAGGGTGAGCTAACTGTACTGGGAGCGGAAGAGTTCCTGAAAGAACCCGTAGCGGACGTCTTAGACGCGCGCGCCCTGTCCATTATAAATGAAGAAATGGCTATGACCGATTTCGACGTCCCGTACAGGAGGTTGGGAGGATGTGTCCCTTTGTTGGCCGTGGAACAGTTGTACAAGGCCGCCCTCCGACTTCCAAAGCACCAACTCTGAAACGTGTACAGCCGTGCGAGTTGTGACAATAGTACGGAGAATATGACTAACTCGTTAATTTCCAACGAAATTAAGGACATGACACGACGATTCGCATTCATATAAAGTATTTTCATTGAGACAGGCGGTTGTGATACAATTTATTTATTGTTTGTTGTGTTGCATCGGCGGTACGGAGATAGTCGTAAATTAAATACGGTTCACACGATGTTGAAAGGCGTGCAGCGTATCGGTACGGAGTCTTTTCGGGCCCAGTTCTGCTGGCAAGGCAACATCCATCACCTGGGGACTTTCAGAACCTCCCGACAAGCCGGTCGAGCGTGGGACACCGTCTGTTGGGCTTACAGGAGGCGCGCGACGATGTTAAACTTTCCAACAGATGTATAATCTTACGACAAAGAGACCGTCAGCGTGCGTGAAATATGGGACGATCGCATGGCGCTGGAAAAGACCCGGAGCAGCAAGATTCATCGTCGATCGTCTGCTATACAAAAAAGGGTAGGCGACGGGCATAGAAATAAGTCACGGAAGAGTATGGCGAAAAAAAAATTGGTATTCAACGAAGAAAAGATTACGACAGAAGACGGGAACGCGGCACAGATGTTATTCGAGTTTCACCGCTGCATTACATCCGTGGCGTCTTCATCATCAGAGTCAACGTCGGCATGAATCCGGGCGCTTGTTTCATACATTCCAAATAGAGCACGCGTGCGTCACACAAAAATAAAAAACCAATTGAAGTTCGACTGCTGCGATCAGAGAGTCGATGCAGGAGCGACGTGACGATCGCCATCCCCTGTTCCTTTTGTGGCGTTTACTTTCAGACTCGTGTTCTGACGTGCGCCAACGCTCTCCCAACGACGAACGCGTGAGGAGGTGGGCGGCGACTCTCGCGGCGATGAGGGCAAGTAGTAGTGTGAAGGATGACGAGAATTATAGGAGGACGTCCGTGACGCCGGAAAACAGAGCCCAGTTGAACGCTTATCGAAATTATACGTCCTGCTACTCCGCTCGAGCGAACGCGAACGCGAGAATGAGAGTGTTAGTCGTCGAGGGAGTCTCATCTGCCGTCAAGCCCAGGGAGGCGGACCACATCTTCCGCCACATGGAGGGCTACCTGGACCTGCGGATGCGGACGGACGCGTACAGTGGTGATACGACGCGCATCGACGCCCTATTCCGCGATGATGCGAGCTCCCGAAAAGCCGCGTCGCTTTTGGAGGGCTACGTGATGGACCGCAAAAGACCGGGATCCGCCGCAGGAGTCATCCGTGTCGTGGAAATTAACGCGAGAGTATCGGATATCTTTTGGGTCTGAACACCATTACCCCCTTTTTTTGTAATTGAAATCAATTTAAACGAAATTATTGTTCTTGTCTCATCATCGAACACTGAGACTGCGTGCGTTTCTTTAAAAAGTAGTCGAATAGATGCCCGCTTCCGTGCGCGTGGTGAAAGGCGTGGACTCGGCGACAAAAAGAATGATGAAAAAGACTCGGATAGGAAACCAAGCGAGAGCTCCTACTGTGACGACGATGAGCTTCATACAGTGCCGCTCACTTTAAAGTGGGACAGTGAAAAATTGTGTATTACAAGTTATTATCCACGATGATCTCGAAAGAAACCAGATATAGAGCTGTTGTACATTACATTACACTCACTTTTTACGTAGTTTGAGAAAAGTTAGCGCTATATATAAGGTTTCAAAATCATCGTTGCAACGGTGGACTTCCCAAGATCATAGAACGGGTTACGATCAGTGGTGATGAAAGACCGCCGCCAATCTATGCCACACCCGAGGAGGTCGCTCGACTGGCACGCTTTTTATTTCGCGCGTGTCGAAGTTGTCAGGCTGCTCCGCGTCTTTAGAACGCGTCAAGAACGCGTGATCGCGGTCTCGGGATTTGGAGTACGCGTCTAGTCCCTCGAAAG
>Ga0307959_1000909_pt1 | contig 14095 bp, 9 predicted proteins | sample OrgLakmetagen494_FD_201813 | JGI IMG/M metagenome (GOLD analysis project Ga0307959, IMG submission 201813) | Saline water microbial communities from Organic Lake, Antarctica - #494 | ecosystem: Environmental > Aquatic > Non-marine Saline and Alkaline > Saline | place: Antarctica: Organic Lake...
TCTTGATTTTTTCAATTACAGAGAACACTATGAAATAGATTCAACAAATCCTGAACGCTCAGGAACAACTACAAACTATAAAGCTATTGTTGAAGACGATATTTTAGAAGTTACCAATTTGAAAACAGGTGTGGTTGAACGTTGGGAGAAAATTGATGAAGCAGATGATTTTGAAATGACCACTTGCTGGCGAATTCATGAAAAGTTAGATGAAGGAGATTCAGATTGGCGCCGCATAGAGTATGGTCCAAGAAAAACATTAAAAATGCTAACCAACAATTACTATCAAGTCTTAGCGCTAAATAGTGAAACTGGAAAATTTGTAGGCTCAAGTGGTGGAACATGGGTTAAAAGTGATGATACCTATACAGAGAACATTAAATTTTTCTCTAAAGACCAAAGTAATGTTGGCAGATCGCTTGAATTCAATAGAAAATATGATGATGGGTTGTGGTATCATACTGGAAAAAATACTAAAGGAAATGTCTTGATGGAAAAATGGCTTCGGTACAAATAAGCAAAGAGTAAGTTTGTAAAATGAAAGTCAAATTAGAAAAGCTAAAAACAAGCGTTGAAGAGTAAAGCTTTAACTACATAAGTAAGATTAACAATTTCCAGTATATACTAAACCCTACTGCTTAATTTTTAGCATATTCATAAAAAATAATTTAGATTTGTGAAGATTATCTAAATATATTATCATGAAATTAAAATATGCAATTTTAGGACTTGCTCTAACTCTATTTACAGTAGCTTGTGAAAATGACACTAAAGCAAGTAAAGCCGATTCAGAAAATTCTGAAGTCTCAGAAAACACAAACACTTTCGATTATAATGTCGAGCAATTTGCAGATATTAAAATACTGCGCTATCAAATTCCGGGATGGGATAATTTGTCGCTCAAGCAACAAAAATTGGTATATTATTTAACACAAGCCGGTTTAGCAGGTAGGGATATCATGTGGGATCAAAATTACCGACATAACTTAAAAATTAGAAATGCCATAGAAAATATTTATACCACTTATGAAGGTGATAAATCGACTGAAAATTGGAAAGCTTTTGAAACCTATCTAAAACGAATTTGGTTTAGCAACGGTATTCATCATCATTATTCCAATGATAAATTAAAACCTGAATTTTCTTCTGATTACTTAAACGAATTATTATCGGCTACAAATACCACTTTAACGGGAGAAGCTTTTGAGGTGATTTTTAATGATAAAGATTCAAAAAAAGTGAATCAAGCTAAAAATACAGATAATGTTGCAAATTCTGCAGTTAATTTTTACGGGCCGAATGTGTCCAACTCAGATGTTGAATCGTTTTATAAGGATATGGAATCTCCCAATCCGGAGAAGCCTTTGTCTTATGGGCTAAATTCAAAATTAGTCAAGGAAAACGGAGTTTTAAAAGAGCGTGTTTACAAATCTGGTGGGCTTTATGGTTCTGCTATAGATGAAATTGTAAAGTGGCTACAACTTGCCCAAAGTGTAGCAGAAAACAAAGCTCAAGGCGATGCTATAGGCTTGTTGGTGGATTATTACAACACGGGTGATTTGCAAACTTGGGACGACTACAATGTAGCATGGACTGCTGCCACTGAAGGCGATATAGACTACATTAATAGTTTTATTGAAGTCTACAACGATCCTTTAGGTTACCGTGGCTCTTACGAAACCATAGTTCAAATTAAAGATTTTGACATGTCAGAAAAAATGGCTGTGCTTTCTGAAAATGCCCAATGGTTTGAAGACAATTCTCCTTTGATGGAAGAACATAAAAAGAAAAATGTAGTTGGGGTGTCTTATAAAGTTGTAAATGTTGCAGGTGAAGCTGGAGATGCATCGCCAAGCACGCCAATAGGAGTAAATTTACCCAATGCCAATTGGATTCGTGCTGCCGTAGGTAGCAAATCAGTTTCTTTAGGGAATATCATTGAAGCTTACAACAATGCTGGGAACAGTGGTAGATTAAAAGAATTTGTGCACGATGAAGAAGAGCATCAGTTAGAAGATCAATATGGTCAAGTAGCAGACAAGCTTCACACAGCCTTACACGAAGTTATTGGTCATGCTTCTGGACAACTCAACCCGGGTGTTGGCGAAACCAAAGAAACCTTAAAAAATTACGCTTCAACTTTAGAAGAAGGTCGAGCAGATTTAGTGGGCTTATATTATTTGTATCAACCTAAAATACAAGAATTAGGTTTGGTAGAAGATTGGAAAAAAGTGGGTATGACAGCCTATGATGGTTACATTCGAAATGGTTTGATGACACAGCTTATTAGGCTCAATTTGGGTGATGATGTAGAAGAAGCACACATGCGAAACAGACAGTGGGTAAGCGCTTGGGTCTACGAAAAGGGAAAGCCAGATAATGTGATTGAAAAAGTTACTAAAGATGGCAAAACCTATTTCAACATTAATGATTATGATAAGTTACACAGTTTGTTTGGAGAGTTGCTAATGGAAACCCAACGTATTAAATCTGAAGGAGACTATGAAGCCGTACAAGCTTTAGTTGAAAATTATGGTGTAAAAGTTGACCAAGACATTCATGGTGAAGTTTTAGAGCGGAATAAGCAATTTACATCAGCACCTTACAGTGGTTTTGTGAATCCAGTTTTAGTTGCAGAAAAGGATGATAACGGAGAAATCATCGCTGTAAAAGTAACTCAGCCTGAAGGTTTTCCTGAGCAAATGATGGAATATAGTAAAACCTATAGCTTTTTGCCAGAAGTAAATTAGCTGTAAAACATAGTATAACATTAAAGCTTTTGAAAATAAAATTTAAAACTAAAATATAAGATATAAAAATCAGTGCTTTTAGTCAAATGCCTGGAATTGATAAACATAATTAAGTATTAGTTTTGATGCCACGAAGTCACGAATAAAAAATTAGTGCACTCGTGGCATATTTATATGCTTTTGTCAGTTATATTTGTTAATCTGCTCTATAATATTCTGTTGATAATAGTCTATTACATTATCTAGAGTGCGTTTCCCTACCAATCTTAACGATTTTTAAAAATAACTTTTAATAGTTGCAAAAAATGAATATTTAATTAGGATTTACAAAGTTTACTAATTGTTAATTTTTTTAAAGTAATTTTAGGTAAACATTAAATCATAATCATTAGTTTTAGCAAATCATAATTTATTCATGGAAGAAACCCAATACACAGAAGATAACATCAAGTCTTTAGACTGGAAAGCACACATCCGTATGCGACCAGGAATGTATATTGGGAAGCTAGGAGATGGTTCTAGTGCAGATGATGGAATTTATATTCTACTAAAAGAAGTTTTAGACAATTCAATTGATGAGTTTGTGATGGGCTCTGGAAAAACCATTGAAATATCCCTACAAAGCAATAAAATGATTGTTAGAGATTATGGTCGTGGAATTCCGCTTGGAAAAGTAGTTGACGTAGTTTCTAAAATGAATACGGGAGGTAAATACGACTCTAAAGCCTTTAAAAAATCGGTTGGTTTAAACGGGGTAGGTACAAAAGCGGTAAATGCATTGTCTTCCTATTTTAGAGTAGAATCTACTAGGGATAATAAATCTGTTTCAGCAGAATTTGAAAAAGGAGAACTAAAGCAAACAGAAGAACTAGATGAAACTTCAAGAAGAAAAGGAACTAAGGTAACCTTTATTCCAGATGAAGAAATTTTTAAAAAATACACCTATAGAAACGAGTACATCTCCAAAATGCTTAAGAATTATGTTTACCTAAACCCAGGTTTAAGCATTATTTTTAACGGTGAAAAGTTTTATTCCGAAGAAGGCCTAAAGGATTTGTTAGGCGATAGCATTCCAGAAGAAAGTAGATTATTTCCTATTATTCATTTACGTGGAGATGATATTGAAGTGGCTCTTACCTACAGTAAAGCTCAATACAGCGAAGAATACCACAGTTTTGTAAACGGGCAACATACCACACAAGGAGGAACGCATTTAACTGCTTTTAAGGAAGCTATAGTAAAGACTGTTCGAGAGTTTTATGGTAAAAACCATGACCCTAGCGATGTAAGAAAATCGGTAACATCTGCTATTAGCATAAAAGTAATGGAGCCTGTTTTTGAAAGCCAAACCAAGACAAAACTAGGTTCTACAGATATGGGAGGAGAACTGCCCACAGTAAGAACTTATATCAATGATTTTGTAAAACGAAATTTAGATAACTACCTACACAAAAACACTGAAACTGCAGATTTACTTCAACGTAAAATTCAACAGGCAGAAAAAGAGCGTAAAGAATTATCTGGAATTAGAAAATTAGCTAAAGATAGAGCTAAAAAAGCAAGCATACACAACAAAAAATTAAGGGATTGTAGGATTCATTTGAATGACGTAAACAAAGAAGGTTATTTAGATACTACTTTATTTATCACCGAGGGAGATTCGGCGAGTGGAAGCATCACTAAATCTAGAAATGTAAATACCCAAGCCGTTTTTAGTTTGAAAGGAAAACCTTTAAATTCATTCGGTTTAAGTAAAAAAATCGTGTATGAAAATGAAGAATTCAATCTGTTGCAAGCAGCCTTGAACATTGAAGATTCAATTGAAGATTTACGCTATAACAATATTGTAATTGCTACTGATGCAGACGTAGACGGAATGCACATTCGCCTGTTAATCATCACCTTCTTTTTACAATTTTTTCCAGAATTAATAAGAGAAGGACATTTATATATTTTGCAAACTCCCTTATTTAGAGTTAGAAATAAAAAAGAAACCATTTATTGCTATTCTGAACAGGAACGCAGAGATGCCATCAGAAAATTGAAAGGGAAACCTGAGATTACTCGATTTAAAGGTTTAGGTGAAATTTCCCCAGACGAATTCAAAAATTTTATAGGAGACGATATTCGCTTAGACCCAGTGATGCTCGATAAAAATAAAACCATAGATGAATTACTTACCTTCTACATGGGGAAAAATACTCCAGATAGACAAGAGTTTATTATAGATAACTTACGTTTAGAAGTAGATTTAGTTGAAGAAATTGAAGATGAGATTAACCAACTATAAAGTAACTAAAATCATCCCAGGAATATACTACTTTGCGTTAGTCATATTTTTCCTGATTATTTTTTTGAATTACCAATTGAATGGAACTTTGTTTAAAACTACTCAATTGTATTACATCAGTTTGATTGGTATTGGGTTAATTTTGATTTACATATATACTAGCTGGAAATATTTTGAATACGATGGGGGAGGAGAAGTCATTGTTTTTTTGAATCGAGGCGTTTTATTGAGTAAATTTACCAACTACAGAACCAAAACAGTTGAGGTAAATAGGTATAAAATGGAAAGTTATCAAATTCACAATTTTCTAATTTACAAGCGCTTGGTCGTCAACTTTAAAAATAAAAATAAATTCAGTTCAAAACATTGTAACATTACCATTTTAAGTCCCAAAAAAATTAATTACCTTAGACAATCCTTAGATAAAATAATTTCTAAAAACAAGTTGTAAAACTGCATGAGCGAACAAGATTTTCCTTCTTCAGAAGAAGAACATTCTAAAGATTCACCAAATGAGCTAATTAAAATCTCTGGTATGTACCAGGATTGGTTTTTAGATTATGCTTCTTACGTAATTATGGAACGTGCTGTTCCAGGTTTAGAAGATGGTTTTAAGCCAGTGCAAAGAAGGATTTTGCATTCCATGAAAGATTTAGACGATGGACGCTACAACAAAGTAGCTAATATTGTTGGTCATACCATGCAATATCATCCACATGGCGACGCCAGTATTGCAGACGCACTTGTACAAATTGGACAAAAAGATTTATTGATCGATGCACAAGGAAACTGGGGAAATATACTTACTGGAGACCGAGCAGCCGCTTCAAGATACATTGAAGCTAGACTTTCTAAATTTGCTTTAGATGTGGTGTTTAACCCAAAAACCACCAAATGGCAAGTCTCCTATGATGGCAGAAAAGATGAACCTGTCAATCTGCCAGTAAAATTTCCAATGGTTTTAGCACAAGGCGCAGAAGGAATTGCAGTTGGGCTGAGTACTAGGATTCTACCACATAATTTTATAGAATTAATAGACGCATCCATCAATCACTTAAAAGGCAGAAAATTCACCATTTACCCAGATTTTTTAACTTCTGGTATCATGGATGTTTCAGATTACAATGATGGTTTACGGGGTGGAAAAATCAGACTTCGAGCTAAGGTGGAAGTCTTGGATAAAAAGACGCTTATCATCAATGAAATTCCCCATGGAACCAATACAACTTCCTTGATTGATTCTATTTTAAAGGCAAACGATAAAGGAAAAATTAAAATCAGGAAAATAGAGGATAACACTTCTTCGGCAGTAGAAATTTTAGTGCATTTACCAACCAATATTTCACCAGATAAAACCATAGATGCCTTATATGCTTTTACCAATTGTGAAGTCTCTATTTCACCTTTAAGTTGTGTAATTCATGAAGATAAGCCTCAGTTTTTAGGCGTTTCTGAATTGCTCAGAAGAAGCACAGACCACACAGTTTATTTATTGAAAAGAGAATTGGAAATTAAGCTTGAAGAGCTTGAAGAACAATGGCATTTTGCTTCCTTAGAGCGAATTTTTATAGAAAACAGAATTTACCGTGACATTGAAGACCAAGAAACTTGGGAAGCTGTAATACAAGCTATTCAAGATGGGTTGAAACCTTTTACTACACATTTAAAAAGAGCAGTTACTAGGGATGATATTATCAGGTTAACTGAAATTAAAATCAAGCGGATTTCAAAATTCGACTTAAGTAAAGCGCAACAAAAAATTGAAGCACTCGAAGGCGAGATTGAACAAGTAAAATTCCATCTAGCCAACTTAGTAGATTATGCTATTGCACATTTCGAACGCCTTAAAAGTACCTATGGAGAAGGCAAGGAACGCAAAACCCAAATTCAACCTTTTGAAGATATAGAAGCATCCAAAGTAGTAATACGTAATAATAAACTTTATGTAAATCGAAAAGAAGGATTTATTGGAACTTCACTTAAAAAAGAAGAATACGTTACCGATTGTTCAGATATAGACAATATTATTTGCTTTACGGAAGATGGAACGATGATGGTGACCAAAGTAGATTCAAAAACCTTTATTGGTAAAAATATAATTTACGTCGGTATTTTTAAAAAGAAGGACAAACGCACCATTTACAATTTGATTTACCGAGATGGAAAAAACGGCAACAGTTTCATGAAGCGCTTCGCTGTAACTTCAATTACCAGGAATAGAGCTTATTCTGTTGGTAAAGACAATCCGGGAACTAAAGTTTTGTATTTTTCAGCAAACCCAAATGGCGAAGCAGAATTAGTTGCTGTACACTTAAGACAAAGTAAAGGCATCCGAAAAGTAAAATTTGATATTGATTTTGCAGATTTAGATATTAAAGGCAGAGCTGCAAAAGGAAACTTAGTCTCCAAATTTGCAATCAAAAAAGTAGAATTGAAAGAAGAAGGAGTTTCAACTTTAAAACCAAGAAAGATTTGGTATGATGATACTGTAAAACGAATAAATGTAGATGAACGTGGTGAATTATTAGGAGCTTTCCGAGGAGAAGATCGCATCCTAATCATTACCCAAAGTGGTATTGTAAAAACCATTATACCAGAGCTTACCTATCATTTTGAAAAAGATATTATAGTGATGGAAAAATGGATTCCTAAAAAGCCTATTGCAGCAGTGTATTACGAAGGTGAAAAAGAACGCTTTTATGTAAAACGCTTTTTTATTGAAAATGAGGAAAGAGAAGAAGTCATTATTTCAGATCACAAAGATTCTTACTTAGAGCTCATTTCAACTGATTATATTCCACAAATAGAAATTGAATTCACCAAACAAAGAGGGAAAGAACGAAAGCCAAATGAAACCGTAAATTTACAAGAATTTATTTCTATTAAGGGAGTGAAAGCGCTTGGCAATCAGTTGTCAGCTGATAAAATTAATCAAATAAATTTATTGGAACCAATTCCATTTGAGCCAGAGGAAGATACCCCTGCAAATGAAATTGATGTTGTAGATGAAGAAGAGGTTCAATCTTCTAAGTCAGGCTCAGATGCAAGACCAAATACAGAATCTCAGGGAAGCTTATTTGATGAAATAGAAGAGGATTAGTTATTGGTTTAAAATCTTATTTATTCTGTTTGAAATTCAATGCTCGGTTCGGATAATCTGTAATAATTCCATCTACACCCAATCGTAATAGTTGAAGCATTTCTTCGGGCTCATTTACTGTCCAAGGAATAATTTTCATCTCTAATTTTCTTGTTTTCTCCATCATTTCTTTGTCAACTAAGCTATACAATGGGCTAAACACTTCTGGTATGAAATTCAATTTTTCTAGTAATACTTCCAAATTATTCTTATCAGTAAGTAAAGCAACTTTTATAGATGGATTTACTTTTTTAATTTCATTGAGTATTCTAAGGTCAAAACTTTGTAAGCAAATGTCTTTTAGCTGCGCATTGCTTTCAATTACTTCAAGGACAAGTTCAACAAACTTTTTAGGCTTCGGATGAAAAATTCCATCACCTTCTTCAAAGCTCTTTATTTCTATAGCAAATTGAATTGGGATGCCGTGATTTTTAGAGAGTGCATATCCCATTTGCAAAACATCCTTCAAAAGTGGTTTAGTAGCAGCTTCACTTTCTTGTTCTTCAAAATCAGGATGTACGATGCTACCGCAATCATAACTTTGTGTTTTGGCATAAGTCATTTGGTAAATGTTATGCTGCTTAGCTTCTTTTACGTCAATTTTTTGATGATTAAAAGTGCATATTTTAGGATTCATCCAGGCTTCATGAGAAACTAAGACCTTTTTGTTTTTGGTAATTACAACATCAAGTTCAAGTGCATTTACACCCATTTCTATCGCCTTTTCAAAAGCAGCTAGTGTGTTTTCTGGGGCTAAACCTCGAGCACCTCGATGCCCTAAAATTTCAAAATTATATTTTTTGATTGGTGACTTGAAAGCTATTTCACTATTCAATTTTTCAGTTTTATGATTTATAAGCGTTAATGCAAACATAAAGATTGGATTAATGTATTTACTAATTTTCATGGACTCGATTTGTCACAAATTTAAGCTAGCATTCTGTTGAATAGGTTTAGAGAAAATCAACATTATATTAAGTATGTATTATCTCTTTCCATTTTGTCACTGACATAATTTCACCCTGACTTTTATTTTGTATCTTTTTTAAGATAAAAACCTGATAACTGTTAATAAAACCTAAAATTAGATTCAAAACCACCACTTTATGAAAGGGAGTTGAGCTTTGCACAATGCTTGCACCTTACTTTAAATATATTTTAAAATATTAATTAAACTAGAAATTACATGAAAGTATTAGTTATTGGAGCTGGAAATATGGGGCTTACCTATTCAGAAGGAATGGCAACATCTCCACTACTCAACAGAAAAAACTTAATGATACATGACTTATCAGCAGATTTAATTGAAATGCTGAATAAAAGAAATGAATTTGACGTATACGAAAAATTAGAGGATTGCTTACCCGAAGCAGACGTTGTTTTTTTAGGAGTTAAACCTTACCACGCTGATGACCTCATGGAAAAAATGAAGCCTATGGTGTCAGACGAGCAAATATTTGTTTCCCTTATGGCAGGTGTAACAATTGCTCATATTCAAGAAGGCTTAGGAATTCAGAAAGTAGTTCGGACAATGCCAAATTTGCCTGCTAAAGTAGGTAAAGGGGTCACGTCATACACAGAATCTAAAGAAGTTTCTAGGATCGAATTATTGATGATTCGCAATTTACTAGATACAACAGGTGAATCCATTCGCGTAAAAAATGAAGAATTCATTAATAAGTCAACTGGAATTTCTGGAAGTGGACCTGCTTACGTATTTTATTTTATGCAATCTATGTTGGAGGCCGCCAAAAAAATGGGATTTTCAGACAACGATTCTAAAATTTTAGTGAGTACTACTTTTGAAGGTGCAATAGAACTTTTTAACCAATCCGATTTAACTCCTACTACATGGATGGATAGAGTAGCTTCTAAAGGAGGAACAACAAGAGCTGCCCTAGATTCTATGGATGAAAATAATGTAGAAGAACTAATTAAAGAAGCAGCATTTGCAGCCTTTAACCGAGCTGTAGAATTAGGCGAAGAGTAAAATCAATTTATAACAAAATCATGCACAAGAAAAGAATAGTAGTAAAAGTAGGTACTAATGTAATGACCAACTTAAACAATAGAATAGTTGGGCCTATACTTAAAAATTTAGTGAGACAAATAGCTTATTTATATGAACGTGGAATTATTACGGTTTTGGTTTCCTCTGGTTCTGCCATTGCAGGAAAAGAAGTTTTAGGTGAGTGTAGTGCTGAAGATAAAAGCACTCGCCGTCAAATTTATTCTTCCGTAGGTCAACCTAGAATGATGAGACATTATTATACTATGTTTCACGATTTTGGAATGCGTTGCGCACAAGTCTTAGCCACCAAAAGAGATTTTGCTCCAGGTAAATATAGAGAGAATATGATCAACTGTTACGAAGGACTATTACAAGAAGGAATTATTCCTATTGCCAATGAAGATGATGCAGTTTCACTAGCCATGTCTATGTTTTCAGACAATGATGAATTGGCCAGCTTAGTAGCAGAATTGGTTGATGCTGATATGATGATTATGCTTACAGACATTGATGGTTTATATACTGGTCACCCTAAAGATGAAAATTCAGAATTACTACACCAAGTAACCGTAGATGAGAATGTTGAAAAATATGTTCAAGAAAATGAAAAAGCCGAAGGCGAAGGAAGAGGTGGTATGGAATCGAAATTAAAAATCGCAAAGCTAACTGCTTCTAAAGGCATACCTACTTTCATTGCAAATGGGAAAGATGAAAACATCATCATTGATATTGTTAATGGAAAAAGAAAAGGAACAGAGTTTATTAATCAATAAAGAAATATTAAAATTTATGCAATTACTAAGCACAGATAAAAAAAATGCAGTTTTGGATTCAATGATTCAAATTATTGATAACCAGAGAGAAGAAATAATAGCAGCAAACCAAAAAGATTTAGACGCTTTTGACAGAGATGATCAAGCACTTTACGACAGATTAGTGGTAGATAATACCAAAGTTAACGGTATGATTCAAGCCATACAAGAAGTTAGGAATCAAGATGATCCAGTTGGAAACGAAATTTCTAACATCACCTTGGATTCTGGTTTAAACATTATCAATAAAACCGATCCCTTTGGAACGATTTTAATTATTTATGAATCTAGACCAGATGTAACTATTGAAGCAGCCGTACTAGCATTTAAAGCAAATAATAAAATACTTTTGAAAGGCGGAAAAGAAGCAAACGAAAGCAACATTAAACTAGTACAATGTTGGCATCAAGCTTTAGCTGAAAACAAATTAGATAAAGATTGGATTACTTTGATGCAAATGAACCGCCAAGAAACCCAATCTTTCTTGATGAATCCATCTCAAAAACTAGATTTAATAGTCCCACGCGGTGGAGAACGATTAATTGATTTTGTGAAACAGTACGCTAAATGTGCAGTTTTAATAAGCGGTCGAGGAAATAACTTTTTATATGTTGCAAAAGATGCCGATTGGAAAAAGTCAATAGAAGTAATCGTAAATGCAAAAACAGATAAGATTTCAGGTTGTAATGCTTTAGATAAGGTATTGATAGATGAAAACATTCCAAATTTTGAAGATAAAGTCAGGGAACTTGCCGAGACTTTAAAAAATCTGAAAGTCGAATTACTTACAGACCAAAAAGTTTCAGAAATAATCTCGTCTGATAATACAATTGAAGATGAGCAGGTGTGGTATGAAGAATTTCTAGCGATGAAAATGGTGTTGGCTTCAACAGCATCTCAAGAACAAGCTATGGAAAAAATAAACACCTATTCTGGTAAGCATTCCAGTTGCATCATGACAGAAGATAAGGACAAAGCAAAACTCTTTATGGAGCAGATTGATAGTGCAGCGGTATACCATAATGCATCCACTAGATTTACAGATGGAGGTCAAATGGGTGTAGGCGCAGAATTAGCTATATCTACAGATAAATTACATCATCGTGGTCCACTTGGTTTAAAGCAATTGGTTACCAATAAGTATTATGTATTTGGAGATGGGCATATACGGAAATAATTAAACTAAAAGTTGAATAATAGGCTAACTAGAGAGTTATAAATAACTTTTTAGTTAGCCTATTATTTTTTCATTTAATATAGCATTGAGGCCATTTTTTAATTTATTCAAATAAATAATTCAACTTATTGAAAGGTGGAATATTTTTAAATTAATTTTTCTAAGGCTTATTTCAACCTATTTTGTAATTATTAAACAGCTTTTTTTAGGAATCTGCTAAGTTTTTAGAATTAAAATTATATATTTGAAAACATTAATTTTAATCAAATTTTTAATCTTATGAGACAAAAGTATTTATTAATGTTTACGCTCTTTTTAGCGTTTACATTCACAAATTACGCACAAACGCCCATCATTACGCATGTAGTTGATGGTACTTGTGGTAGTGACGCCAAGTTTGTAGAGCTCTACATTTCAGGAAGTGTAGATTTAAGTGAGTACAAACTAGTTCGCAGATCAAATGATGGTACATGGGCCGACGATGGCGCGGATATTGATTTATCAGCATTTGGAACCAAAACTGACGAGTTTATTTATGTAATCCGAGATTTAGCTACGCTGAATACAGAATTTCCCTCAGCTGGAATTGATGTTGATAATTCTATAGTTAGTGGCAGTGTCTCCCATAATGGAGATGATTCTTACAGAATTGTTGAAATTGCTGGAGATGTGGTTATAGATCAGTTTGGAGCTGATACGGATGGTACCGGCGAACCTTGGGAATATGTAGATTCTTGGGGAAACAGAAATAATGAAGCAGGACCAAATCCTACTTTTGATATTTCTGAATGGACCTTTAATGCGCTTGATGCATTAGACGACACTGGGATATGTAATAGTGATCCAGATGCAGTGCCACCAGTAGTATATCCACCATTAGAAGATACGGTTACTACTTTGGGTTCTTACCAAGTTGCATCAGCTGGAGAAAATGGGGAAATTTGTTCAACTGCTTTTGTGGTAGACCAAATACCTTTTAACGATTCTGGAGATACAGCAAATACGGGTGATAATTATTCAGAAACGGATAGACCTGTAATTGATAATGCTCAGGTAGCCACAGGAAATGGTTCAGGGTTATATTTAAATGGTAATGATACCGTTTATGAGTTTACCCCTGCTACTGATGGAACTTTTACTTTTGAGCTTAGTAACCATGTTACATGGGTTGGGTTTTGGTTGTTTGAAGGTTGTGAACCTTTTACTAATACAGTAGCTTATCACTTAGGAAGTAGTTCAACAGGAAGAACTTTTTCAGATTTGAGTCTAACAGGTGGGGAAACTTATTATGTGGTTATTTCTACTTATCCAACTCCACAGACTACAACTTATACATTAGATATTACTCAAATAACATGTCCAGCGCCTTCAGATTTGGTTAATGATTTGGTAACAACTACTTCAGCTGATTTTTCTTGGACTGCGGGAGCATCAGAAACTGGTGGTTATGAATATGTAGTAATGCCTGAAGGTTTAAATCCAATAGATGATTTTGCAGATAATGTTGATAATGGAACAACAGCTGCAGGGGTAACCACAGTATCATCAACTGGTTTATCACCTAATACTGCTTATGATTTTTATGTTTTAGCATTGTGTGATGCTGGTGATACAAGTGATTATGTTTCAGTATCCTTTGAAACACCTTGTTCGGCATTTACACCAGATTATTCAGAAGATTTTGCTTCGTATGTACCAGATTGTTGGGAGGTAGCAGGAGCGGGAGACCCTACAACAGGACCATCAGATTTTGGTAGTTCATTATGGTCACACGATCAATTCTTGAACACAACAGGGACAAATAATTCTGTTAATATTAATCTTTATACGAATAGTAGAGAAGATTGGTTAATATCTCCAACCTTTGATTTATCAGCAGGAGGTTATGAATTAGTTTATATAGCAGCTGTAACAGA
>Ga0307959_1000915_pt1 | contig 13998 bp, 12 predicted proteins | sample OrgLakmetagen494_FD_201813 | JGI IMG/M metagenome (GOLD analysis project Ga0307959, IMG submission 201813) | Saline water microbial communities from Organic Lake, Antarctica - #494 | ecosystem: Environmental > Aquatic > Non-marine Saline and Alkaline > Saline | place: Antarctica: Organic Lake...
TGGTCGCGGGATTTTGCCAAAATTCTTGCAGAAGACTGTGTCGAAGTCCGCACGCTTTTACTTCAGGGTCACGGGACATTCCCTGACAGGCAGGTATACTGGGATTCATGAATCCTGTTGATACATTCAATCTCGACACCCGGTCCCTGACGACCCTGCTGGCCGTGCTGGACGAAGGCAGTGTATCCAAAGCCGCTGTTCGTCTTGGGGTCAGCCAGTCGGCGGTCAGCCATACGCTGGACCGTTTGCGCCTGGCGCTGGGGGATGCGCTGTTCGTCAAATCCGGTCGGGGCATTGTACCGACGCGTTACGCGGTGCAGGCGGGCCCGCATGTTCGCCAGATTCTTGATGAGTTGCACTCGCTGGCCTCCGGACCTCCATTTTCCCCGGCATCGGCCGAATTCAGCTTCACCATCGCGGCCAACGACTATCAGCGGGACCTGCTGTTGCCGGGCCTGATGCGGATTCTAAGGCAGGAGGCGCCCGGAGTCCGGCTTCAGGTCATTCCCTCCGGCATCCCCAGCGCTGATATGCTCCGAAAAGACGTCTGCGATCTCATCATCTCGCCCCATGCGCCGGAAACCACGGACATCATGCAGCGCGGCCTGATGGAGGATCACATGTCGGTGTTCTTCGATCCTGCCTGTCGTGAGGCACCGGAAACCGTGGCGGACTACCTGAAAGCCGACCATATCGGCATTCTGTTTGGTGTCGGCGAAAAGACGGCGCTGGAAGATTCCCTCGCGGCCCGGGGTCTGTCACGGCGAACCGTGGTCACCGTTTCCAACTTCTCCGGCCTGCCGGGCTTTCTGCGCGGAAGCGACATGCTGGCGACCGCCCCTCAGCGCATGAGTGAGCACTTACTGAAAGATTTCAGTCAGGTGCCACTGCCCTTCGACTACAAGCCCTTCACACTTCTGATGTTCTGGCACAAACGGAACCAGACGGACCCCGCCCACCGCTGGATTCGCAATCAGTTAAACAGCGTTGCGGCGGCCATGAATACCTGATTCATTCATTTTATTCATACATTGTATGAACCGGCCGACCGTTATCTGTTCGCTTCCAGGGGCGTAGACTCCTCCGATTGATATAGACAGCAGCGGGTGGGCAATCCGTTCAAAACCGTGCGGAGCCATGGATGGCGGAGCCCGAGCCGCACATGGACGTCTTGAGGCGCGTTTTGAACGGATTGCCCACCCGCTGCGTTCACGGAATCATCAGGAAGCACTATGCTCGCGCTTACCAGCATATGGACAACCATTCTTCTAGCCGCCGCCGTGGCGCTCGGTCCGCTGGCAATTGATATGTACCTGCCGGCACTGCCAATCATGGAAGACAGTCTGTCGGCATCCACCGCGCAGATTCAGCTAACGCTCAGCGTCTATATGGCGGGCTTCGCGCTGGCCCAGCTGCTGTGCGGGTCGCTGGCTGACCGTTTCGGGCGCAAGCCGATCATGATTGGCGGGTTTGTGCTGTTTGCCATTGCCAGTGTCGGCTGTGCCCTGGCCACCAATATCGAAACCCTTATTCTTTGCCGCTTTTTGCAGGCTCTCGGCGGCTCTGCCGGTCCGGTGCTGGGGCGCGCAGCCGTTCGTGATATTTACACCCCCCGCGAGGCTGCTCGAATCATGGCGATTCTGGCCAGCATCATGGCATTGGCGCCGGCCGTTGCGCCAACTCTGGGTGGCTTTATGGTCGTCAGTCTCGGCTGGCCGTCATTGTTTCTCGCGCTGGGTGGCTATTCGCTGTTGATGGCCGTGGTGGTCGCCTTCGGCATTCCCGAGCCCATGAAAGCAGAAAACCGCCAGTCGCTGAAGCTACGCAGCCTGATCCGCAACTATCGGGCAATCGGATCCGACGTCAGCTTCCTCGGCTACACCCTGACCAACTCTCTGACATTTGCCGGCCTGTTCGCGTTCCTCTCCGGTTCATCCTTCGTCCTGATCGACTTTTTGGGCGTGAAGCCAGAACACTTCGGCCTGTTCTTCGCCTGCATAGTCGCCGGCTACATTGTGGGCAATCTGGTCGCCATCCGATTGGGCCACAAGTTCGTTCCTGATCAGATACTGGTTCGAGGGCTGATGGTTTCGGTGGTTGGTGGCGTGATCATGGCGGGCCTTGCCAGTGCCGGCGTCTACAATGTCTGGGCTGTCGTGCTTCCGCAGGTGGTGTTCATGGTCGGCGTGGGCATGGTGCTGCCCCAGACCATGGCCGGCGCACTGGCCAATTTCCCCAGCATGGCGGGGTCGGCATCAGCATTGTTCGGTTTCATCCAGATGGCCGTCGCCGCCCTGGTCGGCGTCCTGGTCGGCGCTCTGCACAACGGCACCCCATTGGTTATGGCCGTCATCATAGCGGCCTGCGCCATCGCGGCGTTGGCCAGCTACACGCTGCTGGTGCAACGCCACCCCGCCGCCGGATTCGAGCCTGCATGAACAGGGAATGCCTGATAAAATAACGGCCTGCTCAGTGAAAAAGCGTCCAAAATGGACTACACAGAGTAGGTTGTTAGGCATAAAACCCACTTCTCAGTCGCAGGATCTCGAAATGAGCAACGTAAAACTCGACGGCACTCCCATTGATGTTAGCGGCACCTTCCCGCAGCCTGGTGACAGCGCACCTGATCTCACCCTCACGAACCAGAGCCTGGAAGACGTCAAACTCGACAGCTGGGCCGGCAAGCGCAAGATTCTGAACATCATTCCCAGTATCGACACTGGCGTATGTGCTGCGTCCACACGAAAGTTCAACGAAAAAGCCAGCGGCCTGGATAACACCGTGGTATTGGTAGTCGCTGCCGACCTGCCCTTTGCCCTGGGCCGTTTCTGCGGTGCTGAAGGCCTGAAAGACGTCATCACCCTGTCGAGCTTCCGTAACTACAGCTTCCAGCAGGACTTCGGCGTCGCCATTCAGAGCGGCCCCCTGGCCGGCCTTTGCGCCCGTGCAGTCGTAGTGTTGGACGAGAACGACAAAGTCATCTACAGCGAACTGGTGGACGACATCAAGCACGAGCCCAATTACGAGGCGGCGCTGAACGCCCTCTGATTCAACTCTCCATTTTTGGCATAACGCTCTAGGCGACCAATCCGAGGGTCGCCGTGAGTTGGGCGATTGAAGCCCAAACCTAACCCCGGGAATTGAACGAAAGCCAGTGGCCAACACCGACCTCAAGACCAGCCTGGCCCGCCAGCTCTTCACTATGACCTGGCCCATGCTCTTTGGCGTGCTGTCGCTGATGACTTTCCAACTGGTCGACAGCGCCTTTATCGGTCAGCTTGGCCGCGACCCACTGGCTGCACTCGGATTCACCCTGCCCATGCAGCAGCTCATCATCGGCCTGCAGGTCGGGCTGGGCATCGCCACCACGGCGATCATTTCCCGAACCATTGGCGAAAACGACACCCTGCGGGCTGAACGGCTTGGCGGCCTTGTGGTTATTGTCGGGGCCGCGCTGGTATTCATCCTCTGCGTTGGCCTCTGGCTCCTTCAAACCCGGATCATGAACTTGCTGGGCGCGGAGGACACCCTGCTGCCCATGATCCGCAGCTACTGGATTCCCTGGCTGTTATCCGCGTGGACTGGTGCCATGCTCTACTTTGGCTACAGTGTTTGCCGATCCCATGGCGACACCAAACTGCCCGGCTACATGATGGTCGCCACCAGCCTGGCAAACATCGCCCTCGATCCACTCTTCATTTTTGTTTTTGACTGGGGCCTGCCCGGCGCTGCCCTCGCCACAGTGGCCTCATTCGGCCTTGGCTGCCTGGCTATCTATCCCAAACTCTTCCGCAGCGGATGGATTCGTTTTGATCTCGGTCAACTGGCTCTGGGCAAGGCCCTCCGCCAACTGAACGGCATCCTGGCGCCGGCAATGGTCAGCCAGCTGATGCCCCCGGCTTCCGCCATGCTGGCGACCGCTATCGTGGCCGGTTTCGGATCTGCGGCCGTTGCGGCCTGGGGCCTTGGGACCCGTTTGGAGTTCTTCTCCATCGTGGTGGTTCTGGCGCTGACCATGTCCATGCCACCGATGATCGGGCGAATGCTGGGGGAAGGAAATATCGAACGCATCCGAACGCTGGTCAGGCTGGCCGTGCGATTCACCGTTATCTGGCACCTGGCGATTGGCGTGCTTTGGGCCCTGACTTCGGGACTGGCCTCGGAGCTGTTCACCAGTGATAAAGCCGTCAGCGACGTACTCGGCAGTTACCTCACGCGGGTACCACTGAGTTACAGCGGCCTTGGGGTGTGCATCCTGATGGTGTCGATCTGCAATGCACTCGGGATGGCCATGCGAGCCCTGATCGTCGCAACGCTCCGACTGTTTGCTTGCTTCCTGCCGTTTATCTGGATCGGCTCAGAACTGGGCGGCATCAATGGACTGATGACGGGCGCGCTGATCGGCAATCTGCTGGCTGGCGGCATGGCCTATCTGTTTTATCGTCGCGGCATCCGCCAGCTTGTTCTCGAAGAGGCCTGATCAGTCGGGACTGAAGCGGGCGCGGAAGCTGTCCGGCATAGGCACCACGGATTTGCGCTGGTAATTGAAGAACACGAAGCCGTATTTGGCCATGGCCACCGGCTGGCCGCTTTCGGCCTTGGTCACCCGGAACACGAAATCGCCGCCGTAGCGGTTGAAGTCCATCAGGCCCACTTCGAAACGGAGCATTTCCGGAAAGAAGGACTCGGACTGATACATAGTGGCCAGATCCGTCACGATAATCCCGATGCCGTCGTGGCCTGCCTCCTGAATGCCATAGTTCACCAGGAACTGCGCCCGGGCTTCGGAGAGCATGGAAATCAGGGCGTCATTGCCTAAATGGTTGGCGCCGTTGATGTCGGTGATTCGCACCGGCATCGGGGTTTCAAAACAGAATACATCGTCCGGAAAGTCGAGTTTGATTCGGGCCACGTTGCGGGTGTCCTGTATTGCCGGGAGTTAGCTGGGTAGGCGATGATACGCTCTTGTACTTTGGCGTTCACTCAGGGCGACCGATTTTTTGGCGTTTGTTTTCCGGGAGTCTTATGGATATTCGGCCTGCTGCAACTCTGGTTCTGACGAGGAACACGTCAAAAGGCCTTCAGGTATTGCTGTTGCAACGCACCTGGGACGCTGTGTTCATGCCGGGGTTTTTTGTGTTTCCCGGCGGCGCCGTTGATGACAAAGAAGCCCTTGGCCGCCCCCACGCGCCGGGGTTGGAAGATAGCGAAATCAGCCAGACCATGAGCCTGGATGAAGGCGGCGCTGATTATATGCTGGCCGCCGTGCGGGAATGTTTTGAAGAGGCAGGCATTCTGTTGGCGCACACGGAGGATGGCCAACTGGTGAGCGCTGAACACCCGGTTCATCAGGCGCGTGAGGCGCTGTATCGGAGCGAGGTTTCCTTTGCGGACCTGTGCCACCAGCACCGCCTGACTATTCCCCTGGACCAGCTTGCCTATCTTGGCCGCTGGACCACACCTCCCGGGCCATCGCGCCGCTTCGACACCCGTTTCTTCATCGCGCCCGCGCCCGATGGCCAGTCCGCCAGCCACGACGGCACCGAAACCATCGACCACGTCTGGCTTACCCCGGCACAAGCCCTGGACGATCAGCGCACCGGACGGCGCCTGCTGGGCCTGCCCACTCTGCAAACACTGCGGGTTCTGAGTGACTTCGACACCGCCGAATCCGCCATGCGCTATGCCCACGCGAATCCACCGGCTCCCTCGCCGAGCAAGCCCTGGCCTGCCCTCAGAAAAAACCGCACGGTTGAGCTTGAGCCAGGCTCCCCGGCCTACGACGAGGCCCGAAAACTGGACCCGGAAGGCGAAGGGTCCACACGTGCCGAGATTATCCCGGGCGAGCCGGTCGAGATTGCCGCAGGGGTTATCCGACTGACGGCGCCGAACCCCGGCATGATGACCGGACCCGGCACCAATACCTATATTTTCGGCCGTGAGCGATTCACGGTTCTGGACCCTGGCCCCGACCATCAGGAACACATTGAGCGGTTGCTGGAGCTGACCGGCGGCGGAATCGACCAAGTGGTGGTCACGCACACCCATATGGACCACTCACCGGCAGTCGCGACGCTGAAGGCAAAAACCGGTTGCCGGGTTCTAGGTCTGAGAGCCCCCCAGGGGCCGGGACAGGACCAGACATTCTGCCCGGACGAAGAGCCCAGACCGGGCGACCTGATCGTCACCGAAGCAGGTACTCTCAAAGCCATCCATACACCGGGCCATGCGTCCAATCATCTGTGCTTCCTGCTGATGGATCAGCAGTTGCTGTTTTCCGGCGATCACATCATGCAGGGCTCAACGGTGGTGATTAATCCGCCGGACGGCGATATGAAAGCATACATTGAGTCGCTCTACGGGCTGTTGGACGAGCCCGCACAGTTCATTGCCCCGGCCCACGGTTTCCTGATGGGCCAGCCCGGCGTGGTGGTCGACTACCTGATCACCCACCGGCTGGCCCGGGAACACAAAGTTCACCGAGCGCTTTGCGCCCAGGAACCGCGCTCCCTGAAAGCCCTGACGGCCAAAGCCTATGACGACGTACCGGACGCACTTCACAGCGTTGCCGCGCGATCCGCGCTGGCTCATCTGCTGAAACTGCAAGCTGAAGGTCGGGCTCGTCAGCAGGATGACCAGCACTGGCGTGCAGTCTGAATAGTCTGGCCGGCAAGTTGTCGATCCGGAAAATGCCGGCTAGGGTTATACAGAGGCCATCACTTCTTGGCGATGATCCACACCGCGTGAACAATTCCGGGAATGTACCCGAGAAGCGTTAACAGAATGTTGATCCAGAAATGCTTGCCGATACCCTCCTGCAGGAAAACCCCTAATGGCGGTAACAAAATCGCAATCAGAATTCGCAAAAGATCCATATTGTTCGCTCCCTATGCCGGTTCGAAAGGACCGGTCTTTAAAAAATAGCACCTACACCACCATTAAACAGCTTGTTTCCATCAAATACAGCGACATTTCATGACGGTGGCATTAAACCTTTGTCACCGCTGTGTTCATGAGCGCACCCAACGACAGGAGATGGTGTGTCTCTCACCAAATCTTCAAAACCAGCTTCACTTTCCCCCACAAGCTCGCCCTCAAGCCCGCTCTGGCTCGCCTATCTGGGGCTGGTACTGACGCCTCTGTTCTGGGCCGGCAATGCCGTGGTGGCGAAAGGCGTGGTCGGCGAGATTCCCCCCATGTCCATGTCGTTCTGGCGCTGGATCATTGCACTGGTCATTCTGCTGCCGTTCGGGCTACCGGGGGTGGTGCGGCAGCGGCAGGTGATCCGCCAGCACTGGAAATCAATGCTGGCGCTGGCCACCTTCAGTGTTGGTGCCTTCAACTCACTGCTTTATCTGGCCACGCTCACCACGTCCGCGACCAATATTGCACTGATCAACGCCACCATTCCAATCATGGTCGCCCTGCTGGCGTGGCTGATACTGGGGGACCGTACCCGGCCGATTCAGGGCATCGGTATCGCGCTGGCCATTGCCGGCATCGCCACGGTGGTTGCCAAGGGTGATCTGTCGACCCTGACGCAGCTGAAAGCGCAGGCTGGCGATCTGATCATGGTGCTGGCGGTGTCGAGCTGGGGGCTGTTTTCCGTACTTCTGCGGCGTCAGGCAGTACCCCTGCCAGCGCTGACCTTTCTGACGGTACAGATTGCCTTTGGGGCAGCGGTCATCTTTCCGTTCTACCTGGCCGACCTGCTGTTCATTTCCGGCGGTTTCGATCTGAACCGCTCGACGGCGTTGCCGATGATGTACGTCGCCATCTTCCCCGGCATTCTGGCCTACGCCTGCTGGAATCACGGTGTTCACCGGATCGGCCCGTCCAAAGCCGCCATTTTCATGTACCTGACACCAGTGTTCGCCTCAGTGCTGGCCGGTATTTTTCTGGGCGAACGGCTGGGCAGCTTCCACATCATGGGGGGCCTACTAATTCTGGCCGGGCTGGTGCTGGCCACCCGCTCCAGGAAGGTCAACTAGCGATCAGCGAGGGCCTGTCGGATCTGCGCCAGTGCTTTTTCAAGAATGACTCGGGAGCAGGCCAGGTTCAGTCGCATATAGCCACTGCCCTGATCGCCAAAGGTCAGCCCCGGATTCAGGCCAACCCCTGCCTGGTGCACGAAGAAGGCCTTAAGCTCTGAGTCACTCATGCCCATGGCCCGGCAATCAAGCCACAACAGGTAACAGCCTTCAGGCTCACAGACCCGGATCTCCGGCATATCACGACGAAAGGTTGCAATAACAAAGTCCCGGTTGTGTTGAAGATACACCAGCAATTCGTCCAGCCAGCCCGCGCCGTGTCGATAGCCTGCCTCGAACCCGGTCAGGCTGAAAGGATTGCACTGCAGCATGTGCATCGAATCGAACACGGTTTTCATTGCCTGACGGTGTTCCCGGTTGGGCACCACCAGCGCTGAAAGGCCCAGCCCCGGCATGTTAAAGGACTTGCTGGGTGCTACGGTGGTGATGAGAGCATCGGCCGCCGTGGCCAATCGACCCAGCATGTGGTGGTCGGGCTTATCCGGATAGGTGAGATCACAGTGAATTTCGTCCGAGACCACCATAAGGTCATGGCGGCGGGCAATGTCCAGCACGGCCTGTAACTCGTCTTTGGTCCACACTCTGCCGACCGGATTGTGGGGCGAGCACAGTTGCAGAATCCGCGCATCGGCCTGGGCGGCGCAGGCCTCCAGATGGTCCAGATCCATCCGGTAGTCACCCTTCTCTTCCACCAGTGGGTTCTCAATCACCCGACGTCCGGTCTTGCGGATGGCACTGAAAAAGGGCGGATACACTGGCGGCTGGATGATGATGCCTTCTCCAGGCTCGGCAAACGCCATGGCCGCCGCATGCAGCGAGGGCACCACCCCCGGCACCATCAGAATCCAGTCCCGCTCGATGGTCCAGCGGTGCCGGTCCCGATACCAGCCAGTCATGGCGTCGTAAAGACTGTCTGGATAGAGCGAATAACCATAGGCCGGATGCCGAGCCCGCTGGACCAGTGCCTGCACAACCGCGTCGGGGGCGGCAAAATCCATATCCGCCACCCAGAGTGGAATCACGTCTTCACGGCCAAACACCGCCTGCCGGGCGTCGTATTTCACCGCGCAGGTATTCTGCCGCGAGAGCGGTTGGTCAAAGTTGCTGGACACTAGGGGCCTCCGCAAAGACAAATGAGGAATGGTTATTCTGTGATGTGGGACTATTACCTGAAACCCAGACACCGGCAACCTCGAGTAACGATGCCATTGGCCAATGGTCGCATGAACTGCCATTTTCCTTGCCCGCCACCAGTATTACTTGCGAACCTAACGGTTTGTTCGCGCTGTTGGTGCCTGAGCAGGAGCCTTTCATGATTGCCCAGATTCTGTCCACCCTGTTGCCGGTGTTTCTGATTGCCGGTTGTGGAGCGCTCTACGGTCGCTACCGCACACCGGACATTCAGGGGCTGAACATTCTCAATATGGAACTGTTCGTGCCCATGCTGGTGTTTGCGGTACTGGCCGACAAGCAGGCACCGCTGCAGGAGTATGCCGGTCTGGCGTTGAGCGCAACCGTGGTGGTACTGGGATCGGGGGTGATTCTGTACCCTCTGGCCCGGGCCCTGAAGCTGAACCTGAAAACCTTTCTGCCGCCCATGATGTTCAACAACAGCGGCAACATGGGCTTACCACTGCTGGTGCTGGCGTTTGGTGAAGAAGCCCTGCCAGCGGCGATCGTGCTGTTCATTGTCGAAATGCTGCTGCACTTCTCCTTCGGGCTCTACATCCTGGACCCACACACCTCCATCCTGAAACGCCTGCGCCTGCCCATCGTGTTCGCCAGCATCGCCGGCCTTGCGGTCAATTTCAGTGGCGTTGCGCTTCCACAGTGGCTGCTGGAAACCCTGAATATGCTGGGGGGCGTGTGCATTCCGCTGATGCTGTTCGCCCTCGGTGTGCGCATGCTGGATGTGGACTTCAGCGACTGGAAGCTGGGCCTGCTGGGAGCCATTGCCTGCCCGGCGTCCGGCTTGATTCTGGCCTGGCCGATGATTGCTCTGCTGGACCTGCCCGGCCTTCAGATTGCCTCACTTTGGGTCTTTGCCGCCCTGCCGCCAGCGGTGCTGAACTACATGGTGGCGGAGCAGTACCAGCAGGAACCTCACAAGGTCGCCTCACTGGTACTGATCAGCAATCTCGGGAGCCTGGTGGTTATGCCACTGGTTCTGGGGCTGGTGTTCGCGGCGGGCTACGTCTGAGCCCCGGGCTGTTGTTGGCCGGGGTGCTTTGCAATGCCCCCACCCTCTTCCCCTTGCAACTACTGTGACTTTGACCGATGGTTAGAGAAATAGTCTGACGAATTTCAAACCTGATACGGAGGTCTACCCATGAGTGTTCTTCTACTGCTGATCAGTGCCCTGGTGCTGATTTATCTTGGCATAGGTGGCACTGCAGCCGCTGGCGTTCTTATTCTGGCGACCATCATCGGGATGTTTCAGGACGGCTGGCACCTGCTCAGTATTGTGTTCGGTGGTGGCTTGCTGGCGCTGAGCCTGGTGCTGGTGTTACCGGGTGATTTTCGCCGCAGCAAACTCAGCGCGCCATTACTCGGCTGGGTCCGGGGGCGGCTTCCCCAGCTGTCCGATACTGAAGCAGAGGCCCTGCGCTCCGGCACCGTGGACTGGGACGGGGAGCTGTTTTCAGGACAGCCCGAGTGGTCAAAACTGCTGGATGCCAGGCCTGCCCACCTGAGCAGTGAAGAGCAAGCCTTTCTGGATGGCCCTGTAGAAAAACTCTGCGGCATGCTCGATGACTGGAAAATCACCCACGAAGAATACGATCTGCCCAACAAGGTCTGGAAGTTCATTCGTGAAAACGGCTTTTTCGGGCTGCTGATTCCCAAGGAACAGGGTGGCAAAGGCTTCTCCCATACCGCCCACTCCGAAATCGTGATGAAGATCTCCACCCGAAGTGTGTCGACGGCCGTTACCGTCATGGTGCCAAACTCCCTCGGCCCTGGTGAGCTGCTGATGGAGTACGGCACTGATGAGCAGAAGGAATATTACCTGCCACGGCTGGCCGGTGGTGAGGAAATTCCCTGCTTTGCCCTGACCTCACCGGTGGCCGGTTCCGATGCCGGCGCGATTCCGGACAAAGGCATTGTCTGCAAGGGCCAGTGGAACGGCGAGGAAGTGCTGGGCCTGAAAGTCACCTGGAACAAGCGCTACATCACGCTGGCGCCGGTCGCCACGCTGATTGGTCTGGCCATCAAGGTGTACGACCCCGATAAACTCCTGGGGGACACTGACGACATTGGCGTTACCTGTGTGATGTTGCCTAAAGACCTGGAAGGCGTGAACGCCGGTGCCCGCCACCTGCCCATGAATACGGTGTTCATGAACGGGCCGACCTGGGGTAACGATGTGTTTATTCCCATGGGTCAGGTTATTGGCGGCCAGGACATGCTGGGCAAAGGCTGGAAAATGCTGCTGGAGTGCCTCTCCATTGGTCGCTCCATTTCGCTTCCAGCTCTTGGCACGGGCGCTGGCAAAGTCGCCAGCCTGGCCACCGGCTCCTATGCGCTGGCGCGTGAACAGTTCGGCCGCTCCATCAGCCAGTTTGAGGGGGTACAGGAAGCACTGGAACCCATCGCTGGCTACACCTACATGATGGACGCTGCCCGGCTGCTGACCGCCGGCATGTTGGACCGAGGCGTTCGGCCCTCCGTGCCCTCGGCGCTGCTGAAATACCGCAACACCGACCTGATGCGCAAAGTGATCAACCACTCCATGGACGTGGTGGCAGGCCGTGGTGTTATCACCGGCCCGCGCAATTTCCTGGCCCGGGCCTACCAGGCTGTGCCCATTGGCATTACGGTTGAGGGTGCGAACATCCTGACCCGCAGCCTGATGGTGTTCGGCCAGGGGGCGATTCGCTGTCATCCGTTTATTGTGGAAGAAATAGAAGCCGCAGGAATGGAAGACAAAAAAGCGGCCGTCGAGAAATTCGATGGTATTTTTTATCGCCATATTGCCCACACCACCCGTAACGCACTGCGCTCATTTGTTCTGGCGCTGACGGGCGGATTGCTGGAACCGGTGCCCCGCCAGGGCAACATCCAGTCGTCCTATCGCCAGTTGGCCCGCTTTTCGGCCGCTTTTTCACTGATGACAGACGTTACCTTGCTGTCTGTGGGCGGCGGACTCAAAGCGCGTCAACGGTTGTCTGGCCGGATGGCAGACTGCCTGGTGCATCTGTATTACGCTTCGGCGGTGATCAAACAGTGGCACGAGGAAGGCTACCCGGACGACCAGCGCCCGCTGGTAGACTGGTGCCTGCAAACCAGCCTGCGTGACCTGAAAACCTCCATGCGTGAGCTGATCATCAACTTCCCGGTTCCGATCCTGCGCTGGCCGCTGCGGATTCTGGTGTTCCCGCTGGGCGCCACCGGCCTGAACGGCCCGGATGACACTCTGGGCGCCATAGTGGCCAACAGCATTGTTGCAGACACCCCGCTGCGCCAGCGCATCAGTCGCGGTAGCTACGTCAACACCGATCCGGATGATTCCCTGGGCCGCGTGCTGAACGCTTACCGGCTGGCCAACGAAACCAAGGACATGCGTGATCGCCTGCACGAGGCGATGCGCAGCCGCGATGAAGACGAGCTGGGTGGTATTGACCTGCTGATGGGTCATCAACGCAAGGAACTGGTGGACTGGGCCTGTGAGCAGGGCGTGGTTAAGAAAGAGGAGTGCGACAAGCTGCTTGAGGCGCTGGAAGCGCTGTACGACGTGATCCGTGTGGATGCCTTTGATGCAGAGGGTATCAATGCCCTGGCACGTTGTGCGAAAGGCAAGCGCAAGGTGGTCGAGCGTCCGCCTAAGGACGAAGAGTAGCCGCAAACAGGACTAAGCATTATGCGTATAATTTCTGCACAAGAGGTGGCCGGAGCACTGGCATGGCCGGCACTGATCGAACGTCTCGCCCGGACTTTCCGGCAGGGCGTCGAAGCACCACCGCGGCACCATCACGCCATGCACCGGCCGGATGGCGAGGCCACCATGCTGTTGATGCCCGCCTGGGAACAGGCGGGGTATATCGGCATGAAGATGGTCAACGTGTTCCCGCAAAATGCCAACGCCGGCCTGCCGGCCATCTCCGGTCTCTATGTGCTGTGCGAAGGTCAGCACGGCACTCCCCTGGCCTGTCTCGATGGCAGCGCACTGACCAGCCGGCGGACCGCCGCGGCTTCTGCCCTGGCCGCCCGTGAGCTGGCACGGCAAGATGCCTCATCGCTTCTGGTAGTAGGCACCGGTAAGCTCGCGCCCATGCTGATCGAAGCCCATGCCGCGGTGCGCCCCATCCGCAAGGTGCGGATCTGGGGCCGTAATCCCGACAAAGCCGCAGCGCTGGCTGAACGTTTCCAGGACCGCTTTGACTGTGAGGCAGTAACTGATCTGGAAACCGCTGTTCCGGCAGCAGATATCATCAGCTGTGCAACCCTGTCGACCGAACCGCTGATCAGGGGGGAATGGCTGCAACCCGGCAGCCACCTGGATCTGGTCGGTGCGTTCCGGCCAACCATGCGGGAAACCGACAGTCAGTGCCTGGCCCGCAGCGAGGTCTTTGTGGACACCTACGCCGGCGCCATGGGGGAAGCCGGCGACATTCTGCAGGCCATCGACGAAGGTGCGTTCCGTGAAACCGACCTGCGCGCCGAACTGGCGGAGCTGCTGAGAGGCGACAAGCCCGGGCGCACGAATAACGATGCCATCACCCTGTTCAAATCCGTGGGCGCCTCGCTGGAAGACCTGGCCGCTGCCATCGAGGTATGGGAAGCCCTGGACGATCACTAACAACGTCAGTCCGCCTCGCCCCTGAGTCCCCCTTCAATGGCCTGACTGACCAGCCATCGCCGTAACAACTGAATTCCTTTCTCGCGCCGACGGCTGGTTTTCCAGGCGAAATAGAAAGTGTCGCCCGTCATCACAAAATGACTTGGCAGC
>Ga0307959_1000923_pt1 | contig 13954 bp, 14 predicted proteins | sample OrgLakmetagen494_FD_201813 | JGI IMG/M metagenome (GOLD analysis project Ga0307959, IMG submission 201813) | Saline water microbial communities from Organic Lake, Antarctica - #494 | ecosystem: Environmental > Aquatic > Non-marine Saline and Alkaline > Saline | place: Antarctica: Organic Lake...
CTCTCGTGAAAGTCACCGTCTCAGGTTTTTTGATGACGTCTCTGCAAACTGCGCCCACGAAGAGCTTTTTCCTACCGGCATCGAACCCGACTGTGATGGGAGGAGGCGATTCGAGCCGCGCTTTCAGAACGGCCGCTTCCTTCTCTCTGTCTCTTTCGTCACTCTTCTCCTTGCGAGACCTCTTTCGCGTGCTTCTCGCTCCCTTGGATAAAAAAAATAAGCCGTCCAAGTGGGCGTTTCAAATTTGAATTGACGAACTGTATCACCGTAGTCAATGTCCCCGACGTATATTTTATTCGAACAGGTGCGGGTTTCCCGGGAGGGTTCGCGAGCCTTTGGTAGACGCGATGGGCGCGCGATCTAAGGGAACGGGCAGTTCTGATATGTCTTTGCGATACCTCATATACAGGCCGAGTTCTGACACGACACGCTCGACGCAAAAGTCAAGGACGTGTGCATTGAGTTGTCGAACTTGTTGCACCGTCTCGTGAGGAAGGTTCCTGGCGTACTGTTGGTAGATGGAACGCATGACGATGAGTAGTTCGGTTTCTGACTGGCGCCCAATAACGTGCCGACCCTGCGTCTCCACCCACACCCTGTATCGAATGCCCTCCTGCACCGCCTCGAGGTTCGGAGGACTGAAGAACAGGCGGGATACGTTGGAGGGCTGGGTGTTGCGGAGCGTATCGTTTCCGTTTCCGGCGGATGAGGAGCTGCCGCGAGACTCGGGAAACGGGTTGTCCCTCGAAAATAGAGAGAACGGAGGGGGGGGCGTGGCGTCGAGGGTGACTCTTCCGTTGTTCATTGCTCAGGAGGAGGAAAGAGCAGAGGATAACGACAATGACGTCGTCTAGGAATTTATCTTACATTATAATAAATTATACGCGTGACGAATTCACTCACCCGAACCCGTTATGCAGAAACAGCAACAAAAAAAGAGTGTCAGCGGAAAGGGCGGCGTCACGTTCGCTGATATCGCGAGACGTGCCGGGTTTTCGGAGGTTGCGACAGACGCGGAGCCAAAGTTGGAGCGCATGCTCGCCAGCACGACGCACAAGGCCTTGGACACCGTGCGCCTGGTGACCAGCACCTGCAGCCAGAGCTCGTCAATCGTCAAGGAGGAACACCTCGCCCTACTGACCAAGCTCAGCGCGGTATTTTCGTCCGACAGTGCGGGAGGGAAGAAGAAGGCCATGACCGGAGGTGCCGCTGTGTTACCGAGTGAGTATTTCGGGGTAGATTCAGGTAACTATTACAACGAAGTACCAGCCGGTCACGCGCCTTGGAGCGACAGCGGACTCACGCGAACCGGAGTGTTCGCGTCTGGCGCTTTCCAGGGCGGGGGCGCTGCGGAGGGGAAGTTTGACATTCCTCACCTCACAAAGATCGTAAAAGATTATAACGAATCTAAAAGTTCGCGTGTGAGCTTGTCCGAAGGTGCGCGCGGACGGCTTCACGGTATAGTTGTCAAGAGTGTCATCGAAGCTCTGAAGGCGTCGACCTCGAAAGCTGGTGGAAGTAATAAACGTCTCACCGGATCCGTCGTCGAAAAGGCGAGACAGTCTGCCCGCGTAGCGTTCTAAGTGTGAGAAAAAGATGCGTAAGGTTGGCTGTAGGCTCCGTAGACCGGTCAGGTGAGCCAGCGGAGACATAACACACACATCACGGTACATAAATAATTGCATGCTATTTGAAACCCTGCGAGGAAGAGTGTGTGTCGCGCAAACGAATTCAACTCGCTAAACGTATCGTTCCGGAGTTATTCGAGAGAAGGAGCGATGGGCGAACCTGACGCGGCGGCGGATCCCATTATTTCTCGGGCCATCGAGTTTCTCGGAGGAGCAGCAGCGTTTTCTACTTCTACGTCGACCTCTCGATCCAACGAAACAAGTGGAGACGACGCGTTCCCGTCTCTCGCGGGAGCCCACAACAAGGCGACCTGTGCGAGGCTGTGCGATCTCGTCCGGGACAGGGGAGCGACTTGCGTGTGTGTCGAGGGTCCGGACATGAGCGGGAAGTCGTTGTGCTGCGAACTGGCTTTCCGGGAGGTGGGGTGCCAAGTCGTGCGTTGGAACGTGAAAGATGCGTCAGAAAAGGCTCACGTTTCCGTAGACACGTGCTTCAGAGCCGACACAGAAAGCTCGATTGAGGTGATTCTCGTGGACAACCTGCACGCGCTGCTGGCAGAGGACAAGAACTCCTTCCAGGCGCTTCTCAAAACAGAGCGTGCCGTGGAAAGCCTTCGGCGTAAGACCAAAGGACGCACGAGAATAGTCGTTATGCTTAACAACGACAAATTGGACGCGCGATTGAGGACACGCCTCCACAGATGCTGTCGCTCGAGCGAGGACGTATTGACGGTTTCTCATCCTGAACATGAAGAGACCAAAATTTTCGTTGAAACTGTGATCGGAAAATGTCACTTTAGAGCGCCTTGTTACGCGGAGGGAGTGCGTCGAGCCGTGCTCTCCATCTTATCAGACGATACACGAAAAGAAGACGAACGACATGTTTCGACCTGTCGCCAAACGACGAGAAGAAACAAAAAAAACGATGACTCACGTGATACGACACCATTCGGTCTCCTTAGATGGTCGGTCCCGGAGGAAGCCTCGCGAGCTCGATCGATCAGTGATGCTTTGGTGGCAGCCTGCATTTTTTCCGCCTACTCGGACTCGCACGGCACGCTATCTCGATCTGACGTCGCACTTCCCATCATCGACCTCGCAAAGCGTTACGCAAGTCGATAGGATCGTGGAATAAATATATGTTGCTTCCGCTAATTTTTACTCGCAAATAATTTCAATTGATACTGTAAAACGAAATAAACGACTAAACGATATGCTGGGCACATTTTTCCGATGGCAGAGCCTCCCTTTCAAAAATCAAAGGCGAACGATGTTATTAGAGGCAGATAAATCTGCGACCGACAGGAGTAATCATTACGGGGTAGACATCGTCAGCGATCAAGAGTCGAGCGACACGGCGTTGAAGTCCCAGGCGAGTGAGGAAAAGACGTACGATTTCGTACAAGATATCCAATTCAGTACAGAAGACACGCCTACTGCTGCTCCTCCGCCGGAGGTACCAAAGATCCTTGAAGAAGCGCCCGGAGAATCACCATGCGAGTCTGATAACGATCACAATCCCGCTTACGAGACTCAGCTGGCGTCGATGATGATGATGGACAAAGTGATCTTAGAAAAAGAAGAAGACGAGGAAGAGGAAGAAGAAGAGAAAGAACGAACGATAGCGAGCGCGGGGGGTAAGGAACAATCGCCAAAACTCGTCAAAAATAACGAGTCAACTTCACTCCCCGTCGACACCGCTCACGATGAAAACAGTGCCGACAGGGACGAACCAACATCAGAAGCGATAACATCCTTACAACAAAACGACAGTTCTCCCGCGACAGGTGACATGTCGCACAGCTCAACGTCAGATGCTACGAAAAAAAACAAAAATCGGAAAAAAAGGAAAGGCGGGTCAAAGTGAGACGACCTACCTAGCTCGCACATTTTCATTTCACAACATCATCAGCGCATATGTCATTCTCCTGGATACCTTTGTTGGACGCGTTCAGTAATCATTCTGATGGCTGAGTCGAACTTGAAGTACTTGTTGTCAAAACTGACGATGAGATTGCTTCTGTCTCCTCCTCCAAAGTACGATGAGCACTTTCTCCCGCCCGAGTTTGACACGGTCGTTTCGATCAACCTGCGGACGTCATCAGATTCAGCAGAAGAGATGCACCTGTCGAACGTGTCCTTGTTCAGCTCGGCGAGGACCAGAGGATAAAGAGCGTCAGTCGTCGAGCGAGCGTCGCGTTCGTCTTTCATCAGGATGGCCGGGTTCGCCGCTTTTACGAACAGCTGGTTGTCGAAGAAGTTCAGGTTGGCGGCGACATCCGGCCAGCACATGTCCAACCCGTCGATCACGTAATGATCGACGTTCACGGATCCTTCCGGGTGATACAACAACATCAGTCCGTCGTTTTCCGTATCGGTCTTGGTTCTCGTGCTTCTCAGGACGCTGCTCAAGTCACGCCGAACGACCTTTATGAATGCTGCCCACTGATTCTGTTGTGTTTTCAGAAATACGACTGTTCCCACAGCTCTTTCGGGGGTCCAAGTGTCGTATATCCTGACGAAATTGACTTTACCACTTATCGCCACGGACCCGCCCTTCGGTGTCGAAAGCTGGGGTTGAGTGAGCACGATATCTCCCATTGTTGCCTGTCGGAAAGACGTCCTCAGGTCCGATGGCGTAAACCCGTTGTTCAAGCGATTAAAACCGAATGTTCCGAGAGTAGCTGTTCCGACTGATCCTCCCAGAACGACGGTGACGGTCTCGGCCATTCTACCGGCCAGCGACAACGCAATAACGCCAGAACCGTCTTTTCTCCGTCCCATAAAAACGTGGGATTCACCCTTGCTGGACACAATGCTCTTATCACACTCCGCCAAAAATGTCAACAAACGGGCCGTCGCCATCTTTTCGTTCAAGAGGGATAATACAAACGCAGTAATTTATTTGAACAACGGGTTCAGTAGTTTGTCTCACTTGTATAGTAGGGACTGTGAGATTTGAGTGAGACCACCCCAAACGACTCCTCAGAAAAGCTCTTCAATTTTTTTTTGCGTCCTCGGCTTTCACATAAAGAAATAAATGAAACAACCGGGTATCGATCATCCCCCTTCGACTCCCGAGAGAGCGCGTCAGGCCCTTTCGTATTTATTTCGAGACGACTCTTAAATAAAAGAAGACGCCGACTTTTCATCAAAAACATCCGATGGATACTCACGCCATTTTCAACAAGAAGCTGATCGATTTCATGAACGACCTGCTCCTACTGAAATCCGGGAACAAGATCAACGTGCCGCAGCTGGATATTGCTCTTCCTGCCATCATGATGGCCGCCTCCATAGACCCCACCCAGCCTCGAATGATGTTTCACGACCACGTCGTTTCGAAATACGGTGATCACATTCGCAGACGAGACGAAGAATTCTTCTTAAATGAGTCGTACGAAGACGCTCCCGTCCCGGGCGACCTAAACATCGTAAATATGCTGAAAGGAGACTGGTGCGCCCTCAGCCCGAATAACAAGTCTGCCATCTGGCAGCACTTACAGGTGCTGTTGGTCCTGGATGATCGTATCGTGGCAGAGTCGGATAAGTGACTTTGAACGACACCCCATTTCTTCGAAATAATGTCGAGCGGGATTGCTTCAGAATTCTCGTTTTCGATATGAGTAGGGTTGGCCGATTCCGTATATTTAACAATCCGCCGATTGCGCGTTGGCCTTATACCCTGATCATGGAAATATACAGTTTGAAACCGTATATATACGGAATCGGCCAACCCTAGATATGAGTTAAGGACACTATGGTACACGTCCCTTTTTCGTGTAAGTAATTCTGATTTCGTCTATTGCGACGAACTTTCTGTATTGTCATCGGCGTGGTTCCCCCTCGTCATGGTCGAGAATAATCTTTTATCACACCTTTCGACTGTGTAAACGCGTGCGTCCATCCTGCCGGGTTTAAGATGTGAAGTACCGATTAATATACTAGAAATAAGTCCGAGTGGTCTATACATGAGTTCCCCACCGAGTGCCTCCAACAAGGCCACCCTGTACACCTTCAACAAGTACTTCGCGGAGTACGTGATGTTCCTGAAAAAGCTGCACCCAGATGTCAAAGCGGCGCTAGAAAATTACCGAGTCATGGAGAACCTGTCCACGCTCCGGGACAACATCGAGCACTTCTCGACCAAAGTCACGATCAGTGAACATACAATGACCCTGTTGCGTGGAGCCGTGAAACGTGACGATGATGACGACATTATTCGTTCCATCGACCTCGAAGAGCTGGAACCTGTGAAGGGCGTTACCTTCGGGAAGATTCGCACGTGCCTCCTCGAGGATTCCGATAGTTCACGGTCATCCTCTGCGATCGCGTCATTATGGGTCACTCTCGGTTACGTGTACATACTGGCAATAGTTCACGAAATATATGACGGACAGATCCGGGAAGGTGAGACGGATGCGACCTCGTGCTCCGAAAGAGATGAGGCGCACTCCGACAGGCTGAAGTGTGTGTTGAACGCCATCGGAAAAATACGCATCGCTTCAGACCACGCTGAAGAAGAAGCGACCTCCGTAGACGTTCGTTGTATTCTAGAAGGCGAAGACATCCAGATTTTAGATGACGAATTTATAGCATTGTTCGACGGCTTACGTCTCTGTGATGTCAATGCGGCACGCGAGAGGAAGAAAGCCGCGGCCGATAAGGGGGAACCAAGTGACGAGGACCCTCCTTCGGGCGAGCAACAAAAAAACCCGGACGATTTCATGAAAATGTTCGAGGACAGCAAGATCGGGGCATTGGCGCGGGAAATGATGAGCGACCTCGACATCGCCAAGATGACGGAGGAGGCCGCGTCCAAGGGAAAATCTCCCATGGACATGTTCGACCTGTCCACGCTACTAGATCCACAGTCCGGGACGGGTGGCATGCTGGTCAAGATGGCGCACAAGATGCAGAACAAGATGAACTCGGGGGAAATGCGCATGGAGGAGCTGTTCGGGGAGGTGATGGGCATGGTGAACGGCAACGACATGATGAAGAATAACCCGCTCGTCAATACCCTGCTCAACTCTCTGCATCAGAAGCAGGCACAGAACGGCGGTCAAAACACAACAACAGGCGAGGAAAGAGGGGGCGGAACAACAGAAGGAACGGGAGGAATGGGTGGAATGCTGGGGGCAATGATGTCTAAGATGGGCGGCGGTGCGGGCAACGAAAGCGACGATACGGATAACTTGGACGACTTGATGTCGAAACTTGGAAAACTCCAAACCCAGTGCTCAGAGGCTTCTTCTTCATCCCGATCTACCTCGTCAGCCACTTCGCGCAGAATGGGTAACAGCGACACCAACCGCTCTTCCACTCACGACAGGTTGCGAAAAATCATAGAGACGCGTCGACGCCAACAACAACACCAAAAATAAAGTCGAACTACGAAAGTCGATACAGTCCGTCCATTTAAAAATGAAACGACGAAATACCGTCTCATATTTCTGAATTGAAAACCGCTGTAAAATAACAATAAAAATAATGCTGTCTGATCCCAGGAGAAACCTTCCGGTTTCGGCCATGAACGATCACCGTCGCATTTGCGCAGCAGAAGACAACATCGCGTGTATCGTCTCCGAAATGCATTCCATGCGGACCCGGTTACACATTCTCGAAATGACACAGAACGATCATGGCGACGTGATCTCATCATTCAAGGGAGCGGAGAAGAACATAAATGTCGAGAAGTACGACATCTCTCCCCCATCACGATACGCTCTGGAACAGGGCGGAAACAAACGGCGACGCAAAGGGGGGGTCGATTTGTCCACGGCGGCAGACGTTCACATTCCGTTATCGACCGTAAACGGCGACGATCAAACTGACGATGACATTACGATCAGTGATGAAAAACCGAAGATAGACATTGCTCCACGGTTTCTCCCTCCGTCGCATCTCGCGGAAGAAACGTGTGCGCAAGAAAAGAAACAGAAAAGGAAGAGGGGCGCCGCTGCTACCGGTGGAGGTATCGGTGATGGCGGAGTGAGCAGCACCAGGACCACCATACCTCTCAGAGACAAAGACAACACGAAGGCCGCGGTTTTACGGCTCCTGAGTCGGGACGAGGATGGGAAAATGACACTGGATCAGATTATGGATGTCTTTGCATCTGATGAAGACGATACTTACAAGAGCGTGTTGGCGCGGACAAAATCAGGCCTCCTGCGTCAGATGTGCGTCGCCGGTCACCTCCGTCTGGAGAAGGAAACCAATTCGTGGATAATCACCGATTTGGGGAGAATTCACGTAGAACAGGCATTAAAGTACGGAGGCGTCGGAGGAGACAGTCGCCCCGCCGCCGCAGGCCATGCTGATCAGGTCGTCGAAACAGACGGTCTATAACAATGTATTTTTTCGATGTCACTGTTTGACGAAGAGGAATAGTGCATACGAGTATCGACGCCTCCAGGTATAAAGCGGCCGCGTGACACCCATATATACATATATATAACCATCGATTGTTCAGACGCACACATGAAAACCGTCGAAAATGTGTCCCTCAGAGACTCGATCGAGTACATTTTCGGAGACAAAGGGAAAGACCGCGTCGCGAATATGTCCATCAACAACGGCGTCCAGAACGCACAGGACCTGTTCATGTTGTGCATAAAACTCATGATGGGGGGTATCACGTACGTCTCGACGGGGGGCCATCCGACAGAGGAAGAAGGGTTGGCCTCCGTCGATATCGAGAATTTGTCATCGGAGCAGTTTCAATTTGTGTGTCATCAGATGTTCAGGGTGGGCGTGCAGGTGACATTTTCGGAGAGCGATTACAGCGAGGAGGAGCAGGCTAGCGGCAAGAAGCCGTCTCAGACGGAAGCTACACACTTCGTTATGGACGAGGACCCGTCCAAACTGGAAAATCACGTTTTGCAACTGTCCACTCAGAACAAAAAGTATTTCGTCGAATTCATGGTCATAACGCACGAGAAACACGAGTTCTCTTAACTGACGATTAGGACTGTTGTATATAAGGCTTTCGTCGCTTATATCCATAAATAACGTATGTACGCAAATGTATATGTCGTACTCAGTACCCTTGATGATGATGCCGGCGATAAAAAACGTGTATCAAGCCCCTGCCAGGAGACACACAACGATCGTGAACCGATCGGCGGTGGCAGACGTGACCACCGCCGGCGAATCACATCCCGTGATGGACGCTACAAACAACTCGGTTACCATAGAGGACGCGGGCGTAGAGGATGATGACCCGTGGGCCTCTCCCCCCGTCGTTTCAAACAAAAGGTACGTCTCGTACTATTCCGCCCCCCCGCCTGTTCGATGCGGTAATAACAATAACAACATCTTGCACGATAACAAAACCATCCCCCGCCCCATTCCGTTCGGAACGTCCCCTTCCTGCGGCATCCTGTGCGCCAACTGCGGCCGATCAGGTCACGTGTACAGGTCCTGCAACCTACCCATCACGAGCTTCGGAGTCATTTGTTTTCGATGGACGTTTGACCCGGCGTCTGGAAATCGAGTGCCACAGTATCTCATGGTTCAACGCAAAGATTCACTGTGTTTCGTCGAGTTCATTCGAGGAAGGTACGACCCGCGCGACAAAAAATACATCATGCACCTGCTGTCCAATATGACACTCGTCGAACGAGAGCACATCCGGACGATGACGTTCCCGGACCTGTGGCACGGTTTCTGGCAGACGGACCAAAACCGCGGATACATGCGGGAATATCAGCAAGCCTTCCAAAAATTCTCCGTCCTGCGCCGCGGACATTACGTCTATCCTGACGAATTTATAACGCTCATCACACTCGTGAACGCGACAACCTCCCAACACAATGAAAAAGAATGGGGGTTTCCAAAAGGTAGGCGTAACATTAACGAAAAAGACATTAAATGTGCCCTGCGCGAATTTCGAGAAGAGACCGGGATAGACACGAGGGACGTGCACGTCCACACGTACGTCAAGCCGTTCGAAGAAGTTTTCACCGCCTGTAATAAAGTCCGTTACTGTCATGTTTATTACATCGTACAACTCAAACAGGACACTGACGCCGACATCACCAAATCGAACACAGATATCGTGTTAAAGGGGGAAAAATCGCAGATGCGCGAAATCAGTCGCGTGAGCTGGCTAGACGAACAGACGGTCAAAAACAAAATTAACGTGGACCACGTGGAGCGAAGGGACATGTTCGATCGAGTACACGATCTCATCATGACCTCCCAGTTCCTTCAGGCGCTCAAATTGCCCTGGATAGCTCGATCTGACGTCGTTACCATTCCACCGCATGTCGCAAGGCCGCCCCCTCCTCCGCCCAAAACCCGCCTCCGAGATGGTGTGAACCGTGATGACAATGACTCAGACACCCAAAACATTAACCATCAAATTTCGGACATCATTTGACGCGCAATCGACCGCGTAATAGGACCGACATGTCTCAGCCGTCGCGCAGATAATTCATTTTGAAAGTCATCGTCAATATATGTGTTATCGTGTGGATGAAGACCTCGTCGTGTGGACGGTGACATCGTCAGATGGAGACCTCGTGGAACCAAGTAGCGTTTTCCCCGCGATATTGAGAAAGAGGCGATAGCCATGATAAGTGATCCGACAATAGCGATGGCACCCGAAGCCCACAGCGCGTTACATACTCCCGGAGAAACGATCATCCCGTTTCGAGTGCGGTCGAAGAAAACAGGTCCATCATCGTTAGCCATTACGCTCCTACAACCGTGAAGAAGGGTGACCGGGAGACCAGGACGTCCTCTTCCACAGCCGGTGATGCGTATTTGACGGAGGGGCATACCGAACGCGTCTTCAAATAACGAGCTGCGGACATTCTTTCTGAGTTCGATGATCGTAGGATTCGACCCCCACACGACAGTGACTTCGACGGGTGAATTTTCCATGTCCCTGTCCGTGTCCGTGGCAATGTTCGCAGCGACAACAGAAGAAAAGTTAGATTCGTTATCTAAAATTACCTGTGCGACGATATTCTCATTGCAAATAGACGGGTGATACGTCACGATGGATGCGAGCAAAAGAGAGACGATTCCGTATAGGCAAATGATTGTTTTTCCTGAGAGCGACGACATAATCGTCATGCATGCATATAATTACAGCAGTTGGCCTGGCAATGTATTGTCCTTTTTTTGTTTAAGTGCGCAATCCTAATGAATGACAGCGTCTATAGGAGGAACCGAATGGTGAATGCTTAGCAGCTGAAGTAAAGGAAGCTGTGGGCATGAACTAAGAAGACGACTTCTTGTCGGAGTAAGTCAGCGAAAATGTGTCCGACGTCTAAACTTAAAACCGCTGTAAAAGATGTTGGTCCTTTAAGACAACCCTCATGCTGATCCCGAAGGCGTCCACTCTAACCTTCCGGTACCTGGACACCAGGTCCGCTCCCACTGTTTTTGGTATTGCACTGAAACGCCCGACGATACCTAGCGTAGGAGGTGCTGGCGGATCTGATCGTCGACACATAGGGAAAACCTTGTCGACGCCCTTCCTGGTGCATCATTACGATCAGATTCAATTGAGAGACAAGACCCGCGTGGAATCCGAGGTTACGCAGTACAAGAGACGACGCGCTAAGACGGTGCTACGTAAATGGAATATATTCTCTGATCCTGAACCATCTTCTTCTTCGCCCGACCGTAGTAGCGTCGACTCGAGCAACCTCCCACCCAACTGCCTCCTCACTTTTTTGTGCCCGGTGCACGCCACGGCTCAAGCGGACGCCCTCCATCGTCTCGACCAAATCGACGCGACCGCCACGGAGCTGAGCCTGACGGAAGCCAAATATTTGGGCGATCACATGAACGTCCCGTTGTGCGTGATCATCAGCTCCGCGTCTGACCTGGACACCAGGGAGGTACGTGTGGAGATGTACATGCGCGTCCCGACTTCGTGGAGTGGTGGTGGTAGCGATCCCTTACGGAGTGGACGGACGTTTGGAGCCGAGGTACAAAAGAGAAGACCGAATTCCAGATGAAGACAACTGACAATTTCAGATGAACGCCAGTCCATGTCTGACGGTCGATAGTTACGAATAGACCCATTTCGAGGCTGTTTACACCGTATATAAGATAATACCACTCTGTAAATTTAATGCTTCGTTCTTTGAACTCATCGGTTTCCGTCACCTCTTTTCAGCTCTTCAAAAGCCGTTAATGTCGTTATTGTTTCACGGGCTCGATTTGCTTCTTCGTTTATACACTCGGTAAATTGTAATTTGAAACCACGTAAACATAGGTGTTGGATTTTCGTTCTGAGAGGGCTTGTCAGCTGAACCGTTCTCCGTCAATTTTGTTCATCGTATAGATTTGTCTGACCGAAATACTTCACACGATCAAACGCATCCGAACGCGATGCAATCATTCAATCAGGGGAGAATAGATTTGGACAATGTAAGTCATCGTTCATTCATTTTGGATCTCAGACGAACGTAACGTTATCTACATCATACACTCTTTTCATGTAGTCCTGGACGGATTCTTCAGAATAAGCGAGCGGGAGGTGTGGTGGTGTATCAGGGACGATCGAGAACTTTTCGCTGAACTTCACCGGAGTGTAGCAGGTTGCCAACACGGGCGTGTCAATATTATCGTCTTCATCTTCGTATTCACACGCCACGATCGCGTCTTCCGTGTGACAGCGAGAATAAAGATCAACGTCATCTTCATCTTCTTCCGGTTGTTCACTGACTTTCTGACTGTCTTCTTCTTCGATCGTCATTTTTTCTCGGACGATCGCGTTTTCAAAACCGAGAAATAATAAATTCGAGGCGGTGCGGGCGTCATTCGCACGTTTACAGGACCAGAAAAGGAGGCGAGGTCCTTCACCGATCTCTCCGCAATCGCCAGCGCCTCTCAAGAGGATCAGGCTGTCTCGGACAGCGTCCTTGAGAAGAGGCGAGCATGCGTAGATCGCCATCTTTCTCTCTCCGTCGGCGAAGGACTATGTTACGGTGTAGAAGATGTCGAGTTATCGAAATCAAAAACACACGTCACGTCGTTTCCTTTAAGCTGAAGAAGTTATGCACATCACGCCACCGCATACAATAATTGTCTTCAGACAATATATAACATTCAAAAATGCGTGAAAAAACGATAACGTCGACATCGAGACATGCACCCCCCGCATCCAGAAGAGGTGGGGCGACGACTAGTACCGACACAACGAAGTCAACAATTACCCCCTTCAAACTCACGACTCCTGCCACTGTCGCCCTCGTTGGCTATGTGTTACTTATCCTGATCGTCCTCCTTCCTTTTCGGATGTATGTGTACGATCCTCGAGAAAACGCTTACGTCAAGCGTCCATACGATTTCTCACAACGCCTGTTGCTCGTTATCATGTTGTTCTTCCCATTCTTCTTGGGTGTGTACAGTGTGAATTGTATGATGATCGGAGACTGTCGTCTATGGTCGTGGATCATCGCGGTGGCAACTCTCATTTGGGCGGCGCTCGTCGTCGTGACCGCTCTGCACTACCACGCCTTCAGGTTGGACGACGTAGTGTATTAGATTAGGTTTGAAATCCCCATAACTGGTTCATCGCTCTATTGTAAACATATACGGGATCGCAAATAGTGGTCTTGAACAACGTCGCCGCTGATTCGGCAATCTTTTGTAAGACATCAAACGTCATGTGATCCGGCGTGAAACTAGTCTTCATGTAGGCAAGGATAACGGGGTAATCGATAGAGCACATCAGCTTCTTGGTTGAATCATTCTTGGGAATGCGGTATAATCCACTGAGGGGGACACACTCGTTTTTCAGGGCCAGTTCGCTACCGTGCATCACGATGGCTAACGCCATTCCGGAGTGAGTCCCCCCTCTTTGCTCCAAGAGCTCGTGTGGTAACAGGTATGGAAAGGCGTTGAGCAGGGTGATATTTCGTTCGAACAATTTGATTTGTTCTGAAGACATGTTGTTGGAGAACTTTTCGATGAACAGCGCGACGCCTGGAAAATTTAGGCTGAATGTCGAGCACGATCCTTTCACGAAAAACGGGAAGGCGTCCCCGCCTCTCACGAGTATCGAGTGCAAAAGTCCACAGCCTCCTTCCACTCTTTTCAACAACTCAGAATCGGGTGGAACCTTGGCGTCACGAAATTCGACTCCGGCAAGGTCGTACAAGGGTACGGAGAAAGCTTTTTCGACGGCGTCCTTGACGACACGAATACCAATCAGCCATGGTAACGTCTTGGTGCATCCCTCGAGGCAGGACAAATTGATATCTGGGTCTATCGGGGGTGGAAGTCGACCCGTCGCAGGTACGCCACGCTGAGACGACGGTGAAATGAGCGTCAGAGGACGAGGAGGCAGAGGC
>Ga0307959_1000944_pt1 | contig 13744 bp, 15 predicted proteins | sample OrgLakmetagen494_FD_201813 | JGI IMG/M metagenome (GOLD analysis project Ga0307959, IMG submission 201813) | Saline water microbial communities from Organic Lake, Antarctica - #494 | ecosystem: Environmental > Aquatic > Non-marine Saline and Alkaline > Saline | place: Antarctica: Organic Lake...
CATGGGTGTTTCGAAGATGGACTCCCAGCTGCTAAATTCAACATGGGTGACCTTATCGACGACCTCGGCGTTCATTGTGCAGATCCCGCTTTGCGTAAACTGTTGCGCAGTTTGGCGTACCTAGCTAGGAATGCAAACTTCGCCTCGGCAAAACTCAACTTTGAGGAAAAAAATGTTCTTCTAGGCTTCATACGAAGCCATGGAATTCGATCGCCTCTCGTTCGCTAGCACCGTGGTGCCCTATCTATCTAGCTAACTCGCGCGGTTTTACTCGTACTCATTGCATTGTTTACAGTACAGAGTAACAGAGTAAAATAATGCAGAACAAAAGAACACACGAAAACACGAAAACACGAACTCGTCGATCTTTTCTTTCCTCTTCTTGTTGGTCGATGGTCGATGGTCCTGTAGTCCTGCATGCAGTCATGTACGTATCCTTTTGATGAGTAGTTGGAGTTGAGGGTGTAGCCCACACTCAAGCGCCAGCTCAGTTAAAATGAGCGATACGTCGGGCGCAGTGCCGTCACCAAATTACACATCCGTTCCTGTGATTGCGCGGAGTTTCCTCGACGTATTCATCAAGGAGTAAGTCTTGTCGTATGATCGCTGTTGTCGTGGTTTGACTTCAGTGTCCCTGATACATCATCACTCAAGAGTGTGGGTCGCGCTAGCCAAGCACACTCTACGTCTATTCAGAATCTGCTCAATCTTCTTAAATTTCGCTATCTCCATTTGTACTTTATTCGAGAGCATTTCACTGATCTCTGCTTTACTTTTTGACTGCGGTATTGTTTGGATCTTGCTCAAAACGCACATGCACTTTCGGCGTGGGTGCTCATCAATGACGTTGGATGGATGCGACGGCATGCTTTGCTTTGGGCTACAGTGGTTTCGACGGCAACGCAGCTACACTCACTTATGACGCAGAGCATGAAGGCCGCCTGTTGCTGAGGCTGTTGAACAAGGAAGCGCCGGATGCATCAGCCAAGATATTTCCCCTGTCGCTCTCAACGCTGCGAGTGCAGGACCTCAAGGCACTCCTGAAAGCGAAAGAAGAGCAGCTCGGCCGGGCTACGAATGGTGTCGCGTGGGCTGTAGACTTGACAAAACCCCTAGGTTTGCGCATGAACACCGACGCAGAAGTGGCGGGCTGTGCTCCCGGTGGGCAAGCAGACAAGAGTGGCTTGCCCCTGGCTGGCAAAACGATTGTAGAGATCGACGGCAAAGAGGTGAAACAACAGAGATACCTGCGGGCAGCCAAAGAAATCTAAATATTTTTCATCATATTCTGCAGGTCAAAAATTTGGGAGAGCTGCAAATGTTAGCGAAGCAAGTGAAAGAAGCAGCACTTTTACGAGGCGACGATTCTCCTGGGTGTGTTCTCACGGCATGCGACCAAGAGCTCGTTCAGAAGTTGGCTGACGACATTCATCGACTGCAGTTTTGCTCGTAAGTACTTTTTGTAATCCTGTAGGGAAGGAAGAGTAGCGTGTGCAATGGCTTGACGAATGACTGATCACCCATTTTCACTGACTTGATGCACGTATCCTGAAAATTAGGTTTGGACGCCCAGACGCTTTCCTACTCGAGCTAGGAGACACTGAATTTACCTTATCAGCTGCATCGGAGCCTGGCAACAGTGTCGATGGCTATAGTAACGATGACAACAAACGCGTCATCTCCCTCTGGGAAGGCGGTCTCATCTTGGACCCTCGAGACGGCGGCCACTGGGCTCGTATGCTGCCGCGCTTAGCCCAAGAATGGGCCGCTTCCGCTGCATTTCGGACTTTGCCCACGCTGCCAGGGCGCCTTCAACAGTTGGCAGGGCGGCCAGTGTCTCGATTTGCGCCGTCGAAGAGCGCTTACGCTTTGCCCTTCGCGCTGCCTGGGGAAGCAGCTCCTTCGAATGCTGCTTTTGAAGCTACTATTGGCAGCAAGACTGGTGCTGACAATGCCGAAGGCGGCATCACCAGGAGCAGTAGCAGCGATGGGGTTGAAAACCCTCTCCGCGGAAGCGTTGACAGTGGCATGGGCAACAAGAGTAGCAAGATTCAAAGCACCAGCACGACTTCAAGCAAGTCTTCGCGTTTCTTTTCAAGGAAAGGCATTGGCAGCAGCAAGAACACTCCGAAGAAGCGGGTGCCGACAGAAACTGAAGCTTCTGTACTAGCTCGCTTTCAAGATCTTGCTGCTACCCCTGTGCAAGCATCTACCCATGGACTTTTACTCGAGGACCTATGGACGCTCGTCTCAGAGCATTTCTACCAAGATTCAGCCTCAGTTGAAAGCTTCAAGCAGCAACTTGACTCTGAGGGTTCGTCGCTTGGTTGGGTCTTGATAGGTTTTCAAACACAGTCGCCCATTCATGATTTCAAAACGCAAGGCACTGGTCTCCTGGGCCTCAAGCAGTTGGCGTTTTTTCTCCGCCGCCGTCGCCACGCGGCTCACGCAATGCTTGATCCGTTGAGTCCGTGCTTCCAACTGCAGGCGCCTACTCTTGAACAGGAACGGAACGCCAACAGAAAGGAAATAGGCGGTCTTTCCAGTCGCCGCGCATCAACGAAAGCAGCACGTGCGTCAGTCAGTCGCCGCGCTTCTACGCGAGCGTCAATTACTCCGTCGAACTCGTCATCATCGTCTCAAAACAGTCCCATGAAGAAACGCCCTTCAATGCTTAAAACGAACAGTGCTCCAGACCTGAGCGCTGGCGGATCTGCCTTTCCCACCAGTGCAGCAGGAGCTGCAGCTGCTGTTGGCGTGAGTCTTGATGCGCTGCCACCCTTTGGCTTGGCCGCTTGTGGCGCCGCCAAGATCGTGGCTCAGGCGTTTGGCTTCGTCAACGAGCGCACGGGCACCTTGCGCGACTTTAAGACCACCAAGAAAGCGTACTGGCACTTGGTAGCTGATCTCAACGACGTCTTCTGTGCTGCTCTTTCGCTCGTGCACAAGGTAGCGTTGCCTTGTGATGTCACTTTACTCCAGGTTCTAGATAGATATGAAGTATTACATATGTTTCTCGTTGAAGTTTGTACAGTTCATGGCTTGTTTGTGTGCGCAGTCTTCGAATTAAGTTTTCCAGTGGACAGTGTAGCCTTAATTCGTAACGCCCCATAAGACGCTTGATAAATGTAATTCATTCCTCGAATCCTGACATTTTTGCACTTTTCAGGTCTGGACCGATACTGATGGCGATGATGCCAATCGCTTCAACAAAGTGTTGACAGACGCGAAGGCTCAATTGGTGATTGCGTTAGAGAAGGCGCCTGCTAGCGTCACAGAACTTGAAGCGAGCCTTGCGCTGCACGATGGTACGATAGCGAAGCACTTTTAGTTTCTGATATTATAATCGATATGTAGGCGAAGGTGAAGTACTAGATGCATTGCGAAGTAGGAATAGGTAGATGAAACTTCAAAAGAAAGTCCTCCCACGATCGTCAAGAGAGTGGTTTCTCGTCGGTGCACACTTTATGTATAAAAGAAACAATCTTCATTCTTTGTTATACCCCAATAGGCCTTGAAGGTCTCACTGATGGCAGCCTCCTTCGCTCTTCTTTGAGTGCTGGCGCTACGGTGGCTGCGCCCACCACGGCCAACGCCGCAGCACGCCGACGCAAGTCGCTCGCAGGCGCTGCTTTTAGCGGGGAAATCGTGTCAACCATCACCAACATCGACGAGGAATATGAAGACGACGACGACGACGATATTGAAAACTTTCGGCCATCCGTAACCTCGGCGGCCTTTGATGCCACCAGTGAGGGCAGTAATACTGTTGACATCGGTGAAGAGAGCAACAGCAGCAGCTATGTGCCCATAGGAGGGTGGGTGTACAGCGGCCCTTCGTTCGACAAGTTTGAAAATCTCGACGTTGTAAGTTTTTTTTAATCTTGTATATACATTATGCTTCATGAATCAATTCCGTCCCTTGGCATTTACGCTTCAAGCGTATTTCATGTTTCTTTTTCTTTTACTCTACGTCACAGGTGGAATGCGTGCGAAGCTTGCCGACTTCGGCGGAGCGAGCTCAACTCTTGGAAGCGATTGGGAATGCCACAACTCAGGTGATTTATCATGAGCAGAAAATACATGAAATGCTATTTCTTTGAATTCGTTTACCGGGAGAGAATTGCAGACAACGTTGACTGCAATGAGATAATGAACGCAGAAGTATTTTAAAGGAGACATTGATATCGATATCCCTTCTTCCTCGAACTTTCTTGTGGTGTATCATCGTCGTAGGCACTGGTGCTGATCGAGCTCCGGTTGCGTGGCGACATGGGAGACGTCTTAGAAGCATTCGAAAGTGCTCAAACGCGTTTGAACGTGAAAAGCGCGTGCCGTGCGATTGCTGCTGCAGCGGCGTCTCAGGTGCACTTGAGCAACTATCACTTGAATTCTCTATCTTGTCCGTTGACATGCGCCTGAAAAGTTCTATTCGAAAAAAAACACTCTTTACGTCATCAGAGTTACGTGGCACTTAGCTCTTCATCTCTCATCTCATACATGTCCGTGTGTGTATCCGGTGCTCTCTTTCCGCTCGACGGCAGGATTTGTTCGCTGATGATGCCTTTCTCGAATTGCCCGAAGACTGCAGCCGTCTAGTGACTTCAGCCAAAGCCGATGCCAAGGGTGCCTGTTGGTCAGCCTCGAGCACCGCAGCCATTTTCGCGGCACTGCCTCCTGCGCGAAGCTCCAGCCTTTTGAATGCGTTTCTGGAGCGCGGGGCGTTTCGACCTTCGGTGAAAGCCAACAATTGGCGAGTGTTCGGCCACCATGCTGCTGCGTCGGCGACGATGCTCGAGTCGGTGAGTTGTGTGCCACCGTGCATTGTATCAAACACAACCGTACTTGTGCATTCCTTATACCTTTATGTAGCATAGTCGTGGAGTTTCTTTGCCCGTATATGCGCACACACTCTGCCATCTCGTAACTTAAGATTTCTTTCAAGGTTGTTGAATGCCGAAACCCAACTCCTTTGATGCTCCTCTACGTGCAGGTGCGACCCGACGCTCTCGCGTCAATGCTCTTGCAGTTGCCCACTCACGGCGCTCGAAGTGAGATCCTTTTGGCGCTTGAGCCCAACAAGCGCTCTGGCCCCTTCCAACTGCTCGACATCGACTGTCAGGTACGACAGAGCAAAGTTTTTTTAATTGGTTTGAAGTTTATTGCAGCGCCCTGATTGCATCTTTTGTCTAATCTTTTATGCAAACGTTTGTTTGGCTTGACGACTAATTTTGAGGCCAGGCACTAATTGCATATTGATGTACTTGTACAGTGCTCATATAATGTCTTCTTTTTTTTAACTATAATTATGTCGCTCTTTCTACTTAATGTTACCACGGATTTAGGTGCGCACACTCGCCGTGCTCCCACCGCAGGCACGGATGGAATTGCTCGTTATGAGCGTGCTCTGGGGTGGAGACCAGAACTTGCAAGATGCTTACGACACGCACGAGCAGCGCTATGGAGTGCTGTCTTCGTCGTCGTCGCCATCTTCACATCAGAACCCTTCTGCTGCCACCTCGTCTCGTGCTCCATCACCTCCAATGTCGCGGATGCTATCAAGTTCATCGAAATCTGCGCCTTCTTCGCGACCACCAGCAGAAGCACCACCGCCATCGCCAACACTTACCACCAAATTTTCCGCGAAAAACTTATTTCTCGGAGGAGGCAAGGCCCGCAATAATAGCAAAGACGAGCCGGCATCCTCTGCGTCGACTAAAAGAAGTAACCGCGGAAGCTATTCATTAGAGGTGCGCAGAAGAGAGCGAAGTGTCATGTTTGTTCTGGAGATGGAGCCATTTCTTTATAACCCTTTTTTTTCCTCTGTCAAGACATGGCTTCTCTTCTTCGTTCAGCTCTGCTTTTTTCGATCTCCGAACAGGATTTGAGCGCGGACATGGTGGCAGGCGCCGCTGCAGCAAGAGCAGCTATTGAAGCCAGCAACTATGAACCCGAGATCATTACCGCCAGTGTTGCTTCCACCACCGCTGCGAACAACAGTACTACTCCTGCGGGAACAACAGCATCAACGGCAGTAACCGATGAAAAGTCAACCTTGATCACCACTTCCAACAGTGTACCTGCCGCTAAACCACGCAAGCGCAATCCCTCCGCAGCTTCGAAACTCTGGTGATCTTAAGTGCGATACAATCACAAAAAAATCAAGGGGATAAAAAGCGATATGCAACATGAGAGGTCGATTTTCTATTGGTTGCGAACATTCATTCGATCCGTGTAAGTTGAGAGTAGTATTTATTTCCTTATTTTTTTTATTGAAACCAATCCTACCAGGTCCCTTGGCGGAATCGTCGATCCAGTGTTTGCGACGAGTGCAGTGAATCATTTGCCAGAAACTCAAGAGCCAGGTAATCATCCGATAAAGAACGCGAAACTTGTTGAAGGCGAATTGTTTGCTTTGTTTTGTTTGGCATTTGAATTCATGTACGTATACATTGGTCGCATCATCAGCGCAGAGCCTTCGACCCATTTCATCACTGCTTTCCCTCTTGGTTCCTGCAAATGCTCTTCCCTCAGCAGCCCAAGCCGACAATTCAACACCCACCGTAGTGCCCAGCGCCCTCGCATCGCCCAATAAGCCCAAACCTTCAAGGCGCAAGTCGGTCATGTTTGCCGACGCGGAAAGCTTACAGCGAGATTTGCCAGGGAGTTCGAACGAGGAATCCGTTAAGAACAGCAGAATTGACAGCAACGACAACAACTTCAGCAACAGCAGCGATAGTGCCAATTGAATCAATGAGGCAGAGTCTCCAAGTGACAGAGGAATCGCGCCGCCTACGGGGAGGTCACTGCTGCGCCAGTCCCTGGTTTTTAAGCAGTAAGATGCGGAATAGAAATGGGCCGTGAGTCTGCAATCAGGATTTTCCCTTTTCCTTCCCTTCAATCTTCAATGATCAATAATCATTGAGACCTCACGAATGATAGGAACAAGACCCATAGGCCAATCAATTCATTAAATGTACGCGCGTGCGTGTGCGTCGCGCGCAAGTCGAGATACCTACAACCACCTCCATGGCCACTCGGGAATCTATACCTGTTTTGCCCCTTTTCTAAGCTGCTCTGCTTTTTATTTCTCCCTGTTGGCCTTCTAATATTCTAATTTCGGCCCTTCGGGGAGAGCACATCCCAGTGGGGCTTAAATTCCATTAAGCACTTAATTTAAGCCACATGTAGTCCGATTTAGACAAAAATTAACACTATCCCTAACCCTAACCCCACCCTGTAAACCAAACGTAAACCAAAATTAGTTCGACTGGGGTGTGGTATGCCTTCGGGGCCTCGGGCCTGTGTCATCTCGCGGCATCTGAAGCACTTCGGCCTCGTGGACGACGGCGGAAAAGCGATCACCTTTTCGGAATGGGCAACCCTGGCGCAGGACCGCGCTGGCTGGCTGAAGCTCGTCACGAAAGTGCCTTTTAATATTGGCAAACCGCAGCTAAGGCCACCCCGGTGCGACACTAGGTTTACGCCTGAGGAGAAAACGGAGGTTTTTGGCTCGGCGCGCCCAAGAGACGGAGCAACGGCGCGCCCTCTTCAACGCAGAAGCAGACGCAGAAGGGACTTACGGCTGGCCCCAAATTAATTTCATGAACAGTTTCCACTTTAGAGAGGGGGGGGGGACTTCCTCGCCTCTACACACTTCCTAATTACGATTTTGACTTTTGCGCTAGGTCAAGAGCTAATATAATATTAATCGGTAGCTATGTTGCGATTGTCTGCACCAATGGGAAGTCTTCAAATCTTCCCCAACAGGGACTTTTCCTCCGTCCGCTGCTAATGCTGGATTGTAGAGTTGGTGACACTCTCAAAAATAGTGCAATGTAGGGCGGGAGGTTGAGCAAATCTATGCGGTAATCGCATAGCGTTAAGCCAAATCGAACTGATGGTGATGCCGATTTCGAGCTTCGTATTGGCTTTAATTTGCTCCGTATGCCTCCATGTAACCGCGGCATTCTCGACAAGTTCTGCAAATGCCCAACGTGGCAAGTGGCCTCTCCCTTTGCCGTCGTCGTTTTATACCACGGATGGAAAGCTACTTGCTGGCAACTCTCTGAACTTCACCATTACTTTCGACCACGCTTTTCAGGTAAACAAATCCAGAACCTAGGTTTAATTTATATTCAGAGACATATTTGCCTCGCTTACATACATACTTGGCGCGCTCTTTCGATATACAGGCTGCACCTGAAGTCTTGCTAAGCGGATATATTGCCAACACCGATACCGACATTGGGGTGAGAATACGCGTTCAGCTAGACTTTGGTTTTTATCCCTTGGTGTGACTCAAGCAGTTGGTTGCGCAGCACTGGTGCTCTCGAATATATTATTGACTTCATTCCATATTCAAACAGATACTGTACCTATATAGCAGTACTAAGTGCTGCAACTGAATATCTGCTAAGGCGTTAATATTGGCATTTGCTCCTGCGTTTCGGTGTATTCGTCTATACAGGGCAATAGTATTGCGGGAGCTTTGGCTGTGAGCGTCTTAGAGAGCTCTGTTACGGAAGCGCGGTGTGTTCTCACGATCCTTACCGTTACCCCTCTTTACGCTGGAGTGCAACCCAACTCTGTGGCCCTTCGCAGCAGTGCGGTTGACGACGACGCCAGTGATTTCCCACAGGTTTCAATCATTTACTACGCATGGTCCCCGGGGGCAAACGACGATGACAGTGACGCCAATGGCCACGTGATCCTGGTTCCACCTCAGGCATCCGTAGTTGCTCTGGTGACGGCAGAGTTTACAATTCCAGGAACTTATGTCATTGTGGCGTCAGCACGAGGTCAAGGTTTGCGACAAGCAGCGTCAGTCACGGTGGCCCGATTGACAGCGGACTACGTCCAATTTTCAGTTGTGGGGGCGTCGTCACAGCTTTGCCCTGACGGGTGCTCCCATGAATGCGCACCAGTGACTAGCAACGGTGACGAGGGCATTGCTGTCAACCCGTGCGAAGACGTGTACGTAGGCAATCCTGCATCGGCCTTATAATGCCTTAGATTTTAAGCTTGTACCTTTATTTCTAAACAAGAACGTCCTTTCCTTTTTAGGTGGAACGAGCCAGTTTTTGTAGTATACAAACTTCTGTCGGTGCCGCCTACTCCCGCACCGACCATTTCTCCACAGCCGTCTTTCGCCCCTACGGAAGTGTCATTTACATTGCCTTCGCCGTTGCCAAGCCTCCACCAGATGCCATCGCTCCTTACCCCGACACCAACACCAAAACCAACGCGTGTGAAACAGTCCGCCCTTGTACTAAAAGTGTCATCCCCGCCACCAGGCCATTCTAAGGTAATTCCAACTCTCCATCGCAGGCTTCTTTCTACTCAGGGTGCCAATGACGATAACGACCATGGCAATAGCAACGATGACCATGGCAATAGTAACGATGACCACCAAAATAGCATTGGCGATGACGACCTTAGCGTAATCGATTGTGGGAAATCTGAATGGATGTGGTACGGCGAGGGCGGGGATAGTACATTCCAATATCGCCAATTCGCGGCGACTGTGAACCCAAATCCAGACGACACGGCAGTGTATAAACGCGTGGAATTGCCTCCGGAATATGCAAATGCGTCTTATTCGACGCTGGTGCAGCCAGCAGTACTTTTGCTTCCAGTTCACACGGATAAGCAAAGCAACTATGCTCAAGCGTCTGCTTTTGCTCTTACTATCGGGCACAGTAAGTATGACTCCTTTCAATTCGTTGACGTGGTGGTCACTAAAGTCTATGATAATTTTGGTGGTGGTTTTTATGACTACAGCTTTGGCGCCAGTGAACCCTTTTGCCTGGGCCTTGCAGTCTTCAATGTATCGGTGTACAACAAATGCCCACACCCTTGCCAACACGGCGAATGCGTGAACGGGAAATGCGTGTGCAACGAAGGATGGGCGATTGGCCCAGTGAACAAGACTTGCTCCGTGTGTGCCTTCGGTTACGTGGGCAATGCCTGCAATCAATGCCCTGGGTGGGTCGAATACCCTGCAGACTCGCCCGATGCAGGCGAGTTGTTTGCAACCTGCAACGGGTTTGGGAACTGCACAACAACGAATGCGTCTGAAACGGGTGCTACCGCATGCCAGTGTGAACCGGGCTACATGGACGAAGACTGCTCTCGATGCGTGCCGGGTTACCATTCCGTGGAACTCTCGAATTATTCCACCGGTCAAACATTTGCGTGCCTGGTAAGCTTTGAGGGACTACAAATGCACCGTCTGCGTGTGTGTTTTTTAAATGAATGTTGGTGTCCCTGTAAGAATTATGTATTACTTATGGACCTTCTTCCCTGACCGTTTGTGAAACAGCATTGCCCCTCGACGAACACGGAGGAGTGCAGCAATCACGGTACTTGTAACAAAGTAAACGAGTCCAACACAGGCGCAGCGTCCTTGTATTGCAGCTGCGACCCCGATTTGCATTTCAAAGGTGCAGTGTTTCGCTCGATATATTGTTCCACACGTGTTCTACCGTAGTCTGTAGAAATGCGTACATCGACCAGGACCTATGCGAGTTGCACATAAGTATTGCCTGATAGTGATTGTACAGCTCATGCTTGCGTCTTGTCCTCTCATTCTCCATCTTGCTTGTGGACGCGCAAACAGGCCCAAGTTGCAGCACTTGCGAAACTGGGTGGGCGCCGCCTGCCTGCACAGCCAGTTGCCCGTATGCCTGTGCTGGCATCGGCAACTGTTCGGCAGACATCGCTACCACCGTCACCACGGACGCCAGCGACAGCAGCAGCCAATACAGCAACTTCACGTGCTCCTGCCCGCCGGAATACGACTCCAAGAGCTACTGCATGAATTGCACGTACGGATTCTTTGGAGATGCGTGCTCGAAGCTGTGCCCTGGGATGAGCAGTGGGGACGCTTGTTTTGGGCATGGCACGTGCTCATCGGGACACCAGGGCAGCGGCTTGTGCAGTTGTCAAAAGGGCTACGTAGGGAACTGCAGCGGAGAAATTTGTTCTTCTGGATTCTATAGTGCACCGAGCAAACCTTCTCCAGCTGATCAGTCCAGTAACAACAAAGGCAGCAAAGCGCACAATGGGACCAAGTCCTGCCTGGTGTGCGATTGCGACCCTGAAGGAGCTACTGCGCTAGACGGCTTGACCACTTCCAGTGGCGATCCACTGTATGCGTGTACTTCCGCGCCCAGTACCGCCGCGGGGTTCCAGTGCGTGTGCAAGGACGGTTATTCGGGCGCGCAGTGCTCTGACGTGGCCACCAAATCCGCCACTGGTTCCAAGTTGATATTCTACGCCAGCGTCAGTGGAGCTGCCGTGCTGCTGCTCTTGATGTGCGGCATCGGGATGCGAGCTCGGTGGAAGCGTGCCGAACGGCACGGTGAGCTAGACGCCATGCGGCAGCAGTTGCTCGAGCGTTTCCCCCAGCTCAAGGGGGTAGAGGGTATTTTCACCTACCGCAACGGCGCCGGTCAGACGGGGGGCATCGGCGAGTGGCTCATTCCACTCTCCGACATTGACGTCTACGACAGCGCGATTGGGAGTGGGGCATCCGCCACGGTCTTCAAAGGCCGTTACGCGGACGGGGAGGTCGCCATCAAGCGCCTGAATCCCGACAACATGGACGCGAGCGACGAGTCGGTGCGGTTGTTTTTCACCCAAGAAGCCAGCTTGCTGGCGCGTTTGAACCACCCTAACGTCGTGCGGTTCTTTGGGGTGAGCTACGAGGCGTCGACCTTCTACATCGTGACCGAGTTTTGCCCGTCGAATTTGGGGAAAGTGCTGAGTGCGTCGCGCCGCAAAGGCGTCAAAATTCACGACGACCACGTCCTCGGCCTCGCGCTTTCCATTGCGGTCGGCATGTCGTATCTGCACGCGAAGCGCGTAGTGCATCGGTGAATAATTTAGCGTGCATTTCACATGATAGCCAGAAACACAGCTGCACGAGTCCTAGGATTATTTTTGCTTTTCTTAGGACTATACCACTATAGGTTTAATTCTTATCTGTGATGACATTAAATATGTTGCATGGTTGTTGATGCTCTGGTAATATGTCATTTCCTAATCAATTGCCGCGGCCATCACTGCTGCACTACTCTCACGCAACAGAGATTTGAAGCCTGAGAACGTGCTGCTGACTGCGGAAGGCACCGTGAAAATCTGTGACTTTGGGCTGAGCCGCCTCTTCGATTCCAGCACTTACGCCACCTCCAACTGGCATGCCAGCACCAATCACGGTGGCGGGTCGCTGTCCGCGGCCAACGGGGCTGGGGCTCAGCTCACGTCGCGCGTCGGGACTCCCGCGTACAGTAAGTGGTTGCTATGCCACAACTCTAAAAGCGCGCCATCTCGAAGACTTTAGATATTACGATTGATGCATGTTGGGTTGGTCATAAATTGGCCGACTTCTGGCAGGCTTTTTAAATTTGTTTTTTCTCACTTTTGATTAAAGCAATTGTCCTTTATCCAATATTTACTGTTTGTCACGTACGCTGCATGTATTTGTGTACACAGTGGCTCCTGAGTTGATCGAAGGCAAAGAATTCGCCAGCAGCCTTGGCGGTGACGGCGCTGGGTTCGCCACGCCCGATGCCTCTGTGGACGTGTATTCCTACGGCATCTTGCTCTATGCCCTCATTACATGTGAGGAACCTTACCGCGAGCTGCGCCGCGCCGAGCCGCAAGCTCTTTTGTCCCTGGTCGTGGACGGTTATCGCCCACTGAGTCATTTGATGCAGGTGGCCGACGGTCAGGTTGGTGCCACTGCTGCTGCTGCGACTACTGCTGGCGATGTGACATCGTCAGGAGTTGCGAAAGAGCAAGGCGCAGAAGGCAACCCGCTTCACCGCAGTACCGGTGGCAACAGCGGCGGCGGCAGCGGCAGTGGCATTTTGCTCTCAAATTCGTCGTCCAATCGAACCGTGCCACGACCCAACACCAACACCAACAGGCAGTCCTCGTCCTCATCATCCTCCTCGTTCTCGTCATCTTCAGCGCTTATGTCCTCCGCCACCCCGTCTTTCGCGTCTTTGAACCGCGCCCTGTCAAGGTCAACGACCTCTGCTTCGGGCTACGAGACGCTGTCCAGTCGAGTGAAGCAAGCGCAAGTGCCGCTCTTGGGGACGCCGCATGAGCGACTAGCGGCCGCAGCGAAAGCGGCCAGCAACGGTCGTGACGTGTCCCCGCTGCTTCTAGACTTGATGGTGAGACCTTGTTCTATGTGAACCCTCCCTGTGTTCAGTATGTAGGTGTCACTTGTCCCTATAAGCCACTGCCATTCACGCTCCCGCGAAACCATGCATTGCTCAATGAATAGCTTACATTCGCTTGTTGTTCTTATTCATCTTTACTATGCGCCCATGTGTTTTCAAAACCATCGGAAGAGGTGTTCAGTAGCATTTCTTACTGTCTTTCTATTCATGTTTCGACATTGAAATATTCTTAATTCCCTTAGAGCATCACGTGGTGCTGATATTTGCACCCTTATTTTTGATGATTTAAAAACACAATATCAGGTGCGGTGCTGGGGCGAAGCCCACTCTCGGCCTTCTTTCGGCGACGTTGTCACCGAACTCCGCACCTACATTGGGGAGCGGGAGCGGGCGCGGCCTCCGTCGACTTCTCCTTCGTCGTCGTCGTCGTCGCAGTCTCGCGGTGGTGGCAGCGGTGGCCTTCGAAAAACACAAAGCATGCGGAACTATCCCAGTAGCAGCAACTACAGCAACAAAAGTGGAGGGAGCGGCGGTGCTAGTGGGAACCG
>Ga0307959_1000959_pt1 | contig 13601 bp, 10 predicted proteins | sample OrgLakmetagen494_FD_201813 | JGI IMG/M metagenome (GOLD analysis project Ga0307959, IMG submission 201813) | Saline water microbial communities from Organic Lake, Antarctica - #494 | ecosystem: Environmental > Aquatic > Non-marine Saline and Alkaline > Saline | place: Antarctica: Organic Lake...
CGGAGCTCAGGAGCGCCATGACCAACCTATTCTCGACCGACCGCGTGGACATACAGGGTCAGGGCGGACAGGAACCCGAACGTACGTTCCGCTTCACTTACGAGAGCCGAAAGCTCATCGGTATCGATATCGACGCGGATATTACGACCGCGGCGCAGGTGCTGGGCTTCGATGCCCCCGAACCCGACCCGAAGCTCGCCCGCGAGATGTATCGCACCATTCCGTACGGCGATCCGTCCTCCGCGTTTTTTTCGACCTTGCTCCTCGGCTTGTTCGACCCCGGGACGCGACGTTGGAAATTGACTGCTCCGGGTGTCATTTACCTCGACGGTGAACCGTACGTGAAGTTGCGGGTCCCCGAAATCGAAGACTTTTTGAGTAGCAAAGCGGCAGGCTACGGAACATATAATACGGGTATGGCCATGTTCAAGATGTCGGGAAGGAACATGGCGACCCACCTCCGCTTCGACTTTTACAACATCACCCACCGACCCATCCACCCGATCGGCAAGCTTTCGCGTCTGACTTTCCGATTTGAACGACTCGACGGCAAACTGTACGACTTCAAGGGCGTCAACAACTACATGCTCCTCAGCGTCAAGACGTACATGCCGACGCCCAAGCTCCGGTTCCAAGGCTCGACGCTGAACCCCGAGTACGACCCCGACGTCATGCGCTACCAACTGCGCCAGTACGTCCACCCCGAGGACCCCTCTCTGGTCCTGTTGGAGGAACAAGAAGAAGACGGGGACGGCGAACGACAAAGAGAAAGAGAAAGGAGAGCGATAGGACCTATCGCCGCAGACCACTACGAAGACGAAGACGAAGACGAAGACGGAGACGGAGACGGAGGCCAAAACGACCGTGATCACAACGAATCGGACTTCGATTATTCGACGGACGGTTCATTCGACGAGTTCGCCATGGACTTGGCGACCTGGAGGTGATATGATTGGCGTCGGAGTCACCCCACCACCCAACCCATGCGCGTCTGCTGCATCGAACTGTTGACCACCGCGTCGACGCGCTTGAACATCTCGTGCCGCTCCACGTTGCGCGCTCTTATCTTGCCGTGCACCTGCGCGGAACGCAACCAAGACACCCGACTTATTTCGCGGAATTGGGACCGATCTCCCCTCATCGTAACGTCCTCGACCGCACCTGTGATCAGCGCGTCGTCCTCTTGCTTCAACTGCACCAGGTAATAAACGTGACGGTACCTCACCTTGTTACAGCCGGTGAACACCTCCTCGAAGGGCTTGATGCAGGCGTGCACGTGGACCAGGTGCGGGTCGATGCCAGTCTCCTCCCTGAACTCGCGCATGGCGCACTTGAGGTCCTTTTCGTTGATGTTCCGTCTCCCTTTCGGGAACCCCCACTCCGGTTCGTCGTTTTCACACGTCGTCTGTTCCAGTAAAGTGTCCACGTCCACGAACTCCAAACTGGCGTAATCCTGTTGCGTCAGCCTGGTCAGCGTATTCGAGGTGTTCGGCGTCTTTTTTCCGTCCGTCGAAGTCTTACGCACGTAATAGCCCTTGTGCAAGATTTCGAACTTGGCTTGGGCCTGGTGGAACTCCTTGGCGTACCCCCGCGAATGGTCCACCTGCCAGAAACCGAACCACAGGTCGTGAAAAGAACAAGTGCGGATGCGCTCTCGCTCGTTCAGCGTCATGCTTTCGAACAGCTGCATCAAATACGTGCGGTTCTGTAAGTCGAACTTGCCTCGAACAAACTCCACGAAGCACAACGAATCTTTGCGCTGCACCATCAGGTATTGTGGAGCACGCTCACCGGTGACCACGTCTCTCGTCCACCGAAAACACACGACCCCGAAGCTGGTGGTCGGTAAGCTACACGCCCTGTACACGTGACCGCTACACCCGCAATTGGCACACAATATGTTATTCCCATTGTTTTTTGTGTTCGATGGCGAAGGTTCGGACATCGCCGTCGACTCCGAAAGCATCGAACTTGACGGTATTGACGCTAAAGACATTGACGGCATAGGCATTGACGCTGAAGACATTGACGGCATAGGCATTGACGCTGAAGACATTGACGGCATTGGCGCTAAAGACATTGGCATTGACGCTGACGGCATGTGTATAGGCATCGGTATCGGCGGTATCGACGCGTACATGTGTTCTGTGGGAATGCACCGCATCTGCTCCGACGATACTTGCGTTTGTGCATAATGTGTATAGTACATCTGATTCATCGGCACAGAAGAGGTGTTCTTCATTATCGAACTAGGAGTAGGCGCGTACTTAGTATTGCGATATATGGTGTGCTTGGGACTATCAGTGGTGTCATATTCATCGGAGTCGTTTTTCCTCCAGGACCTGGCTTTGTCGCACGGAGAAGGATACGGAGAAGGATACTTGAACTGATGTTTAATCGTTGACGTATGGATTGGTTGGTGGATCATCGTCGGGAATACTGGTACACAATACTCGTCGGACGATCCGCCTGTCACGGACGGTTGTCGTGTTTTTCCTACGGTATCGTTTGTCGTCATCATCAGCATGGATACTGTTTTGTCCTTTGTATGAGATAGTCATTTGTTGCTTATGGTTAGGCGCACAAGCGCGCTCTAGGACAGATGAACTAATGAAATCATAAAAAATTTTGAGAACAGGGTGTGTCTGTTTTGGTTTTGGTTGATTGGTGCAAGCTGTCCGAGGTCATGGCCTTCAATGTTTCTCATTCTGCAGATAGTCCCGGTACATCCCTCTTTCCATTCAACGATGTGAGATTGGCCAATTTTGCGAGTAAAAAAGTCGAGTATGTGGAGCATTACTTGGTGTGCAGACAAGAAGAAGGCATCGTTTTTCGAAACAGCGGTGTCAATACGACGACCCTAGTGGATTTCATGTTGATGCGTCTCTTGGACATGGGCAGGTACATCGCACATGCAAATGACGATACGTGTCCATCACCCCGACATCAACCACCACCTGGCATAGGAAGAAACATCGCCACCACATCCACTGGCATAGGAGGACACCTCGCCACCACATCCACTGGCATAGGAAGAAACATCGCCACCACATCCACTGGCATAGGAGGACACCTCGCCACCACATCCACTGGCATGGGAGGACACCTCGCCACCACATCCACTGGCATGGGAGGACACTTCGCCACCACATCCACTGGCATGGGAGGACACCTCGCCACCACATCCACTGGCATAGGAGGACACCTCGCCACCACATCCACTGGCATGGGAGAAACGGAAGGAAGCATGGGTGGAGGCAACGATCTGGACTGGTTGTTTGACACGGAAAAAGAGTCTCAGGATGAGATACGGTTGGTGTACGATAGTTGGACAAACAACAATGATACTCCGACGATCGGTCCTGATTCCATTCAGAACGACCCCGACGAGTTGTTGCCATCAATTAGTTTATCCCCAGAGGATTCAGCCGCGTGGAAGATCATAGAGAACGTCCAGGTGGGAGACTACAATACTCACGGTATGTGTCGGTTGTTCAACGGAGGTCAAGGCTCGTCTTCGTCTGGCCAGTTTTTGGGATACAGTGCACTGGAGCCATATCACTGCAATGACAACGCCAACGCCAACGCCAAACTCTTCAACATCTCCAAGTATTCTTCAATCCCTTTCGGTGACATCCTGATGCGAGATGTACAAGGGGTCGACAACAACATCCTCCACCACCTCCCAGAAATGCCAAAAAAAGTTCCGGGCGTGTCGCTGGACACACCCGATGCGTCTTTCGGAGGCATCACGAACGCGCGCTTTCAAGACGCGAAGATGGACCTTGTCGACGTATCTCTTCAGATGAGCCTGGACCCCCATTTGACGAATCACCTGAGGCCTGCTTTTACGGACAGTTCATCACCACACCACGGCAGAATCAACATTGTCCACGTCTTTCGAGAGGCGTTCAGGCTATTTGACATGAGGATATGGGTGGTCGCTCCCCAAGAGTGGCGTCCCATTGATCTGTCTGGCTTCCTGTCAAACACGTTCAACCTGGGCAATTGGTCCGGTGACTCTATGCAGTACCTCGACGATTCTAGCGTCGCCTTCAGTCCTTTTTGGGCAAAAGAGCAGACAGCATCGGGGTGGAATGTTGAAGTGGTCCCAGCTGGCAGCGTAGTCCAGACGTCTAGAGCGTGCTCGGTGACCGGCGACGGATCAGGCTGTCTGTCCTGGATGGTGTGCCCGGTGTTGCGTCTGGAGGAGTGCGTCAAGACCGAGATCTCCACCGCCAACGACGTGCGTGATAAACGTAAGATCGGCTGGCCCATAAAGTTTAACCGCAGCTTTTCACTAGGTCACCTCGTGTTGAGAACGGCAACTGTTAACCGCCTCAGTCAGGAGAACTTTCTCTTCCGCGAAAACATCTTGCACCTCATCCGCAGCGTGGCTCGCATGCTCTACGACGGCGAGAAGTATCACCTGAACGAGTTGCGTCAACGTGGTCACAAATTTGTGGAGGCGGACATCACCGAACACGTAGCCGATATAGAGTTCAGTCCCGTCACGTACACGTGTCGAGCCTGCTTTGGTCCGTTAGGGTGTTACGCCTTCTTTGTCGGCAGATTGTCCAACGAAGAGCAAAACCACAAACTCTGCCCTGCCTGCTGTGTGGTCATGATGGATGACGAGACCAAGAAGATGAAAGAGACCAAGAAGAAGAAGACCAAGAAGGACTTGGAAGAACTACTACACTTACGGCTAGTGTCCTTGCACGACGCTTACCACGGTGGAATGGAGTCCTGTACGTGATCTTCGGACTTTCGTCGGTCTATTTTTTTACACGTAGGTATCTAGAAGCGTGTTTGTAAAGTCCGCGCAAAATCAAGGTGAACCAATACAGATTGAGAGCAAAAAGGACGAGAGGTACGAACGTCAGGACGCTCCTGTTGACCGTGAAAATGAAGTAGAGAGGGAAGAGCAGGACGCGAGCGATGCACCATAAGACGGCCAACACGACGCCGTTCAACATATACAGCCGCGTGTTTTTTTTACCTGTCTTATCCAACAACCAACGCGCGTGCACGAACGGCGTCGTGACCTCGGTCAGGAGTAATATCATAACGTTGACGTGACCCAAACCCATCGACAAAGCCATGGAAAGGCCCGCCACACATGCCCCGTGGTGGATCGGTTACGAATAGGGTTGGTCGGTTCCGTATATTTCCCTGAAAACGGTATAAGGATAAGTCGCGTCTAGTCATTATATCGTTTTCCACAAAATATACGGAATTGGCCAATACTAGTTACGAACGCCTGATTCGTTATTTTTATAGCTGAGTTCAATAAACCTTTTTTTTTTCTGGTCCGACGTCCATTTACAAGATCGATACCGAAGATGTCTATTTACCGCATGCGGCATGCACTATAATATCGATCCTGTCATGTTTGATCCAATAAATGACTAGAATAAAAGGTGGGACGGGTGTCCATCTTCTTATCGAAATCGGCCTTGATACGTTCGTAACCTGGGCGCCCGTCGTAGGGCGCGTACGCGTAGTCTATCCACGCCGTTTCGATCCGTCTGGCCGCTATCAGGGCCGACTCGACCACGGCGTCGGCGCACACTAACGCGGACTTTTGGTACTTCTCCGCGTCACGTCTGTCGTGTATAGAAACCCTCCTCCTTCCATTATTATTATTGTAGTACTTCCTCTTGTGACGGGGTAGTTTGATCTCCGCGCCGACTCGCTCCAACCAATCCATTCGCAGGTGGGGGGGGTATGATGCCGCAAGATTTCCTCGACGAAAAAGACAGGATTCTCCTGCTCAATAACGCCACGATTTTGAAGTCTCTCAAGGACAGTCACCTCCACTTTGACGAAAAAGAGTCATTGATCAGGGTCTTGCCGTCCCGTCCTTCCCACACTTGCTCGGCGTCCCAGGGCGTCCCCGCCTCTAATGCATCCAGTACGTAAGAGAAGCACTTTGGTGTTGATGACCTAACAAGCGCGCGTCGATGTATCGGGTGACCGGCCTTGACGTGTAAAAGGCGCAATACGTCGACGTCCCCGAAACGCGCCGCCATGTCACACAAGTCGTCTTTGTTCAAAGTCTGAAGAGGGTCGTCTTCTCCGGTCGACGATGATTCAGGTGAATCCGTCGAAGAGTCAGAGTCTGAGTCAGACGACGACCGTGAATCATCACCTGAGTCATCTGAGTCAGTCGAGTCAGTCGAGTCATCTGAATAGTATATGTATCGATGTGTTCGATGTGTTCGATTATAGCACGACTCTAGTACAGCCGGAAGTCCCTCGGTCTTGAGCTCCGTAGCCAGAAGAGCGAAGTCGGAACACTTGTCGATAGCGAACTCGAGGCACTCGACGCTTTCGTAGTATATCGCCAGGATCACGACTCGTTTACACACCTCATCGTTCCACGTAGCGCCGTTCTCCACGATAAATTTCAGACAATCCGCTCGAATACATCTGACCGCGGTACAACACTCTTGTCCGTCGTCGCTCCAGGTCACGCTAGCGGCCAACCTCATCACCGCTTGAACCACATCGACACCGCGTCTGACGCACTTGACCGTGTCTCTCGGGGTCGCGTGCCAAACCAGACCGAACGCATGCACCACGTACTCTATATAGGCTATGTTGGCAGTGGCAGTATCGAACACGCTCTTCACGAGATTACTCTGTTGTTCACCTGACGGTATAATCCCGTACTGGTGTATGAATTCCATGCACGCTACACCGTTCGATGGGTTCGAGCAGTTGATGGCACACCTGTACAAATCGACCATGTTTCTTTTTTTACCTCCTACGGAAGCGTGACAGCCGAGGACGTGCTCCAAGGCGGTGACGTTTCCCTTCGTTGCGGATTTCTTGGCCAGGTCGTCAAAGGCTCGGACGACGTCTTTCATCACAGTCGTCGACGACTCGTATATCTTAGCGGTGCGACGAGCTTTTTGCATACAGACGTTCAGAATCGTACATTGTTGTTTCAAATTCTCGAGGTTGTGATCGACTATTGCTTCCATCGCTTTCATGACGATTGGGTGCACCTCTTTGGTGTATCTCGGCAAAAGCATATCTTGTGACCCGTATGCGACCAACTGCATCAGTCCACCGCCAAAAACCATTTTTTTTCACGTATTACATTTGTACATGCGTGATCCTTTATATATATTATATTATTGTTGAAATCGACTGTGTATTTTTGTTTGTTTTTATTTTGCTTCTATTGTGTGGCGAAAGCATGGAATCGATCGACATCACCACGCGTACGTGTGTCAAGAGGAGTGACAACTCCCGACACAAGATCATGCGAACCGCCCAGCGCCACGCGTCGGCGTCGGCGTCGGCGTCGGTCTCTCTCACGAGCCTCCCGGACGAGTTATTAACCTGGATCGTGACGTGGCTGTACATGTCCGACCCGCGCTATCCTTACACCAACAAATACCTGGCCAGGGTGACGTGCACTTGCCGTGCACTCCGGAAAGCCGTCGCCTCCATCGTCAACAAGATCGTTCTGTTCCACAGCGACGCCTCTCTTTCTGTCGCTTCTGATCATGATCCCGCTGCTGCCCTTGTCAAGAGGGGACCGAGTCGGATGATGCCCCAAGTACTGTCTCACGGGGAATGTATGTCATCGCCGTCTCCAAACGCGGTTTATGACGTTGCCGGACTGATGCCAACGTCGTCTCTTCCCATGTCTATGACAGTGGGCGTGCGTTGGAAAGCCTCGCACCTCACTCTGGACAGGGACTGTGAATCGCTCAGGTCCGTCAGCGCTCAGGTCCAAGATTTCTTTCGGACTTTCCCGAACGTGCGTCCCACGGGGATGTTGAAGATCAGGATCGAAGGCGACATTCACCCCCTCGGCGCGTTGGTGATGTTGTTGACGCACAGACGCGATATCTCGCTGCTCGATTTTGCGGAAAAGTCCCTACGTTTTTACGGGGGAGGCATGTGGGTGCCCATCCCTCCCGAAGACGTCTCCTCCTTACGCCAGCTTTCTAGTCAACACGTTGTTCTTCGACAGACTGTGGCCGCCCAACAAGCGGCGACCCAAAACGGTACGCGTTTTCCGGACGTTATCGACATCCATCTGACCCCCTCGACGTTCGACGTCAACAGCTTTTTGTACAGCGCAAAATATGTGGGCGATTTACGGATCCTGAAGCTGCGCTTCCTCCCGGGCGAGTACTTTCTGCCCATGTTTCCCGGGCCGAACTCGTCGCTCATGTTGTGCAACCTGTTCACTTACTTCCCCCGCCTCGTGGCCATCGACTTGACCGGAGCGGAGCACCTGAACTACCACACGATCAAAAACGTATTTTTCCCGACGTGCAATCGGTTCGCGCGGATCCTGAGCTTGGACAACCTGGTGATCGAACCGAATTCTCTAGTCGACTTCTTGGTCACCACGACCGACCGCTGCGATTACCGACTGATCGTGACCAAAAGGCTGAGCGTGCACATATCGTGCAGCACGAGCGACAGAAGCGACACCGAGCATGAAGCGCGGAATGTTGTCGTGTACGAGGACGTCGAGTTGCGCAGGTTGTCCGCAGCTCTTGCGGCCTCCGACGCCGTATTCAGACCCGGTATGACGTTCGAAATCACTTTCGTATCCGACGGAGACGATCAGCGCCCGCTCCAGCCGCGATACCTGTTGCACGCGCTCGCCTGTTTCGCCAATGCCAACCAGACACGCGTCGACAACATAAGCAAGCTCCGTCTTAACCTGAACGCGAACCGAGTCCTCAAGCCGACGAGATATTACGGAGACATCGTCAGGGTCGTGACCAGGTGCCTTCCCCATGTCGACACGCTGTTCGTCCAACAGGCGTACGCTTCGGACGTTGACGCTGACGTTGACGTCGAAGACGACATCATCGACAAACATTTGACGGAGGAAGAAGCCTTCGGCGACACGTCCGCACACAATAACCGCCTCACACGCGTAGACTTCGAAAGCGCCAGACCTAGTCATTGTTCACGCGTGTGCCTTTTCAAAAAATGAATTATCGAAAACACGTGTCGAAATCGAAAAAAAAATCGAAGACCGGTGTCGTATCGATCCCGACTCACAAAAAACTAACAACAAAACTCACAACCCACCCATCAGTCTGTCAGTCAGTCAATCAGTCAATCAAAATTACATTCAGCCCAAGTCCGCTCAATGTCCATAACGACTTTGTCGGACCTCAACCAAGACGTCATGACTCACGTCATGAAGAGCCTCCAATTATTGGGCACGCGCGAGGATGTGCTGTCCATCGGTCGCACGTGCAAGAGCTTCGGAGAGCTCTCGCGATTCGCCCTCTCCTCTGACCTCACGCTATACGTGAGCGCTCAGCCTTGTGTGAAATCCGTGGTCATTACGATGGGACGTGGCTTGGAAGAGGCGCTGGACGCCTCCTCTCTTCCCGTTACTGTTCACGTGAACTTGACCTGGATGGCCACGGTGTCCACTGTGGACGATGACGTCAAAACGTTGTCCGTCATGAATACCATGCTGGGCGAGTTTTTCGACACACACCCCAACATGTACCCATCGGGTACGATGGAGGTCGACGTGCAGGGCGACATCGACTCCGTCTCCGCCAGCGCTTTCATCTTGGCACAAGGCAACGTCTTCGCCACATGTGTCAAAGAGTATCTCCGCGTTAGAGGATCAGGGGGCTTCAAGGCGTTGTGTGAGCTAGACAGACAGGCTTGCCCAGCTTTGTTGGAAATCTACGTGAAACCTTACCAGTTGATGAACAAGATCAATCACAACAAGCGCATCTTCACAGGCCTGACGCACGTCAGGGTGCACATGCAGCCGGTCTGTCCCGCTGTCAAGATGTCCAGGGAGGACGCCGACATGGAAAAATTCATGAGCATGCTCCCAGAAGATTTCAACATCTTCGTGATGTGCGGTGACACATTGCGCACGTTGGAAGTAGTGGGAGCGGAGTACATGTCTTTCCGTTACATGTCATCCGTGCTCATCCCCAGGGAGGTCTCCGACAAGAAGAGAGTGCTGCGTCTGGACAGGTTGAAGATTGAAGACCTGGATAAGTTCAGGAACGCATTGTGCAAAAGGTCCAACTTTCGGTTGGCCGTATCCGACAAGCTGTGTGTCGACGTGACAACCGAACGTGTGTTCTTGCACATGTACATGTTGGAGGACATGTTGGTGGCGATCGACACCGTGTTCGGGCCAGACATGACCCTCCAAATCAACATGGCGCCCAACTGCTACCTGAATCCACAAGCGCTCGCGCTGGCACTTTCACCCGCACTCTACAACTATAGGTCCCCGTACATGGCTTACCTGGGAAAGAGTAGCTTGCGCAGGGCGCGCAAGCTGCGCGTCAGACTGGCTCCCATCCCCTGTGATGCGATCTATCCCGTAAGCTATTTCAGGGACATCATGGTGACCCTTGCAGAGTCGATCCCCACCCTGCACACGATCTGCATCCAACAAGTCAACGTGGACGCTAACATGGAAATCGGGGACTATGTGGACGAGGAAGATACATACGGCATCAGCCCCGACCTGACCGAAAAGCTCACGGACGCCTTAAACAAAGTTCCATCCTTCCGTAACCACCCAACATTACAGTGCGCCAACATCGAGGTCATGCACAATACTAGCGGATACTGCGCGGCGAAGCTGCGCGTGGAACGATGAACTCTCTCTCCCTCGCCTCCTTTTCTTTCTGTTCAGACGAATATGCGCGCGAGAACGTCTCGATACTTGTCTATGCGTCTGACACCACGTGTGACCGTAGCTCGACCGTGTTCCTGCTTGTTATTTTTCTCGTGATGTTTCTCGTGATTTTGCTCATGCTGCTGCTGCTGCTGCTGCTGCTGCGCTCGCTTCGGCCACTGAACGACGTAATGAAATATAAGGTCCCCCTTTTTTTTGTCCCTCACCGCTTTAGACAAACCCTCTCCTTCAAAGACGACTGGATCGGTGGGGTCGACGTACCTCCCGACCTCGCCCAATTCGAAGGCGTCGCCCATGACGTGCACCCTCTTACGGAATCCGATCAAGACCTCGCGCAGGTCCAACGGCACTTCGACGTGTACGTCCCCGTCTTCGTTCACCTCCGACACGCGCGCGTCGAAAGCCTCGAGGGATTCGTGCCCGCCACCGTCATCACCGTGAGGAGGTGCAGTAAGAAAAGTGGTTCGGTCGTGCACGATACGTAGCAACACGACTTCGTCGGGAGAGGCATTAGAGGAAACGTCCACGACGTGGTGTTTGCCGTCCGACACGCCGGGGGGGAGTTTGATGGTCAGATGCCTCTTGACGGGCCAACTCCCGCGACTGTCGCACCTGTCACAGGACTTGTCTGGACGCGCGGGCTTGGCTGCGACGTTACACGCGCCTTTACAAACGCCGCATTTGATTTGGATCGTCACGAACGATGCGATGCCGCAGTCAACCGTCCCTTTCCCGTTACATAGCGAGCAACGATTGAAACGGAGCTCGGGATCGCGGATACCTGTTCCGTCACAGTCGGTGCACTGCTCACGGACATTCACGTATACGCGCTTCACGCACCCGTGTTTGACATCGCGCATGCTCACCGGCACCTCCACGATGACCTGCTTCTGTTGCTGCTTCTGTTGCGCCTTCTCTTTTTCTTTCTCTCGTAGTGTGTCGGCTTGGCTGCGTGTAGCGGCGTTTATGGCTTCGTCGAACAGGTCCCCGAACCCTTTGAAGACAGGCGAATCGTCGTTTGCCCTCGCTCTCACTCCCGTCGTCGTCCTACCGAAACCGAAACCGAACCCGCCGAATGGCGAAGCATAAGTCGAAGCATCATAAGTCGAAGCACCACTCGCCGGAAAATGGACGTGGTCGGCATCGCGATCTTGACCCGTCAAATCGTATACCCGACGTCTGTCGGCGTCCGAAAGCACCGCGTGGGCTGTGCCCAGCTCTTGGAACGCCTCCGACGTCGCCTCTTTGTTCTTGTCGGGATGGAGTTGGAGCGCCATGACGCGATAAGCTTTGCGGATTTCTTCGGTGGTCGCGCTCGTTTTTACGCCCAATACTTCGTACAGAGAACGAACGGGTTGCGATGTCATGGTCACAGACGAAGAAGACGACGACAAACACTCCGTTTAGACGAAAGCGGATATTATTTGTCGAGTAAAAATGCCGCAAAAATGCACGGCTATCATTGACGATGATCGACACGGTACATTCGTTTGTCCTCGTAGATAGTGCATCAGACGGACAACTCACTCTTTGTAGACCTTTTTCCGTTCATGGCATACAACGGCCAATAAGCTATATGATCCATCAAGCTTACAGTTGGCGGGATGTCACATTTACGGCGTTTACAGGCACCCGTCCAGTCGAATTCGTCTTTCAAGAGGTTCACGCGCGCAAGCACCTGGTCGTCGTCGCACGTGTACACGTAGAAAGGCCAGGACGCGTGATGATATTCTTCTGGTGTCCGGCGCCGCACGGTATCTTCGAAATACCCCGTACCCAAAAAACTGTACTTGTCGATTTTGTAGCGGCATGGGTCTTTATTAGCTTCGTGTTCTGCGGCGAAGTCGAAACGCGTCGCGAGTTCGTCCACACGTGCTTTCAATACGGAGTCTTCGACAAGAGTACGAATAAAATCATCGGGCAACAACTGAGCGCGCGTCTTATACCTTTTGACATCATCGGACAGTCCGTTCCAAACCAGTTCATACAACGGATCGACTTCTTCGATGTAGACAGTGTGCGGCGTTACTTCGGGAGATCGAGTGCCGATGTCGGTCACGCATAAGGTGAAGAAGAGCACCGAAACATGAGCCATTTCAACCACCGTGCACACAGCCTCTTGAAATCCAGATGAAAACTTGTCAAACATCGTTTTCTGTCTGTTGTGTTGTGATCGCGAGGTAATATACATTTCCTTATTTCACCCTCTCTTCCAGGTCGACTCTCCGCCTGCCTTGTCCTCCAGACGAACGCCCAGCTCGTTCAAGGTTTTATCGCGGACACGATCGCAGGCGGTCAACAACTCCTTCTTCGTCGTAGCACCCGTGCTCTCCGACCGCGCAATCGTGCGGACGTCCGCGCGAAAAGAGGCTAGGGTATCCATAATTGCATCCGTATCGAGACGGACGCTCGTCCCTAGACACGCCGCATCGTCCTCGATGCCCATCACCGCCAGGACGTCTCTCACGTACGCCGCGCAAGCGCGCACCAGACACACATGCGGCGATCTCCGCCGCTTTTCGCAGTCGGAGAGGTATGATGTCACCGCACGCACGAGACTCGGTCCGCCATAACCACCATCCGTGCCATCGTCGGTTTCGTCGGAGGAAAAGGAAAAAGAAAAGGCCAGAGCGCGCAGCGCAGAGGAGGTGTCGAGGTCGTCGTGAAGAGCCGCGTCGACTGTTTCGCGGCAGACGGTGAGGCGCTCGCGCAGCAGACGCTCCTCCGGCCCGGGTGTATGATGCGACGACGCGTGTCCCTCCTCCTCCTTCAGAAGTTTGAGTTTAGACGCGACGGGGGCCGATCTCGTCGCCGCTTCGACGTTTTGGAAAAAGTTCCGAATGTCCCTTTCGCGACAACGCGCGGCGCTCTCGAAACTGTCTCCGTATGTCAGGGATCGATGGCGCGGCGTCAGTGCGAACAT
>Ga0307959_1000978_pt1 | contig 13383 bp, 12 predicted proteins | sample OrgLakmetagen494_FD_201813 | JGI IMG/M metagenome (GOLD analysis project Ga0307959, IMG submission 201813) | Saline water microbial communities from Organic Lake, Antarctica - #494 | ecosystem: Environmental > Aquatic > Non-marine Saline and Alkaline > Saline | place: Antarctica: Organic Lake...
AATAGCAACCTGTTCGTTGCAACAGGACGTCCTTTTGATAGAGTGTTTTACAGAGAAATCTACACTATTCCCACACTGTTTCCAGTCTCAAATCGTAGTGAGACACGGCCTTATGTATCGACGGAACATGTATAAGTTCCGCCGATATAGAGTCCATGAAGATCGTCGGCGTGGACGCCGGAGACGTGGGCTCCAAGCTCGAGGCGATAGGCACGAACGTGTCCTGGATTAGGGACCAGGTGTCCACCATGAGTTCCTCCGCCACAGGTTCGGGCGACTGGAGCACCTCCGCCACCGTAGCGTCGAAACAGCAGTCTCTCGAAACCGACGTCGAGGCGTTGACCAGAGACGTTCGGCAATTGGTCGAGCGCGTCGACGCGCTCGAGAGACGATGACGTCGAGGGCGGACAATCCTTTGACTTTTTCGTGAGTCATGACGATGTCGTGCTTGTGTCGTGCTTGTGTCGTGCTTGTGTCGTGCTTGTGTCGTGCTTGTGTCGTGCTTGTGTCGTGCTTGTGTCGTGCTTGTGTCGTGCTTGTGTCGTGTTTGTTTGTTTCTGTTGCGAATTCGTCTGTCGGTCGGTGTCCCTGCGTCGCCTGTCCGTATATAAAGCCTTCGAGGGCATCATAGTACCACATACACAATACATATAATCGAACAGCATGAAGGTGCGCAACCGCGACGGCGTGAGCATGGACGTGTCCTACGACGAGATCAAGAGCCGGATCACCAAACTGTGCGCCGACTCGGAGGACATTTCGGACATGCGCGAGTTGGACGTGGACCAGGTCATCATCCGCACCATCCAAGGGATTTACGACGGCATCAGCACCGCGGAACTGGACGACTTGTCGTCGCGTATCTGCGTCTCGCTCCAGAGCACGCACCACGCGTACGACACGCTGGCCGGCTGCATCCTGATGTCCAACATCCACAAGAACGTGAATCACCGGATCATGGCTTCCCAGAATGAGAGGATCACGTTCTCGCACAAGGTAGGGTACATCAATCACTGCATGCCCACCACGTACGCGCCCGACTTCCTGGCGTTCGTGCGCGAGCACGCCTCCGCACTCGACGCCATGATCGATTACCGTCGCGACATGCGCTACAACTACTTTTCGGTGCGCACCATGGAGCGGGGATACCTCATCAAGATCGACGGCGCGTGTATCGAGTCCCCCCAGGACATGTGGATGCGCGTGTCGGTGGCCATCAACTGTCCGCGACGTCGTGGCAGGTCTGAGGTCCCTGATGCTGCGAAAGGACAAGACAAAGGCGAAGAAGAGGACGTCGCGACAGTGTTGGCGCGCGTGCACCGTTGCTACGACGCTATGTCGGAGGGCCTGTTCACGCACGCGACGCCGACGCTGTTCAACGCGGGTACCGCTTACGAACAGATGAGCAGCTGCTACCTGGTGGGCACGGACGACAGTTTGGACGGCATCTATCACACGCTGTCCAACTGCGCCCAGATCTCGAAGTGGGCGGGAGGCATCGGAGTGCACGCCAGCAACGTGCGTGCCAAGGGGGGGCGCATCAAGTCCACGAACGGCATTTCCGACGGCATCATCCCCATGCTCAAGGTGTTCAACGAGACAGCGCGCTACTGTAACCAGTCGGGGCGGCGCAAGGGCTCGATCTGTGTGTACCTCGAGCCCTGGCACGCCGACGTGTGGGAGTTCGTCGAGCTGCGCAAGAACACGGGCGTCGAGACCGACCGTGCCCGTGACCTGTTTTTGGCACTCTGGGTACCGGACCTCTTCATGCGCGCCGTCATAGACGACACGGACTGGCACCTGATGAGCCCCGACGCCTCGCCCGGCCTGCAGGACGTGCACGGGGACGAGTTCGACGCGTTGTACGCGCGGTATGTGGCCGAGGGCAGGTTCGTGCGCAAGGTGCGCGCGCAGAGCCTGTGGCAGCACGTGCTGCAGTGCCAGCTCGAGACGGGCGTGCCGTACGTCATGTTCAAGGACAGCGTCAACGCCAAGTGCAACCAGAAGAACCTGGGCACCATCCGGTCCTCGAACCTGTGCGCCGAGATCACCGAGTACTCCGACTCCCAAACCTACGCGGTGTGCAACCTGGCGTCGATCGCCGCGAACCGCTTCCTCCGACCGGACGGCACTTACGACCACGCCCTCCTTCACGAGACCGCGAAAGTCATCACGCGCAACCTGAACCGCGTGATCGACGCCAACTTTTACCCGACGCCCGAGACGCGTCAGTCCAACACCGACGCGCGCCCCATCGGCATCGGCGTCCAGGGCCTGGCGGACCTCTATTGTTCGATGGGCCTGGTCTACGAAGACGAGGCGGCGATGGACTTGGACGCCGCCATCATGGAGACCATTTACCACGGCGCACTAGAGGCGTCGGTGGAACTGGCGCGCGAGCAGGGGCCTTATCCCAGGTTCGCCGGGTCGCCCTTTTCGGAGGGCAAGCTCCAGATGGATCTGTGGGTCGAGGCGCAACAGCGACAGATGCTGCAGCATGACTCAAACGACTTGAACGACTCGAACGACTTGAAGACGCGCATAGCGCACCCCGTGCGATACTCGGGCAGGTGGGACTGGGACGCTATGCGCCAGGCCGTCCGTACACACGGCACGCGCAACAGCATGTTGACCGCCCTGATGCCGACCGCCTCCACCTCCCAGATCCTCGGCAACTCCGAGTGCTTCGAACCCCCGCACAGTAACGTGTTCAAGCGCAGGACGCTCGCGGGAGAGTTCATGGTCGTCAACAAGGTGCTCATGACGGAACTCATGCGTGTCGGTCTGTGGACAGAAGACATGCGCCGCGCCCTTATGGATAACGACGGATCACTCCAGAAGTTGAACACGCCGGGGATATCGGACGCGATGAAGGCGGTGTACAAGACGGTCTGGGAAATCCCGCAAAAAGCCATCATCAACCACGCCGTCGCCCGAGCGCCCTTCGTGGACCAGAGCCAGAGTATGAACTTGTTTTTCGACGTGCCCAACGCCAAGAAACTTAATTCCGCCCTGATCTACGCGTGGCGTAGCGGCCTAAAGACGGGGCTGTACTACTTGCGAAGCCTCCCCGCGGCCGAGGCGTCGAAAGTAAGTTCCACTTCTTCTGATCCAGTGGCCGCCAAACGTGCAGCCGATGTTGTCAACGATACGAGCAGACGAGAACACACGACGACGACGACGAACGGCGATCCAGCGTGCTCGCTGGGGACCGGATGCGAGGCGTGTGGATCATAAGGAAATACATCGGAACCTAGATGATCGATCGGGGGTGTGTACTTTTGCTTGAATTATATACGGAATGGGGTCAACTCCACTAATTATAATGTAAACAATTATGATAATCCCATCAGGATGACTCGACGGAAAGAGGATAGGGTAACGAAAGCACGACCTTCTCCTTCCGAAAGCGCGACTTCTTACGCGACGGGAAAAACAGAACGCGGGAATGATGGAAACACGTACGAAGTGAGGGAGAACGTGCGTGGAGTGCGGAGATGGGTGCGCGTACCCAATCATGACGGTAACCCCAATTTCACGACAACGGCGGACAAGTTCGTCGAAGGACGAGTTCGAAAGGGGATGAAAGACCACATGAAAATCGTCTTCACCGTCGACAACGGAGGAACGCCGTTCATGGTGGTATTACTCTCCGACGAAGACAAAAAGAAAGAGCTCTGGAGGCGCGTCCAGCTGGATAACGACGTTCTCAGCGGACCGGGGAAAGCGTACGTGTTCGTCATCGACCACGGAGAAGTACAATCGGTACGGACAGATACAATCTATACGGAGGAGGAGGACAAGAGGAAGCTCGCCCCTATGTTTCGTTTCCTCGACTCGATCGCGTTCCGCGATGCGTTCGTAGGTTACGACAGCGACGAACTGAGGGCGTTGACGAATCCGAAGGAAGCGCGCTATTCCTATTCCTATTCCTCCCTAAAGAGCGCGTTCGGCATGGCTTCTCGACCTCGCGCCCCCCTCTGGTGGCACGGCGGCAACTCGGTGCTTTTACGCACGGACAAAAGAGAGTACGTTTTCGTGGGAGACCGTGTAATACGGTTCAAGGTGGCCGCCAGAGACCGCGTGGTGAGATTCGTCTCAGATGGGCAACAGCGCCGTGTCGTATCCTTACGCCGTCGGTGAACGAAATGTGTACTTGTTCACCACGACGTTGCTTATCGGAGACGCGGAGAAAGGACAACAGTACGTTCCTATATCTGCTCCCATCGAGCAGGAAAAATCACCTCTGTCTTCCGATTACGGTGATCCTTACGAATGGTTGTGGTGGTCCGGGGAGGGGAACCGAGAAAGAGGTCCTCTCGCCACGAAAGCGGGAGTACTCAAGGTAGAGGGTTTCCACGAAATGATTCCACGCGTGATGGGCTAGCCTATACCCGACCACACCATATCCTTTCGCGATCCGTCATCGGTGATTGGTATAAACGAGCGTGATGCATAAAGACGGACAAATGAAACGTGAAACGTGAAACGTGAAACGTGATGAGTAGTTCCGGCGACGAGGATGTACACACGGGAGGCTTCGTCGGAAACGCTTTCGTCGGATACGATTTCGCCGCCGACGACTTCATCGCCGCGGCGAAGGGGGGGAGAGTTGACGAAGTCCGCGACGAATTACGTTCGAGGAAGCCCAAAGGGCTGCTGTGGTCACGCGTGGAATTCGAACACAACGCGGAAACTAGAGCCCTGATGGCGGCCTGCGAAGCGGGCCAATTGGAGGTCGTCCGAGTCTTTTTCGAACAGCGCGACGAACTCCTCTTCTTCGAGAGAGACGGTGCCAACCTTTACCTCGAGCCGTCGTACTTGGGAGCGGCTTGCCGATCGAACAACATCGCCCTGGTCGAGTACTTGGTCAGTCACAAATTCAGATCGTTCGACGACCGCGCCGACGCCACACGCACCGCTCTGAACCTGGTGTCGGCCAGGGGAAAGAACGGTATCGCGATGGCGCGAGCTCTGGTGGTCGACCTCTCCGGATTCTTCAAACCGGATGACACGATCGACGTCACCGTTCTCGACGACTTGATACCGTTGTACACCAGCGGCAAGTGTGACGCGGAGTTCGTCGGGGTGTTCGTCAAGCTCCTCGAAGCATCCGCCGCAAAAAGAGATATGGATTATGGACTGATGGACTGATGGACGCTTACGTGTCCCCTGGGACGAAACAAGTAATGTTGACACTGGGAGGAGATTGTGCGGACTTCGCGGAACGGTTGGTCGTCACCGCTTCCGACGCCCAAAGGAGTGGAAGGATTAGTTGATTAGACGAGTGTGTGTGTGTGTTTCCGTGTTGTTGTTGTCCGGTATGTCGTCCAATAAAAGACTAAACAAAGTGGAACTGTAAAAATGACAGAAAGAATTATAGACTGTATGGAACACCGGGTGTACATTAGGGTAGTACAATAGTTCCGGGGAAAATCGTAAATTGACTCATTTGTACGAATTCCTGTATTTTTCGGCAGGTACCACCATTTGGAAAACTCGCGAATTGTCTGATATCACGAACTCCCCGGAAGTATTGTACTACCCTGGTGTACATATGCGCAGCAACTTCGCGTCACGTGTTCTGGTAATGTTTACCGCGGCGTATGTCGGGAGCAGGGTCGTAAGAAGGATTGTAAATAGGGTCAAACGCGTGAGATCTTCGCCGATACTCGTGGGCTTTTCTGACACATCCACTGCAAAGGCCAGTGACATACGCGAAGAGCTCAAGCGCCGCGCCCAGGTTCTCCTCGACCACCTTCGTGACAAGTTTCCGGCCCTCGGTGCCACTTCTCTCTTACTCGCCCGCTTCGAACCCGATGCCATCGTCGAAGGCACCGACAACGAGACGATCGACAAGGGTAAGATCGTGAGAATATTGTTCCGCCGAAATCACGGTCGAGAAAGATGGTCGGACGTGCAACAACACGGAACAAAGAAGAGTTCGAGGACATCGAGGACCTGACGTACGTGATGGTGCACCTCATGTGTCACGCGGCACGCACAGAGATCGGTCACGGAGACGACTTTTTGGAGCTGTTTACTTTTTTGGCGAAGCGTGCGATCGACGCAGGCGCGCTGGGCGTGTTCTCAGAATATTTAGGCATTCGCGGCATTCGGGAGCACGCGTGCGAGGTAGAAAGTGCGTGTGTACGGTTACAGAGTGCGTGGCGAGCGCGGTGCGTGCGTTTATGGATGCACGACGAATGGATGGACGGCGTTCTGCGCGCCCGGAGGAAGGTATTTTGAAGGGCTCCGTGCCAAGTATGTTTCTTACGATCGAAGTAAATAGCGTGTAGTACTGGTTCGTCGATTGCTTGTTTCGCCGAACCGTCTTGTTTTATTCGTTCTGTTTCCCCGGCATGTTGTGCGCCAGCACGTACTCTCCCTGCATGGCCTTGCTGTGCATCATCCAGTACCTGTAATAGCGCAAGATGGCCGCGTCATGACGATGATGTTCGTCCAGCCATATAGTGGCCGCGTGTCGGATGAGGTTGACGGACATCGCCTTGCCCCCGAACGCACCCGCCAGCTCCAACGACACCATCTTATTGAACGACGCGTCCTGATAGGGCTGGCCCGCGCAGTCCACGAACACCCACGCGCGCGGTTCTTCGGTAGAGCTCCGTTTCAGAACCGCGAAAAGGTCGGGGGAGAGCTTCCCCCTCCTCTCCGCGGCGTACTCGTCGTACTCTTCCGTACCTTTTTTCTTTGTGTCGCGTGTTCTCCCCTTGGACGAGTCGATCTCCGCTTTGGCCCTGGCTCGAACTTCGGGGTCCTCCGAAGGGGATACGGAGCGTTCGGAGGCCAGTCTGCGCTGCTCCTCGAGTCGTTTGTAATGCTTGGCGGTCTTGTACTCGTTGATCACCATAGTGCCGTGGTTCTTGTAGAGGACGATGTAGTTCCAGTCCGACATCGGCGGCTTCATGCCGGCAGAAGACGAAGCAGAAGACGAAGCAGAAGACGAAGCAGAAGACGAAGCAGAAGACGAAGCAGAAGACGAAGCAGAAGACGAAGCTCTGGGAAGAGGGCGTTTCGGATGGTCGAAGAGGCGTAGCGACCCCAGGTCGGAAGTGCGCATGGGGGGCATGTACGTGAGCAACGACAGGAGTAGGTGCGCCCTCCCTCCGCGCGTGCGCTCGTCCTCCCCAAGAGCGTCCCGCTTGGCGACGATCTCTTCCCAAGGCACGTAATTGTCGCGTTGTCGGTCGCTGGCGCGCCAGTTGTCGTACTTGTCGCGTACCAACGCCATGGCGTCGTCGTGGCACTTTTGCCAGGCCAGGCGGGCCGCGCTCCCTATGGAGTCGAGGCGCTCGGGCGACAGACGTTTGAACAGAGCGGACACGGAAGAGCAATAAGAGCGAATGGTCGGTGCCGCAGGATCCGTGGACGTCGAGGTGAGAGGGCGATTCGAACCCTGCCGAGAGAGATAGACGCGGAGTGCGTCTAGCGTCGCGTCCGCGTTACGCAACATCCAGTCCACGCCACCACTGGTCGCACCTCGACTCTTCTTGTTCGCCGCCGATATTTCCGCGAGGATTTTGAGCTTGGCCACGTAGTGTTTACGGCTCGAGTCGGAGAGATCGACGTCGTCGCGGATGAGGTCCAGGTACGCCGAGTCTTCGGGCGTCTCGTCGTCGCGCGATTCGCGGTTTCGACGTAGAGACGCGCCACCTTGCACCCCGGCGTGTTCCGGACCCTGTCTTTTTTTTTTCGATATCGCCCTGTTTACGACCATGCTCTTCTTTTGAATTCCGGCGACATAATAAAAATAAAACGGTAGTGAGGACCGCATGTGTCCGCTCATCCGAAGTGAGCGACGACCTTGCCCTTGCCCCTCCTGCCTTTCGTGCGCCCCGTTTCCGATTTGACGCGGTTATCAGAAGGCGAAGGCGTTACGGGTGCACGAGGGGGCGTTTCTCCGGAAAGATTGAGGGAAGGGAACGTTTGGGCGTACGCCTCGAGCGCATTGATGTCCTCTTCTAACATGACCTTGGCCCGCTCTGCATCTTCCGCCTTTTCTTTCTCACGGGCATTGGCCTGTGTCTTGGCCAGGGCCATCTCGCGGATGGTCACCTCTTCTCGGAGTCTGGCGATCTCTCGCACCCTCAGTTCGTACTCTTCTTGGTAGTAAGAAAGGTTGGGGGCGTAACAGGCGTCGTCGTAAAGTATTTTGAACAATTCACCCGTGTAAAAGTCGACGGAGTGGTTGATGACTATTGACGTGCGGTCGTACTCTGAGCACAGGGCGACGGTCAACTCGTTCAGGAGGCAATCCACTCCCCAAAACAAGCGCTGTCCTAGGACGCATACGTCGTTTTCTTGGGCCTGGACGAACACGCGATAGCAATGGCCGAACGTGGTGTGGGCGTAAGGCACGTCCTTCGTATCCGGAGCTTCGTCCAGGATGAACTCCACCTTGCCGTCGTCATACGTGACGTTCAGATTCTCGACCACCGCGGCCAATATTCCGTAAGGGAACATGGGGTTATGGAGCGTCACGCCAAAGTGTGCATACGCGCCGTCAGGCATGAGGTCGCCCACAACCTCGTGGCCCGAATTCAGGAGGTCTTGGAAAGTGGTCATCACAGGGGGAACTTTGTGTGCGGCCGATCCCGGTTTGATAACCTCCATAGCGGGCAGACTCCTGAAGAACTCCACCCCACGCAGTACGGTGGGGTTGAAACCCTCTTTGAACACGCCACCCATTGGGTGGGGGGTGGCCTGCACCATCTTGAGAAATAGCGGGGTCGGGTCGACGTCGTAATACGACGCCGACGCGTTGAAGACAATCGGCCCCCCTTTCTTACAGACCTCTTCCGCACCTATCTCCTTTTGAGGTGCTACGGAACCGTCCTCGGCCCGGATGGGTAGACCATTACCGTGCATCAGAGCGGAGTAGTACATGCCAGACGGTGCGTTCAGGTAAAACAGCATCAAATTGATGGGAGGAACCATTACGTGGCGTGCGTGCGTGATGGATTGAATGACTGATGGACGACGGTAAATAGAGCTTAGGTGCGTGATTCACCGTTCCTTCACTGTGCGGTCCTGAATCTGCGAACGATAGGCGTCAATTTTTTTCTGTGATACACCACGGTTGCCGTAACCGACGCGTAAACCAACCACATCGCATATGGCGTCCACATCGCAGACGATACCGCCCACGTTCGTCCAGTCGTCGTAACGTGCAGCACAACCAACATCACGATCGCAGTGGCGAGCGCCCCCCACGTGACCACCATGGCCAGGCCCAGGTCGCGCGCTTTGAACATCAGGAGGGGATAGGCCAGGTTGAATCCCAGGTTGACGACCAGCGTCAGGTACACGGCAGCCGCGGTATCGGAGCTCCTCGAAAAAACGACCGCTACGAAAGCGGACACGCCCATCAGGACGTACATGATGGGCCACACCACCGAATACACGACCGACGGATCCAGGATGTTCTCGGGCTTGTCGAGTCGCGCGTACCACAGCCGGTCCTCGCGATCCAAGGTGCTCACGCGCCCGACGATCAGTCCCGCGACCACTGGAACACATGCCGCCGCAAAGTGCACGCCCAGCAACAACGGACTCCACGACGATACGAGTCCATCGTCATATCCGTATCGGTCTCCATATCCGTATCGGTATCCGTCTTCATAATAGCTCAAAGAAGACGAGTCATCTGGCCTCCTGATGAACGTCGCGTGTTGTTGTTGTTGTTGTTGTTGTTGGGACGCATTCGTATTCGTATATGTATTAGTTGGCATCCTCGTCGGCCTTTCGAGCGTCTGCTGTTGTCTTTCCATCGGCAACGAAGGAAATGTGGAGGATGGTTCGTCGGCCCTCGACGTCATCGGTCTTATTACCATCCACTCACAAATAATATATCCGATCCTATTTTTTGCGCAGAGTGACGCCCAAAACACGGGACAGTTTCGAAAGCACCTGGGGCGTCGGTATCGCTTTGCCGTTCTCGTACTCCTGTACCACCTGCGGCTTTTCGTTCACGGATTGAGCCAGCTGCGCCTGCGTCATCTTTTTCGCCGTACGCGCCCGGGCAATCTGCGTCTTGAGTTCGGACGGCACACGGTCGTGGCGAAAGTCCTCGGTTTCGGCGTCAAGTTTAGCGGCGCTTTTACACAGTCCCGTCGATGTCACTCCGGGCGCGGTCGCATGCGTCTGCCGGATGGACGTATCCACCGGCTTGCCTTCACGTCGGGCGGCTGTAACGGCCACCGAGTCGGAGAGGTCCTTGTGCGTCTGGGGCTTCCTGATGACAACGGGCGTAAAATCTTGCGTCGGGTGCATCATCTTTCGTGTATTGTCTTACGCTATACTATACTTTTTATACTGTATTGCGAAATATACGGAACTGGCCAACCCTATAAATTATACGCCATCGCGTCAATGTCCGACGACGACGTTTTATGGGGAATATACGGAATCGGCCATCCGTAGTGTGTGACCATTACGATATATCAAGACTTCCAGTCTCGGCTACACTATTTATTGCGAATGACGTACATCATTGAGCGATATTTTTCAACCATTGCACGATTTCGAGATGACCGTTCCAGGCCGCGTAATCAATCGCCTTCGTCGTGCATCCATCGCTACGATGCTCATGCAACCATTGCACGATTGCGAGATGACCGTTATGGGCCGCTTCATCCATCGCCCACCTCGTGCATCCCTCTGTGCGATTCATGTGTAGCCATTGCACGATTGCGAGATGACCTTTCCAGGCCGCGTAATCAATCGCCTTCGTCGTGCATCCCTCGCGGCGATGCTCATGCAACCATTTCACGATTTCGAGATGACCGTTTTTGGACGCGTTATCCATCGCCCACGTCGTGGTGCATCCCTCTGTGCGATTCATGTGTAGCCATTGCACGATTGCGAGATGACCGTTCCAGGCCGCGTAATCCATCGCCTTCGTCGTGCATCCCTCGCGGCGATGCTCATGCAACCATTTCACGATTGCGAGATGACCGTTTTTGGCCGCGTTATCCATCGCGTACGTCGTACATCCCTCGTACTGCGATTTCCGATTCGTGTTCAGCCATTGCATGACATCGAGATGACCGTTATGGGCCGCGTAATCCATCGCATACGTCGTACATCCCTCGCGGCGATTTGTGTGCAGCCAGTGCACGATTTCTAGATGACCATTCTCGGCCGCTCCATCCATCGCGTACTTCGTACATCCCTCGGGGCGATTCTCGTGCAACCATTGCACGATTTCTAGATGACCATTCTCGGCCGCTCCATCCATCGCCCCCGTCGTACATCCCTCGGGGCGATTCTCGTGCAACCATTGCACGACATCGAGATGACCGTTCAAGGCCGCTAAATCCATTGCACTCGCCGTACATCCCTCGCAGCGATTCTCATGCAACCATTGCATGACATCGAGATGACCGTTTGAGGCCGCTAAATCCATCGCGCACGTCGTACATCCCTCGGACTGCGATTTCCGATTGGCATGCAACCATTGTAGGACTTCGAGACGACCGTTTACAGTCGATTTCAAAATGGATTTGGACACCCTGCGTTTACCAATTTGGGTGATTCGATGTCACACTCTTATTCTCACACAGTAATCAAGAGACCACCGCTACATAAAGGCAAGGATGGTATATCTATTGATACAATATTTCAGAAAGCGAATTACATAGATTGGGCGGTGTCCAACTCCTTATTGAAATCGACTGTAAGGCCGCGTAATCCATCGTGCTTGATGAACCGTTGAATAAAGATCGCTTAGATAAGGTGCGAAGTATGTCCAGGTGTCCATTCATCGCCGCTATTCTCGAGCAACCTGAAAAGTCGTAATGTGTATCGTACTGTTCGATCGTACTGTTCGATCGTCCAGACGAACGCATCTGCGTGTCCTTTGTTCATAGGTTTCATACAATGTGTGATAGGGCCTTGGGTATGTGGCACGAAAGGAGCGACGACGCGAGAGGCTTCTTTGTCGACGGCTCTGAAAGCACATATGTCACGCGCATGTACGTGGAGCAAAACCAGCTTCCATATATCATGGGGAAGGTCGTAATCGTTTGGAAACATCACTGGTCATGTTATGAATACCATTCTTTTTATGTATAGGTAGGGGTGGGCCAACCCTATTTATGTACGATACACTGTCATTTCGGTTTAGGGTTAGGGTTAGGGTTTAGTCCGGGCAAACCCGTCAAAAAAAGAGAGACGATCAAGCACGGGTTGATTCTGCTCGACCGGCGACGTCGTGGAAACTCGCTGTTCATAGAAGGTTGTATCGAATCAAAATTCGGAGAATATCAGGTTTACGTGCGTTCAGTGTTTCCGCGACTCCTTTACAGTCGATTTTATTTTCATATTGGACACCCATTTCGGCATTACTTCCCGTCAGGTTTCTTATTTTTGCTGTAAATGTTTAGGGTTGGCCAGTTCCGTATGTTTATAGGTGTAGAATAGATTGAAGTTGTCCGTGCATGAACATAGGCCGTCAGAGACCAGGCTACGTACGAGCGCGAGAAATGAATGTTACAACACAGGACACACCTGTTCGGGCGGTAAAACGACATCTCCTCGCCAGGTGCGCGGGAGTCACGACTACACTCCAATGTTCGTTACCTCGTGCCATCACGTCGTCACACCGCCTCCCACGTGGTCGTCTTACAGTCGATCGGCCAAACGAAACGCGGGTTGTGGATGTGTACATTTATGTTGCGTGTTATAGTCCGGCAAGTTGATTCTGTTACACCCACTCGCGTCTACCGCACTTCAAAGACGTACGGTATGAATAATCAGGCGGGACCATTTGACCGCAGCTTTTTTCCGTCGTAGGGTCCATTTGCGGAAGAAACGAAGCGCCCGGTGCAGGCATCCCAGGTTTTTGGTCGGGGGGCACGTGTCCGAGGAGACCCGTCTCTTGGCTGGCTATCCTGACAAACGCATCGTCATAGTCCTCTTTTGTGGCGTGGCCGTCTTCGCGTTCGAAAAAGTGAAGAGGAGCGGTCGCCTCTCTGATGTTGTGACAGTACAAGCTGTTGAAATTTTCGTTGAAAAAACAATACCATGTCTTAGCGTCGTTCGCGCCGTATGAATGCACCTGCATGAGTGCACCGGGTGACGCCATCGGTTTCTCGAAGTACAATATACAGTATACACAGCACGTGATACAAAAAAGAGATCATCCGAACGCTTCATACTCTGACAATTGCGCGTGCGGAAGATCGTCAGGCTTGTATTTATAGTAAACGACGAATGACTTCACTCTACGCCTGACGAGTGGCACACATTCTTTTTTTGTCGTGCAAATATATAGTGATGGATCGTGAGACTGCATTTACGTTGGCCGCCGTACTCGTGCTCGTCATGATCGTGGCGGGAGTCCTGGCGGCGGTCGAGAAA
>Ga0307959_1000984_pt1 | contig 13329 bp, 6 predicted proteins | sample OrgLakmetagen494_FD_201813 | JGI IMG/M metagenome (GOLD analysis project Ga0307959, IMG submission 201813) | Saline water microbial communities from Organic Lake, Antarctica - #494 | ecosystem: Environmental > Aquatic > Non-marine Saline and Alkaline > Saline | place: Antarctica: Organic Lake...
CAGCGATCGTGGGAAGCTTTATTGGAGCAACGTGTGGCGGTGGAGGTGGCTGAGTCAGAAGCCACTCTGCGTGCTCTTGAAAAGGGTGAAGCCAAGCAGACCATAAAGTACGGCAACGTTTGCCAACTGCAGCACGTGAGCAGTGGTCTCTTTCTGGTGGTGCGTGAAGAAGCAGCACCCGTCGATCCTGACTGCCGCGCTGTAGTGCTGGCTGAAGGCAGCTCCAATGCGTACTTACGGATTATGCCGCGCTTCAAAGCTCAGGTAGAACACCCATCCCCTCAGTTGCGTATTATGTAGCAATTATGTAGCAATTTCTAGGCTATGAAGATAACTCTAAAAATTGTCAATTCATGATAAAACCTTCTTATCACTTTTTGTTTTCGTTCTTTTTACACGTAGACATGTCAAAATCTAGACTGAGGGTTCGTCCGTATATCACACTAATGCAGTCATTTTCGAAGCCGTCAGTCAACAACGTGTATTTCTCCACACATCCAACGCTGTCTATGATACTGTGCCTGATCCTCAAAGCACTACTCTACCAAAAAATCTTCGCACGGGTCGTATCTTTGAAGCCAATGTTTCATCACGCTTCTCAACCTTTTTTGTTCATAAGTACGCTCGCTTCGACAAATCTACATCGCTTGGTCTCCCAACTGGGGCGCCTTTTCGTCTCTTTCATTCTCAGTCCGACGCTTTCATGCAGGCTTCTTGTGATCCAGCAAAGGGCGTTGGACGGCCACAGCGCTCCGACGGCAGTAGTGCACATGCGCCCTCTTTCCGCGTCCTCAGCGCTGGAAAGACTTCATCAGGGTTGGGTGAATCCATAGCCGATCCTACTAATCCAGAGAACCATTCAGCGAAAGGGTTGTGGTGCCTAGAACTGCCTCGAAGATCAGAATCAGTAGCCGTCACCTGGGGCGCTAGTTTTCGCGTGCGCCACGTCGCCTCAGGTCGCTATCTCATGGTGGATGCTGCTACAGGGTCGGGAACTTCGCCCTCGACGGGGGTGCAGTGGTTTGAAGCTCGCTTGGTGGACGAAGTAAACGATAGTAGCTCTAGCAATCATCCAGTGTCTCCGAATGCGTTGCTCTTTAGAGTCCAAAGCGCCGAACGTGCTGCTGCAAGTCTTATCCCTGCGGGCGAATGTAGTGTTCGGATTGAACACCATTACGTTGACCCAAAAACAGGCCTCGATAAAGTGCTTTACTTGCACAATACAGATCTCAGCCGAGCACCGATTGAGCAGCTTGTCGCTGAATCCTCGACAGTAAATGAGTCCTCTTCTGGAGGCATGGCAGAGACCTCTCAAATCACCAGCGGTAAAATGGCGCCGAAACGCAGTCTGAAGCTTATCTTCTCTACAGTGCGCTCTGCGCAAGACATCTTCAAGGTCGTCTCAAGAAATGTCTTCTCATCGGATTGTTTGGTCGCTTTAAGCATTCAAATTGAAGTTGTTATATGATATTGCATGAATGCAATATCGTGCACATGAAACATTGTTTTTCCTTCTCTTTGATATTGTTTCAACGAAGTTTTTTTACGTTTTCTGACTTTCGCAACATCGACTCGACACTGTTCTCTACTTATTAGGTCATGATGGCTCCGAGAGTCGAAGTCAACCGCCTACGGCTCATTCGTAGCTTGCTCGTAAATTGCAATCTCTACACCGTCGCGCTGTCAGATCCCAGTCGTGCCATTCGAGACAATCTCGTTTCCACCGTGTATGCATTGTTACGAGTCATACTGCTTTGCTACAAGGGCAAGTCTAAAATTGACATGACCACAGACTGGGTGAAGAAAGCCAACAGTCATTCGCCGGCAGCTTTCACTGCCCTGTTTGGTGGCGTTTCTGACACAGCAGCCCAGCGCGCTTGCCGTGATCTAAAGCTCATGGATACAGTCTTCGAAATGGGTTATGCAGTATATGCGCGCACTTTTCCAGCCGATCCCTGGGCTAATAGTAGTGCTGCATTCAATGGCCCGAGGGCCATACAAAAATTAGTCCACGTCGCAATACAGGCATTGTGCGCTGGCAACAAAGCTTCGCAAGACTACTTTGGCCGGCGCTCGTCGTTAGTACTCGAAATACCTTCTACCCAATTGGAGCACACATTGAACGCGCAGGATGAAACCTCTTCTTTGACTAGTCCTGTCCAAAATAGACGTCGGCGAGGATCTCGTCCCTCCAAAGAACTTACTGCCGATTCCAAAGTTGTGCATGTGCCACAGCTGTGGATGGATACGATATTAGAGCAGCTTGAGGCGCCACTCGGTCCTGCTGTGACTTTGTCAAAACTGCTATCAGCAAACGAAGAGCTTTTAACCAAGTATGCAACGCCCAAGCTTGTGATGAAGTTCTCTGAGATGGTTCAAACTCTGGGCCCTCAACGGCGATTTGTAGACTTCTTCGCAGCCATTTGTATTGTTCAAGGCCGCGCAGTAAAACCGAATCAAGAAATGGTACTTCGGCTAACCTGGATGGATCTCAAGGTGCGTAAATCGATTTATCTTCAACTCCGGCCCCTCACTACACGCGGCGTCTCGGTCCCTCGGGGCAACAGTGCTAGTTCCTCTTCAGCCAAGGTTTTGGCTAAATATGGACCTGTCAAACTACCATCGGGCGCGCTTACTGATGGCACCATTGATTCATCCAGCCCAAGGCCGGCTGACTTTTTAGGAAGGGAGATTTACAATCGGCCCAAAGGTTTTTCGCCTGTGGGAATTACGTGGGCAGGCACGGCTGCATGGAACCGAGGACATCCTGAAGCGCTATTTTGGGACCTGGAGCATTTAGGGCTCAAGGCCACGAAGTTAAGAGCGGAGGACGACATGGGCGAAAAGGGTGAAGAGATTGTGCGGCTTGAAGAGCTCTGCTGGTGCCTAGATGGTCCAGCACTTTGTGAAGCCATCACTGGCGAGACTTGGGTCTCTTATAAAGTCCATCTGGAACACGACAAGGCGCTCCGAAAGGCGTTCGACCTTCGGGTTGAACTCGCAACGTACTTCGTTGGTCAATTGTTGCTGCATGCAGCCATGTGCAGCGGGCGCTCTTATAATTGCATCGATCGTTTGCAGCGCACATTTGCGAGCTACACAACGCTCGTGGGGATGGCTTATAATCCTCACCTACCGCAGCTTGTACGCGCAGCCGTCGTTGATCTCATTCTCGTCTTATACTTAGACCGATACCCACAGCTTCAATCGTCCGGGCGGCCTAAGCTGCCTGAAGAACTTTGGGTCTATAGTATGGAAAGTTCTAATAAGCCACGGCCACGAAGAAAGAGCAGTAAAAATTACACAGAAGTGCAACACGACGGTACACCGCTGGTGCGGCCGCTCAAACTTTCAGACGAGACAGCACTGCCCAAATTTGTTCTACACCCAAGCCATTCTCTTGCGAATGATCCCGATCCATTCAATTCTTTTCCGTCACATTTCAAGTTTTTCTTGCTTCGCAATTTGGGAAACCAGTACATGAAAAGCTTTAATAACGGTTGTGTAGTTCACGGGCACCGTAAAGAAAATGTTCTTGCATCATCGATGTCAAGCTTGATCGCTGCTTTGTTAAGCTTTGGTTTCCAGTCTTCGACATCTAATTTTCAAGAACTGGTGCCAATTTTAGTGCGCACTCTCGATGGTCGCAGCGACGTCGAGCGCATGGTAAAAGCAAATAAATAATCATGTACTTCGCTTCGAACGCGAGAAATTATACATCTATGTGTGCTTTGTGAGTGTCTCGATCAAAAGTGCAGTCAAAATTACGTTCAATTTACCTACAATTCATTCATAAACTCTAACAATATTTACTCTTCTCGTGCGCTTACCTAAACATTAATTGCAACAGTCGACATCGGCTCAAGCTGTGCCATTTGATCCACCGCATCAGCGCTATGTCATGACATCTGAGTCACCCGCGGTGACAATGCTAAAAGTGAAAATGATTAAGTGCTTACTCGACGTATGTGACATTCGTGCAAACTTCAGGCTTGGGAATTTGCTAGCTACATTTCAATCTTTGAACAAGAACAAGAAGACCAGGGGTCACTTGCAGGATTTTGCAAAGCTTTTGAAGGAAGGAAAGTCAGACAGTTCGTCAGACTCTTTTGTGGTAAGCATGTACGAAAGCTTCGAAGATAATTTCGTCAAAGGTGATGGCGCTGCGCTTATGCTTGACACTTTGGCAGGAGAAAATGTGGACACTATCTTGATAGATGCGCTGATGTATGATGACGATGATTTGTTCACACATGCTCTCCTGCTACTTGATAAAACATATCGACAACGAGGTTTGCTGCTCGAACATTTGAAGGCTACCATTTTATTGGCCACACCGCAGCTTCCCGTTTTTGGGACTGTGGCTACCATGTCGGCGGAAGTGGGATACTTAATTTTCTTGGCCCGAAGTTACTCAGTGTGGGGAGTGTGCGGCATTGTGTCAGGAGCTTTTGATACTGATAAATATCGCCTTATGATCAAGACGCTGCGTCGGCTCATGTCATTTTTGGTGTCGAAACCGAGTGATTTGGGTACGCCGTCCAAACTTCGGAAGTCATCCACACTGGACCCACCAGCTGACCACATGGCTTTCGGAATTTTAACACGCAGTGATTCCATTGATAAGGACCCTCAAGATCCACCTGAATCATCCGTATCCACACCAGCCATAAACGATGTTGATGAGGAACGCAGCGCACCTGTTGAAGCCGGCAGTGATGATAATGATGAAAGAGCGGTAGAGAAATTGCATCAAGACGTGGCACGTTCTCTCAATTTGCATGTTGCCCTTATTGAAGGTCTAAAAATTGATTATAATCTATCATTTCATGGGTCAATCTGTTCCAGTGAGGAAAAGATGCAGTCTCGGGCTTTGCTGGTTGAGTCTCAACGGGAACTAGTAAAAGTGCTGCGTATGTTTTGCTCACATAATCTCCAAAATCAAAACATTGTCTGGGATCAAGCGGCAAGTCTCTTGCGGAAGCTTGTGGGACCATTGGAAACTCCAAAACTTCCTGAAGAATTCAATCCCGAGCGCCAGGAAAAGCTCCCACCCTCCCTGCCCGGTACGAATGCCGAGGCTGTCATTATTGAGTGTCTTCGCAACAATGAAATTGTGTGCACAGAGAGACTATCTCGGGACTGGTTTGAAATTTTTGCCACACTGTTGAACAATGATGACGATCCCAGTACATCGCCACTATTGGAATTTTTCGAAATCACTATTCAGCCCTGTGATACACCCATTCCCCGAAATCAAAAGTGTTGTACCGAGGTATTTATGGGCGACCACTTTCCAAATCTTAAGAAGTGTGCCATGTCAATATTTGGAATCGGGCCACTTTGCAAAGCACCGGAGCGCATCACGCGGCTCCTTAATTTGTGCGTCTGTGGCGACAACATTGGTTGTGCATCGATCTTGCAGTCCGAAAAACTTACCATGGACATGGCACTATCAATGTTGTGCTCCAAACTTGATGCAATGGGAGAAGTCAACGAGGTGAAAACTGCGGTAAAAAATGAGGAAGCTATCGCTAAGTTGAAGCATGCATCTGGTGTAGAATCGGTTGATTATAACGCAATTCCTTTGGATAAGGCAGCGCACTTAATCTGGCAGCGAATGCATTCATTTCTACTTGGAGAGGGCAACGTGGCAACTGATTTTTTTTTGGAGATCGATAAAGATAACAGTGGAACTATTGACGTTTCGGAGTTTATTGCTACATGTACTTTAATCGGCATCACCAATCTTGAGCCTCGTCGAGCGAATGCAATCATGGCCACTGTTGATAAAAACGCGGATGGAATTCTGCACTACGATGAGATCTTGCCTGCCATTGAGGAAATGAATAGAAAAGCTGATAGTCTTGCCGTGAAAGCCCATGCATCAAATGAAGTAGCTAAAGAAGGGTACACGAGTGCACTACTGATGTTAACATCCTGGTTAATGGAATGCCTCGTTGTCGATCCGCGTCTATTTCAGAAGCGCGAAACGTGGTGTGTCGCAGGACCAGTGTCACAGGCAGTACTCGGCCGGTTAGTCAAAATTGCCACGGCATCGCAGCAGCTACCGAGGGATTTGGTCGCTACTGGAATTGCATGCTGTAAAATTTCTACGACCGTGATAAAAGGCGCTCGCAGTCTCGGTTTTACGGAGATGGAGCAAGAGTACGAGTACTTTCTTTGTGGATCAAGTTCAAGTACTCTAGTCAAGAACGCACAGAATCTGCTTTCTATGAACATGGTCAAATCTGACTTGCATTACGAGGTTGAAGAGCTTTTAGAAGTGTTAGATCCTGTGTTTGTATTCAATTGGAAGCGCCGAGGCCTCGAGAAGTGTCCGAGTCTGCAAGAGCAGGAATCTAAAATGGGTGACGAATCATTTGATGGGAAAAGAGAACAGCCGCTCGACAACGGTGCTGTACGATCGCAAACAATGCCAGCAAGGCCTGGCGATTTTTCCACTGAAGTATCGATGCAACGTGGGAATGGCGAAGAGGAATATGAAGATGGCGAGAGAAACAAGAGCATAGACAACATAAGTATTCCAGAGATGCTCGCCGTTTTTGTTGATGTCGTCAGCCAGAATCCTCTCATAAAGAGGAAGCTTCTAGCACGCCGATTCGAATTTGCGCTTGTGCTTGAAAGTGTGACTGAGCGTACGGCCAAAGTTGACCTCGAACGTTACCCTGGAGCCGTTCCGCTTGACTTTGGCAACGTCGTGGATCGCATGATGCGGTTTGTTTCTGACCACAACTTTGACCCAATTGATGTGAATGTGACGCGCATTTACGGTGTGCTCCTAGCTTCCTTGATGCGAGGACGCAGCAACGAGGATGGCTCTGAGCGGCACTTAAGCGACCTTAGTGCTTTTGAGGAGGCTGCGTATAGAGAGAAACAAAACTTTCTCAGTTCGAGACGTGTGACGCAGATGACTTGCTCGTCAATTGCCACACATTCACCAGGCGGAAAAGTAGCGGAGGCGAGCATTGACCTATTGGGGGAGCTACTGAATGATGGCAACGTGAATGTTCAACAGGCAGTTTATCTGACTGTTTGCACCGACGCGGAAGGCAAATTTTTGATTCACATGCGTCGGCGGCTGGATGAAAGCGAAGATGCTATCCAAGAGAGGCATAAGCGTACTGAATTTACATTCAACAGCATGGACCGCCGTTTGAAGCTTCGGTATGAGAAGACAATTGGTACATTATCGTTTTTCAGAAAATTGGTCGAAGGGCACTTCATTGAGCTGCAAAATTTTCTGCGGGTGCAGCCAAATTCTTCAATTTCTATCAATATCGTCGATGCAGGCTTGAAGCTTTTCACGTCTATGGCCGAAAATTTGCAGTTGCTTCGTCGAATGGAGGATGTGGAACTTGATCTTCTGTCCGTGGTGCTCGATATGCTTGCGGAGTTTTGCTTTGGTCCATGCCACGAGAACCAGGATGAACTTTCGAAAGATGAAGGGTTTTTGAACGCTCTGGATAAGGTTCTACAGAGTGGATTTCATGCCCGTAACAACAAGCTTCTCGTTCTTCAAGTGAAGTCGAAGGCCATTTTAGCCATCTGTGCAATGATTGAGGGTCGCATTGACAGAACTGTCCAGGAACGCCTGATGAGAGTGTTTGAGCCCGCGGCGTTTGAAATTTTCCACGGCTATCTTACCAAAACATTGCAGGAAAATGACGTTGAACCGACCTTAATAATACCTGTGTCAAAGATATCATTCCAGGCTACCGTTTGTGCTGAAGCGTACGATGCAATGGTACACCTGGAGCACGTACTTCGCGAGCTTTCAGCGTCGAGTACAGCCTTCAAGAAGACTCAAGCAGCCCAAGTAAAGAATAGACCGCCTAGTGATCGTGCAATTTTAGATCACGTTGCAGAAATAGAATTTTTCTGGAATGGGCGTATCGAAAAGATCACATTTCCGCTCCCAGACGAGATATACTACCTTTCAGAGGAAACTAAAGCAAGATTTCTTGACACCTGCGACCTTTCTACGCCCGAGCAGCGGACAAAAATGCTTTTGAATCTAGCGCCGTCCTTTGTGTACGAAATGGTTCGAGTCAGTAGTCTAGCCAATTCGTATCCTTTTTACACTTTCATACACAAAAACTTAGTGAGCATCAAATGGACCATGTACGCTATTGTTGTAATGTTGAATTTGAATGTGATGATGGCAACCCATGGTACTGGAAAGATGAAGGGCTATGTTTCAGCAGCGGATGGCGCTCTAGACCCAATATACCAACTCAGCCTTGCCATCACATACGTCCTTGGAATGCTTAACTTGATCGGCTACTGCGTTATCGTGTGGTTCTTAAGCTTAACGGAGATTCCCTCCACGACGCAAACAATAGAGGAATACACCAAAAAGTGCTTGGCAGACCCCAAGTGCTACAAATATACGAATTTAGGCGCCTTTAAGTGGTGGACGTTGACCTTGATATTCAACGTCTTATTTATCGTAATGCACATTGCGAACTATCCCAGCAAGCGCGCCTGGGGACTGTATTTATTACTTATTTTTGGCATTAATTTTCCATGGACGCTGAGCTGTGTACGCAATTACATCGTCGTGCCGAACTCACCGCAACAGAGACAATTTTGCATTGTTTTTGATGTACTCGTCTCAAGGCCATTTTTTCGCAATCACCTCGTGCTCATGATTTTTTCGATTATCGGTTTTCAGCACAGCCCTTTCTTTGGACTCATGCTCTTTGATATCTTCAATAACAGCCGTGTACTCAGCGGTATTTTGCAGTCTATGACTCGACCTATGGAAAAGCTTGGGCTCGTTTTTTACATACTGATATGCACAACTGTTGTCTACGCTCAATTTGGGCTTGAGTACTTCGAAGACTGGTTCAAATTTGGGAGCACACCGGACAAAGGCTGCCACAGCGCAGTAGGCTGCTTTTGGCTGATCCTTTACCAAGCTGTGCCTGCCCGTAGTATTTCGGGGGTGTTGAGGAGGATCAATAACTCGGACGACAACTACATGGCTCGTGTGCTGTATGATTCGGTCTTTTTGATCTGGGTGTCGGTATTGCTTTTCAATGTGATCACCGCGCTCGTTGTGCAGTCCTTCAATGACCTGAGGGTCGAAGAAAAAGCTCGTGTCGACAAATTTTCCAACGAGTGCTTCATTTGTGGCTTTCGAAGGCATGTCTATGACGAAGTCGGTCTTCAAAGCAATGTGAATTTCGACTCTCACAAGAACGGCGACCATGAAATCTGGAACTACATTTATTTTTACCGATACCTGGAAGTAAAATCCAGTTGGTTGTATTCAGGAGCTGAGTCTTACGTTGCAAGTATGCTTGCGAGAAAAGACTTCAGTTTCATGCCGCTGCGTGCGTCGCGTGCAATCCAAAATTCCATGATGAAAGATACCTGAAAGTCAGAATTGACTCGGGTGAACAAAGTTATCTTTTTATCGACTTACCATTTATCATTTACTTCATATCGTGCATGCCCATGTTTATCTTATTCATGCCACCCATAATAATGATTCTTAAGGCAGATGACTCGCTATGTTATTTTACATCCGCCATAATACTAATTTTTGCTACTGACATGGGAAGATCTACACTTCGCATTACAGATCTCTGAATTCTTAGGTACTACATAAGAACCCCAATAATCAGTAAACGCCCCGATTTGCGCAACTGTGTAGCGCAGACGGAAATTCGCGAAGAGGATAAATTTGCAGAAGCAATTCGTCTATAACGAAGTGATACCTATGATTGTTTTGCCTTTTTTGTTCTCCTTGCGATGTGAGTCCTTTTCCGCTCCTTCTATTCGAAATAGCTCTTTGCCTAGGGAAAGATGAAGTACCTAAGCGAATTGGACTTTAGCACGCGCAAATGCACTTTAACAACATTCTTTGAATCGAGCTGGTATGAAATAGGAAATAGGGGCCGGCTGATATGAAATAGGAAATTGGGGGCTGAGTGTCATTTGGTTTGACTAAATAGATGTGTGCACGGCCGGAGATTTAGATCAGGATGAAGCGTCGTACGGCGTGCGGCTCCAGCATGTTACAGCGCGATTATGCTTCTTCTGCTAAATTCATACATGATTGAATTTCTGTGCCAATTCAATGTTACACTTGAGGCTCTCTTACAATTGTCCACTATTCGCTAGTTTCAATTTTACTATAACCCATAGTATAAGAATAGCATTTGAAAATATTACTTTAAAAAATACAGCAATCAAACAATCTATCACTTTTCATTGGTGTTTTTACGACCCATGAAACTGTTCGGGTCGGGAGAGGCTGAGTCGTGTTGCGTCAACGTAGGTACATAGTACAGAACAACGGCAAGAAGTATGGCTGACAATGAAGATTCCGCTCAAAATACTGCGACAACGCAGCAACCACTTCCACGGGAATACATCTCTGGATATGAAGATACTACCTTATCTGTCATGCAGCATGACTTGAACATTTTGATTCCATGGTGTTCAGTTGGAATTTGTTCCTTATTTCTTGATCTTTCTTGGCCTGGTTGCTTTGGATTTGGGTATGCGTGCGATTATTGTTGTTGCTCATCTGAATGGGGAGTATGCCGCATCCTTTGCGAAGAGGGTGACTGCTGTCAAAGATCTGGAAATTGTGACGCATTTCCTCCACCAAGCAATGTGAACCTGAAGCGAACTCCCAATGATTGGTGTAGCGTAATGCAAGAGGAATTCTCATGTGGTGACTTCAAGACATTTTGTGCTTTCAAAACTGAGCAGTGCTGTTGCCAGCAACGACTTGCTATTCCTACAAATTCCATCAAATCTACACCATGGATGGTGAACTGTTTGGGCTTCACGTTGTGCTACCAGTGGTCATATCCAATGGCATGCTGCGTTGACGTCAAAGGATTAAAAGAAATGACTCAAGGTAATATCAACGTACTTGTCCACTTCTATTTACAAAAGAATCTTCTTACACATCCTGCTTTATTCGAATTTTAGAGGACGAGCATCCAGAGTGGGCGAACAATTGTTGCCCAAATTACTGCTTGGTCGAGGCACGCGAAGAAGAAGCAACACAGCCCCAAACCGAGCGATCCTCGAGCGAAGATCATCCTGTGACGGTTTCATCAAAGCAATCTTAATAGCTGCGTCTTTTGAAGCCCCTTTATGCATATTGAAGAGAAAGGTAATCGGGTCTTTGTCTCTTACCTTTCCGAAAAATCCCAAAAAACTCTTGAGTGAAAGAGTAAAACGCAAAAAAATGGAATAGTGGAAAGTTTACGGATATCATATGCCTGCCTGAAATAACCAAACAAAAACAGGACTTTCTTGATTTACGAGCCCCCTGTGTGCTGGGAATGTGGTTAATTTGCTAAGCACTAAATCTAGAACTTCTCTTGAAAGCCCAAGTCCTGATGATTCGTTTACGGCTGGCATTCCCTTTAATGGGTTTACTAAAATAAACTTACTGGCGAGAAGGCCATCTCAAGTGAGTTCGCGAACTGCCCCCGTCGAGGAGGCTCAGGGAGAAATATTTTTAAAAAGGAACACCCAATTCATCGGTAAACACTGTAAGCACTCTCCAACAATGCGCTAGATTAAGCGAATTCTGGATCATTTGCGCCAAATGACTTCTGGTCTGCCGTTCGCTTTCGCAGCTACCCGAGCGGCCGTAAATAGGTAGTCGCTCAAGCGATTGACGTACGCCGCTACATCAGTACCTAAGGCATTGCTCGCCACCAGGGGGTGCACTTCGCGCTCAGCCCGGCGGCACACACTGCGCGCCACATGGAGCTGCGCTGCGCAACGGCCGCCCGACGGCAGCACGAAATTCTTCAACGGTGCTAAAGTCGCCGTGTGAGCGTCAATCCACGACTCAAGCTGAACTGCATGCGCATTGGCGTCGTCGAAGGAAGCACGCTCTGCTTTGCTCTTTGAGGCAGAGTCGGCTGGGGTGGCTACTGCCGCTACACATAGAGAAAAAGCAAATTAATGAACAGGTTAAAAGACTGATGGTTGTATTCGCGAAACACTATTCAGCCCATGAAAATTCTACTCTTTTTTTCTCATGAAGCACGAAACAACTAGGCAATACTCAGTGCACGATATGTTTCCTTTCATACAAAACTAGCGCAGCCTCACAGCTTCTAAGGTTAGAAAAAGTACGCACCACCAACATCAAAGAGGCGACTCATCGTACGTTCTAGCTCCTCTGCAATAGTATCAAGACCTTCATCCAATGCGAACTCCCGCGCTGCAAGCGACATCGAGGGTAGTGTAAAGTTCAGGAGATTATACAAGAGCGCGCCTAGTTCAAAAAGAATAATTCATCTTGATGACATTTTGTTATCATGCGCACCTAGGCCGATGTGAGAGTTGAGTTCATCTGTTGCACCGAGTGCTGCAAAGGTTTGATCGCTTTTTGGTCGCCGTTCTGTCCTCCGCCCAATACCACAACAGAAATCAATTCGCAAGAAGATGTTAAAACACTTCAATGGCTTGAAATAGACTCTACATTTTAGGATAGCATCATCTTAGCATATTAGGTTAGGGCCGAATGGTGCATTCCTTCTGAGAGTTGCTAGCAGCTCACCGCCGGTAAAGAGCTGGCTACTTCCTGTGTCGCCAGTGCGGGTATATATTTTGAAAGAATCTGACAAGTCTCGCTTGATTACATTCTTAATGCCTGGAAGGCGACGCATGGTCTGGATGCTGCTCATTCTAGAAATCATCGTGAAGCTGACCTTTTAGTCTTTATGAAGACGAAGCTCTTTTGCTCATTACCATCAACTCAAAGTCATGATGTGTGTCGTCATCATCAAAATCAGAGACGCGAGATGTCATGACAACATCAATCGACGAGACCGGGGACAAGAAGGGATCTCATCATCAATTTTGTAATGAGATGGTCAAGAATACACATTTTTCATGTAGAATGTATGCCCGAATAGCTCAGTTGGGAGAGCGTCAGACTGAAGATCTGAAGGTCACGTGATCGATCCACGTTTCGGGCAACCCTTTTGCCTTCCCTCAGGTCAATCCCAATCTTTGCTTTTATAATGTAACTCCTTCAATATTCATTTTTGTTCTTGATTATGACCTCGTTAGCACGGCCATAGTTCTGCAGCCTTCTTACATCCAATAATAAGTAAGAACTGCCGATATGGCATCCCATCTCATTCTTGCACTGCAGTTGAAATGTTGAAATGAGTTTTGGCATTGGCCCTAATGAGCCGGATTAAATAGCTAACTTAAAGCCTTCAAAACTCGGTTCGTCGTGTCAAGAGGACTGGATACTTCAGGCGCAGTAGCGCCATTTTGGATAGAATCAAAGTCGAAATGCTGTACCAT
>Ga0307959_1000990_pt1 | contig 13312 bp, 10 predicted proteins | sample OrgLakmetagen494_FD_201813 | JGI IMG/M metagenome (GOLD analysis project Ga0307959, IMG submission 201813) | Saline water microbial communities from Organic Lake, Antarctica - #494 | ecosystem: Environmental > Aquatic > Non-marine Saline and Alkaline > Saline | place: Antarctica: Organic Lake...
CCAATCTGAAAAGCCAGCCTCAGCCAGTGCAGCGCCTGCTAAAGGTAACGATCAAAGTAGTACAGTGATTGACACAAGCACAATTGATAAACCAGCACCAATAGAAGAGGCAAAAGCACCCTCAGCATCTTTAGATGAGTCGGCTTCTAAAGATATGTCGACAGATAGTAATGCAAAAGAAAGCGATCCAGAAGAAAGCGATCCAGAAGAAGACGATGTATTAGACAATATACCATTAAGTGCTATTTATGCAGATCATCAATCAAGAATATTCAATCCTTTCCGAAAAGTATCGAATCAAAATGTTTCGGGGTATCCCGAATACACTTCGAATGTTAGCTCATCAGAGATAGGCGGGCTAAAGACACTGGGTATGATGGATTCCAAACTCAATGAAGACGGTAAAAAGGAGTATTTTGTAACTGACTATGGAGTATGGGTATTAGACTTGGTTCATAATGGAATGCTTTCATACAATCCCAATAAGTCTGCCTATTTGCAGAAAAACTCACCCACTTATAAAGCCTTATTTAGCATAAACCCATCAGGAAAAGATTTTCTCGTCATAAATCAAAAGAATCAAATAGATCAAGCAAATATTCCAAGCGCTGCTGAGATGATGTAATAAACTATTACATAAAATGTAATAATTTAATTTTATAATTAAATCTCATGGTCTTCCAAACTGTTAATTGAAGTAGTCAATGCCGCCCAATCTGGTGGATCGATGACATTGTCTTCTGAATCCATAACCACGTATGTTTCTGAAAAGTCATTTAAATAACTTAGAACTGCAGCAATTGCAGCTTTTACTTTATCATCATTGTTATCTGATGCATTAATACTTGTTTCTAAAGCAGAAACTTCACCTTGTAGGGTTACGATTTTTGCCTTTTCATCGACCATGTCTGATTGCAGGGTTACAATTTTTGCCTTTTCTGCTGTCATATCTGTCTCCAATGCACCGATGCTTGTTTCATGCCCATCAGTAACCCCTTTAGTCAGGTTACTGTATCCATAATTAGAACTAGCCATTTATACTTATGTATCAGAAAATTATTCGTCTCCTTCAACAATCGTATATGTTGTTTTTAATAATTCTATATATGTTTCCAATTCAGTTACACGATTTTGTAAAGCTGTGATGGTTTCACTTGTTGCGGTGCCTTCTAGGCTTGTCGAATGTGATTCAATCACTTCTATAAGGTTTATAGTTGTTCCATCATCCTTAACACGGTGAAGCTCTGTAATCTGAACAGGATTATCAAATCTATGAATTACGCTCATTATATATTTAAATAATATTTTTTTCTTTAAGAAATTGTCGTGCTTTATTATTTAAGTTATTATCTATCTTTGTTATAACCTTCTTAAGCTTATCTTTTGAGTTTTCATTTTTTAATATATGAATGATGCCCTCACTGAATTCCTTATCTCCAGTTTGTTTTAATCTCTGAATAATTTGACTGAGAACAACTGTAATATTATTAACATACTTTGTTTTATTGGGAAGATCTAATAATACAGTTAAATCATTACTAATTTGAGACAACTCTCCAATATCTTTGTTTAAAAATGTTGTCATCTCAAGTATTTTTTTATTATGATCCTTTCCTTCATACAACTCTTCATATTTTAACAAAGCAAGCATTCGTTTTACTGCTTTCAAATGTTTATTTAATTGAAGCATTCGTAATGAGTCACTTTTAATACTTCGCTTTGGATGCACATTAACATGATGATCCATATTATAAATAATGCTAATTTCTTGATATTTCTCATTATTAAATGCAAGAATATCCATTTTAAACAATCCAGGATTCGAAAGAGCATCTTCTAAAGTGATCTCAATCCCTCTAACCGTCTTCTTGCCACTCATTACTTCTTGTGGTGTCCATCGTAATACATGAAATCTTAAATTATCTTTGATCAATTCAGCTTGAACATGATCAGGATTATCAACTAATAATTTTATTCCAGAGTCATATTCAGCTTGAGAAATAAATTGATCATATAGTAATTGTTTTAAACGCTTACGACTTTCTTGTGGTCGATATCTTAATAATCTTCCAGTTTTTGAAAAATACATAGATTCGTCAATGACTTTGAGTTCTGGTAAGGTTCCTATTTTGATATCTGTAATAAATAAATTAGCATGACTCATAATTTTCTTAATTTTTTGTTGAAATTTTTGAGATAATATATTCGAATTATGTCCAACCATTTCGAATATGTCAATATCACTAGGATAGTGAATTTGAGGATCTGAATATGAACCTAAAATTGAAGCATTGTTTATTGAAAATACCAAAAGCTTAATAACTTTATACAATTCCTTTGAACCAACTTCATTTTCAAATATTCCTTTTCCAATGATTTTATTAAAAATTGCACCAGTTCGGGTAACAGCTTTTGCAAATGGTGCCAAATAGCTTGAACCACTTTGTAAATCTTCAAATAGTTCATCCATCGGTTGATACACAAAATCTTGGATTTCTTTCGATCGAATACCATTGTATGCTAGCAACATTAATATAAATATTTGACAATTATTTTTAAACGCATCATAATCGAACCATTTTTCAGGGGTTACTTGTCTTTTTGCGTAATCAATGAATTGTTTCAATGTTAAAGCAAAATCAACAGGGATACGCACTTCCAAACTATCGCATCCATTTGTATTACTAAAGTTTGCTTTGTTATAAATATCAATTTCTTCATTTTTTTCAATGGTAATACTCATTCGATTTTCCAATACCACAATTAACTGTAAATGAAATAATTGATCATATCCATATTTAGACATCAATTCTTTAAAGTAGCCAAATGTTAAAGTGTTCATTATATTAACAAGTATTGAATTAACTGGACATCTTCTTATAAATATCTGTTTAATTCTAAATCTTCCAAACTGTTGAAGTGTATTTTCGCTTTTATTGTTGTATCCGTTTCTCCAGTTAATAAATCGTCTCAATGATGCTGGAGCTAATCCCATAAATCCATCAACAACAGGTTTAACTACATTTTTAATTGTTCTGCTTGTCTTATCTGCCATCCTTCGAAGGAAATCACCTAATCCATAGCCTTCATATTCATCTGTGTATTCATCATTCATTATTATTATATTGATATAATATATTAATGGAAAACCTCAATATGAATAACCTTATCAATGTTGATGTTGCAGATCGTGAAAGACATGATATACAAAATGTAACGTTGTGGCGAAATGTATTAAATCCTTATGAATTCAAAGAGCCGATTGATACCACAAGCACAAGCCTGACGACAATGAATGATATAGAACAATCCTTATATAGGAGCAAAATGGATTATAACCAGAATATGAGACAAAATCATGAATTTGCTGCAAGGATTGATAAACAATATGAAGGACAATTGCAAAATTACGAAGATAAAATTGAACAATTACAAGAACAATATGATGAACAAGAATTTGAAGAAAATTGGCAGTTATTTAAATCAAAACCAAAACCAAAAGAAAATGATATGGATGAGAATGTTGATAAATCAGATGATGAAAAAATTAACGTTGGTAATACGAATGGTAACGGATTATTCGATGATGCGATAGAATGGCTCGATAATGGCGATAAGATGCGTGAAGAAAAATACGAATTAGATAATGCAACTGGTGGGGCTTATACAACTACTATGTCAAATGGCACGAAAGTTCAGCATCAAGGAACTGCAGAAGACGCAGCACGAAGATTAGCAGCTATGCGAAATGCAAAACCAGTGCAGCAAGTGCTCAAGACTGAAAAAGATAAACAAGATGATGTAATTCAAAAATTGATACATCCTAAAAGGCATATTGATCCAAAATATAAAATTGGCGGCAGTAATAAAAATAAAGCTAAAAAAGGAAAAGGATTATTTTCAAACAAGGGCAAAACAGTTCGAGACTATAAACGCATTGAAGAAGAATTTAAGAAAGCACACCCTAATATTAGCATGGGTCTTACTGGAAATGGTGAATATTGCAGTTGTAAGCAACCTAAAAAGAATCATGATTCTGATAAATGTGAATTATGTGGTAAAGGTTGGTTTAGTGATTTAATTGATTTAGTTAAAAAACCATTCATTAAAGCACGCAATAAAATTGCAGATGAGTTAATTATTAATCCACTCAAGAAAGGCGCAAAAAGCACACAATATAGAGGCTATGGTAAGACTGAAAAAGCACCAAAAAAGAAAAGGCAACAATCTGAAAAACAAATAAAGCGAGGTAAATTGATATCACAATTGATGAAAGAAAAAAAGATGACTCTAGGACAAGCAAGCAAATATATCAAAGAAAATAATCTCGTGTAATTAATATAAAAGATGGCTCAAAATGATTATATTTATTTTAATCTTAATCTCAATAATGATAGAACAATTCAAAGCTCCATTAAGAATGATCCAACCTCTAGCTTTCATGATTCTTTGAATGGTGATATTATAACTGACTCATCAAGGTGGAAAGTGGCAATTGCGAAAGCTCACTTTGCTGGTAAATTTGATATTCCGTTATTTGTTCCAAGAATTGAAACAGATCAAGCTAATATTAATCAAACAATTTATATTATCACATTATCAATACTTGTGCATGCTACTATCGATGGCACTGAACAAAACACCACACTTTCAACAAGTCAGCCTATTATGTATGTTTCTCAAGATCAGTCACAAGTTGCACCGTCGTCTATTGTATCCAATCATCAAGATGATCCGTATTATTTCATATACAGTGTTAATCATTGGGTTGATATGGTCAATACTTGCTTTCAAGCATGCATGTCAGATTTAAATGTCCAATTTCAAACATGGTATGCAACCTATAAAAATACTGATATACCAGATCTTCAAACAAAAGCACCAATCTGTGAATTTAGAAATAATCTATTTAGTATTTATTATGATGCTTCTGGGTTTGGAACTGCACCGACATCAACCGCACCTTTAGAAGAATCGTATGATGTATATTTTGACACTAATCTTTGGAGTCTTATGTATGGATTCGCTCATGACCTGCCTAAAGATCAACAATATAAGTTGGGCGCAATAGGCAAATACAATTATGCTAAATTAAAAGTGTTTTCATCTTTTAACAATCAAGTAACAAAGGACTCAGTTGATTACATTATGATGACACAAGAGAATGAATCTATTTCATCATGGTATCCTGCTTCATCAATTCTTTTCACAAGTAGCTCGTTAGGTGTATTTCCAGAAGTTGACGGACAAAGTATATCAATAAGTAATACTGGCATAAATGGAACCAGCACGCAAATTAATTATGTGGATGTATTGACCGAAATTGCTATCCCTGGATCAATTCAAGGTTATTTAATATACGATCCAACACACTATCGTTTTTTAACACTTATGGCGAACAAGCCTATTTCAGATGTGCAAATTTCTGTATTTTGGAAAAACAGATATACGGGATCAAGATTGGAATTAAAATTATTTAATGGATCTCATATAAATATAAAATTACTATTTCAAAGAAAGTATATCTAGGATATATTCAATTTATTTTTATCTATTAATAAATATATAGAAATGGATAACGTCACCAAAGTTAAAGTTTATGATAATAGTGTTCTGCCAATGAATAATGCAGTTACTGGTCTTCATGTCTCAACTCAATTACGTAATCGAACTGTTAAAGCCGCAGGATCGTTGTCAAATGCGTCAATGAAAATTGATGTCACACCACCTTCAAAAAACATATTTTGTTCAAGAGATGCATATATTGAAGCAGCTATGATTTTTAAAATCGATGTCGCCGTTGATGCATCGACCCCAAATAAACCAGTGCTCAAGTATGGAGACGATACAGTTTTACGAGCCTTCCCTTTTACCAGAATGATTGATAACATCAATATTATATATAATCAACAATCGATGTCATCTCAAATTAATGAACATTTAGATCTTATTGAATTAATGGCATCTAACAATTCTTTCAGAAAGCGAGCAGTTGCACCAACTCAAAGACAGTTATACTTGAATTCGGCAAATGATGTTATGGCTACAAATGGTGTTTTTGGAGATATGAAACAAGGTCAATATGGCAATCAACTACCAAATGGTGCCTTTCCCATTAGCTTTACAGATGCCAGTGGTAATAGTCTTAAAGGTAAAGCATCATATCAATGGGATGGAACAGCAACTAACTTAGTTCCGGTTGTTAATGGCATTCCAGTCCAACGTGCTGGAATTATCGATCTTGCAGGTAAAACTGTGTCAATATACCTAAAAGTGGTTACACAAGAGCCTATTTTCGCATCTCCGTTTATTTACAACAATCGTGACCGAAATAATCCACTTTTTAATATGGAGAGCCTTTCAATCGACCTAAGGTTTTCAAATGAGCCAGGAGTTAAAGCTATTGCATATCCAACTGCTGCATCTGCAACTGATGGAGTTCAAGCGGTATCACTTTCGGAATTCAAAGCATGTAATCTTCATCTTGAATTCATGAATCCAATTCTCGACTTACCATTACCTAAAGAGGTATATGTGCCGATCTATAACTTTGTGCGAAAAACTGATAAGATTGCTACTATAGCTGCTGGAGACTCAACAAATAGTTTAACATCAAATATAAATATAAATAGAATTCCAAATTATATATATGTCGCTGTTCAAGGAGGTTCTGGAATTCAAAATTTACCCATTAATAAATTATCCCTTGTCTTTGGAAATTCAACCCCATTACTAACAACTGCTTCAGTCAAGGATTTGTTCGATATGACTGTTAGAAATGGGTTAGATATTAATTATCCTATATTCGCAGGTCAGGGCACTAATATACCTAATAGTGCAGATGTGATAACTGCTCAATCGGCTTTAAATCCAACTCAACTTGCATTAACTGGTTGCGGTGTGCTGCTTCGTCCAGGTATCGACTTTCCCCTAGAGGTTGGTTTAGTTCCGGGTAGTTTGATTAGTGGAAGTTTTCAATTAGATGTTAGTTATCAAAATCAAGGTGCTCCAGTTGCAGATGGTAACATTAATGTTATTTGTGTGTATGAAGGCTTCTTAATTGGAGGGTTAACTACAACTACCGTGACATACGATCAATTCACCCCTAGAGATATTGAAGCTGCAAGTGTAGGCAACTCAAATATGTCAATGGTTGGCTCTGGATTCTTTGATTCAATATGGGATGGAATTAAAAGCGCTGGCACCTTTGTATATGATGCAGGCAAAGATTTATTAGGTAATAAAGATGTGAGAGATTTAATTAAAAGTGGTGTAGCATCTGCAGGTCCAAAAGGTCAAGCAGCAGCCGCAGCAGCCGGAGCATTAGGTTTTGGAGTTAATCATGTTACTGGTGGAAATGCGAAATATGGAAGAACTAATTACTCATCATTTTTGAAAGATTAAATAAATATTATAATGTTTAATAAACAATATAATAATCTAAACATTGTATATATAATTATGGACTATGATGCAAACAGTCGTAAATTCTATTTCTCTCGTAATATTGTGGTTCAAGATATCCCAACTGCTCTTAATGAATGCAGTCGAATGATAGATGCAACTCGCTTTTATTCATTAGCAACTTATCCAGAAGGAAAAAGTCAAAGTGTTATCACTAATGACTTAACTAATTTGTATCAAGCAGAAGAAGATCTAACTCAACATTTAGCAGTTCAAATACCTCAAGAAGATAATCTTATTGCTAATCTACGAACAAATATTGAATATTGCTTGTATGTATCCACAACTGGAACATTCTCCGTGAAGTTAGTATTTTACAATGATGAAATGGATGAAGTAATAGCATCAACGGACAGTATGCTATACGATCCAGACAATGATTCAACGCAACCATCATTCGCTTCTTTAAATGGTGTCAAATTTATTCTTGATCTTATGCAACTTCCTAAAAGTGCGAAATATTGCTTAGTGCAGGTTCAAGTGGAATCTGGTAAAGCTGCAACATTCAAATTTGACTATGCAAAAGCTGAAACATTTCACACTGTCAACCTTGACCCAATTGAACCAAGTCTTTTAAAAGCTGTTGATAATGTTAGGGTTGATATGCAATATTATAATAGTAGAGGTTCATCTGGTGATATTGATGCTTTAACAATTAAAGTAAATCAAAATGAGAATGATATTGAAACATTGGACACTGGAAAATTAAATTTAACTGGTGGCACATTAACAGGAATTCTTACAAGTAGATCAATTTATATGAATGGATACTTAAAAGGTCCAACGGATGGAATGATGTGGGTCCAAACCAGAGACACAACAACACCTAAAATTAGTTTCTCTTCTGAAAACATTGAAGATAAATCAATTGTTAGATTCGATCTATCAGAAGAGACTGGTCCATCTATTTTATTAGCTCAATTAGGACAAACCTCACCTAAAGGTATTATATCAGGGTTAAAAGATATTGATGAAAGTGCAACTGATGCTGATAATACGGCTGTTCCATTTGGATATATGAAATCATTTTTATATAATATGAATTGGAACTTATACACAACCTCTTATGATGCACAAACTGAATTAGGACCAACTCAATGGAATAATCTGACACAAAATTTATTAAATGGAACAGGTAACTCATCTATTTTCGATATTGTCAGTGATGATAGTGAAATATCATTAGTTGCAATTGGAATGGCTTGCTCAGGTAATGAAGCAATTGCGAATGTTCAGGTATTAATGGGAACTACTAATAACCCTACTGATTTAGTAGCTACTTTTAACTGTCCAGTCGCTCCTACAGGGTTATTTAGAAAATTTAAATTAAATGATGGTTTTGGTTTTAAGAATTATTCAACATGTAGATTAAATAATTCTGCATTAGCCAATTTGACTGAACTTAAATTCTATTTTGCATAATAATAATATTTATTAATCATAAATATCATTATTTCCAAGCTTCATCATTTAATAAATATGCGTCATGTTCAGATAATACATATTGAGGGTGGTTTTTATGCAAGCATATCCATCTAGATCCAAGCTTTCGAAGACGCTTAATATCTTCTTTTGTCATACCTAAGTATTTTGATAGTAAATAAAATAAACTATAGTATGAAGTCGAATAAGGGTATATAATATAATGAGTTGCCTCATTCAAAATTAATCTTGTAGATGAATAATTGGTTATATGATGACTTATATATATCATGCTGGTATTCGTATGACGACCAGTTATTGCAATGTCATTAATAACTGTCTCAATGCCCTTTAATATTGGTTTTGCTACGGCGTCAAAGTCATCAAATATAACTAACGCATTCTCAAATGCTTTTATATCTGGCGTTGATACATCCCAGTGCTTATACTCAATTCTAAGCAGACCTTGCAATTGGTCAAGTGTTTCATCTTCTTCGAGTTTAGAAACTAATAGAACTGGTCTATCTGGGAACAATTTTTTATAGTTTTGGGCAATTCGGAGAGCTATATACGATTTACCAGAACCTGCTGCCCCTACTATATAATAAATATCTCTCCCTTTTTTTGATGGTATGGGCTGAAATATCATATCAGAAGGCAATTTCACAGATGCACTTCCTTTATTATCTTCATTTACCGTTAAGAAATGATTAAATAGTTGCTTATTATCGTCATTTCCCTTCACTATGCCTATAGTCTTACTGTCATTATTAAGCTTTTTTATTGGTAATAGGTTAAATGACGTTTCCATTATATATTATAATAATAATTGAAAAAAGATTTATAAAAACGTTAAAACTTATATATTCTTATCGAGCTTTACACTCATGTTTTTATACTTTTATAAATCTTTTTTCAATTCTTATTATAAATGAATACCTTTGTTGATGAAGTAAAAGCTGATATTCTCGATAATTTAAAGAAAGACCCGTTAAGTGGTTCAGATCTTAACGATATGATCGAAGAGCAAATCCCTATTACTCGTTATTCTGACCTTTCAAAAATCGGGCATATTGATGAAGTGCTCGATGATTTCGGGCGGGGCATTGTCCTATATAATTGGAATGAATCGACTGGGCACTGGATCGGCTTGTTGAAAAAGGGCAACACTATTGAGTTTTATGACCCTTACGGTAATAGCACGACGGCACTGCCTAACTTCTTACAAATTCCCGCAAACATACAACATGAAACGGGTATGGATAAAGATATATTAGGGCACCTTATCGAAGCATCGGGCTATAATATGATTTACAATAAGATGAAACACCAACAAAAGGAGCGCGACGTCAATACTTGCGGTCGACATGTCGGGATGAGATTACTCTTAAGCACTCTCACAAATGAAGAATACAACGATAGAATGAGGCATTACAAAAAACAGGTAAATCTTGATGATTTAGTCAGTCTTGTGAGTGAGTCACTTATCGGAGATACACCAATTGATAAGCTCACTGTTGGTTCAGGTAGTTATGAAGCACCCGCAATGACCAAGCAACAATTAGATGACATTCACTCACTCTATTATGATGATATGAACTTTTTCGGGCGCGATAAATTATGGAAACTAGCTAACAATAGTGGCATTAACATCTCAAGACGACAAGTAGCTGATTGGCTAACAAAACAGGAAGTATGGCAAACTAATGTATATCCAGTTAGAAATGCAAAAACTATACGATCAACCGTTAGTAAAGCACCGCATAAGCAGATTGGTATTGATCTAATTGATATGCAAAATTATCGATATGATGGTTATACGTATATTTTAACTGGGATTGATATGTTCTCGAAAAAAGGCTATGCGATTGCCTTATTAAATAAAGAGCATAATACTGTCAATGCGGGATTAAAGGATATGCTTCTTGATATTGAGTATGTTGGAAGTATCCGAAGTGATAATGGTAGTGAGTTTATATCGACTTCGTTCAAGAAAATTCTCAAAGATAATAACATTAAACAAGTATTGTCTTTGCCTGGAAAGCCTCAAAGTAATGGTCAAGTGGAAAGGTTCAATCAAACCCTTAAGCGTATGCTCATGTTAGCTATGAAATCAAGCAGTTCGCAAGATTGGGTTTCAATTTTGGATACGATTGTTAATAATTACAATAAGAGTTATCAATCAACTATCGAAATGACACCAAACCAAGCAGAAGCAGCAACTTTAAAACAACAACAAGAAATAAAAAACAATATTACCAACAGATCAACTGTTAATAAGGATGGTGTTAAATTCAAGGTTGGTGATCATGTGAGGGTTAAGCTTGATAAAAAAGGTAAAGATGGAGCTAGATGGAGTAAAGATATTTATGAAGTCAGTCATGTTATTAATCCAAAATCAGAACTATCTAATCCGAATTACAAATTGAAGGGCATCACTGGAAATAAATCGTTATTCTACAATAATGATCTTCAACCAATTCAAGATATACAAAACCAACAAGATGACCCAGAAGATGAGTATTATGATGTTAGTAGGATTGTTCGACCATCAATGCGTAAAGCGGTTCAGGGTTTCATTGTTCGTTGGAAAGGATTTAATGCTTCGAATGACACGTGGGAGTCTAGGGAAGTGCTTGATAGAGATATTCCGAAAATGGTTCGAGCATTCGAAAGAGCTCATCAAGTCGAATGGACAGAAAAAGGTTTTAAGTGGAAAAAATCAAAAGTCATTTTTCCAATTAAAGACACTTAAAGACATGAAGACATTTACCAAATATATACAAATGTTGAAAAAAATTACAGAACACCATAAATGCAAACCATCAAGTGCTAAAGTTTATTTAAACAGTTACAATTGGATACAGTCAAGAGTTGCTTCGATGACTTTTGAGAATATCAAAAAAGTGGTAAGTGACTGCCCGATCGAATCAAGGCGCAGTCGACTGAATGGTGCAATTAAAGTATTATCAATTGAAGGTAATAATGAATTAATTCAGCAATTAAAAGTTATTCAAGTGCAAATCGATAAAGAATATAATGATTTTAATATATATAGGACAATTGATAATGTTGATAAAATTCCTACTTGGCAAAGTATATGCTCAAAATATGAAGAACTCAAAGAAGTTGTTAAGAAAAGTGAATCTGAAAAAGTTGTTCATTTGTATTTATCAATTCTTATGGAGATTCCACCATTACGCAATGAAGATTATGTTAATACTTTGGTTGTTCCAAACCAAACTCAAGACAATGGAACAAATAATGTTATCATCCTGGACACCGGTTCATGGTTACTGCGTTCTGGTAAAACTAGTGGCAAAACTGGCACTCGAGAGATAAATCTTAGTGAATCATTAGTTTTGTATATTCGCACATATATGAACAACACCACAGGATGGCTATTTCCTATGCAGACAGATAAAGATAAATGCATGACAATTTCTAATTTTGGTATGATGCTTAAGAGAAATCTTAAGGTCAGTTGTAGCATGATCAGAAATATATATGTATCTGATAGAATGGATAAAGGTATTAATGGTGAGGCTCGTAAAGCGCTTGCTAAACAAATGGGTCATTCTCCACAAACACAAGCCGTTATTTACAGTAAATTAAGTAACAATGTAAGAGGTGTATCTGATGATCTGAATATTGTCCTTGAAAACGCTATCAAGGCAAATGGTAAAGAAAAAATAATTGCCATCTTAAAAGCACTTGCTTAATTTATTAATACTTTATAAAGGTATTTATAAATCTAACTCTAATATTGGATATCAATGCCCGTCGGAACTTAGAACCAAAATCGCCCTAAATTTTTACTATAATATTATTCTCAATTTTGGTTCTAATTTAAGAATAATTTTAAGGCACAATTTTAAAAGACTATCTATTTATTATTATTCTTACAAGTTTGTAAAACTGGTCCAATTTTGGAACACACTTAAAGACATAAAACTATATTATATTATAAAAATGTCTGATAGAATTATTACCATTAATGACTGGATTGATCAAGCTAAATTACATACAAAAACAAAAGAAGGCACTGAAGATGTTAAGGGTTCCATTATAACATTCCCTTGTTGGCATAACCAGAAAATTGCAAGTGTAAAATGGAAAGGTTTGAAAAAAACTATTCTATGCAAGAACAAGAATGACAATGTCGCATTATTATGTGGTGAAAGCACTGGCATAACTGTTGTAGATATTGACGCATATAAATTTAATCAAGACTCGACCTTTATTAAAGCATTTACTAAGCGGTTCATTGAAAAGTTTAATACATACACAGTCAAAACCCCTTCTGGTGGCTATCATCTATATTTTCATTATAATCCATTGATTAGAACATCGGCAAGCTCAAAACATCATATTGATATTCGTAATGATGGTTCATATGTTGTAGCTCCACCTTCAACAATTAATG
>Ga0307959_1001000_pt1 | contig 13211 bp, 18 predicted proteins | sample OrgLakmetagen494_FD_201813 | JGI IMG/M metagenome (GOLD analysis project Ga0307959, IMG submission 201813) | Saline water microbial communities from Organic Lake, Antarctica - #494 | ecosystem: Environmental > Aquatic > Non-marine Saline and Alkaline > Saline | place: Antarctica: Organic Lake...
CACGCCTGCACCCGAAGTCTGGGCCTGTTCAGTCACTTTCTTCTGAGCCAGTAACGCAGTCTCAGAGATGGTCTTCAGCGTCTGTTCCTTGATCAGATCAAACTCAGCACTGAGCTTGCACTCTTGTGCCAGTAACACCGTGCCTTCAATAACGGCGTTCGCAAACTGTTGATCCACCAACGCAGTTTGGGATACCGTCTGCGCCTGATTCAGCCCTTCGGTCACAATTTGCTCAGTCAACAACTGGGCTTGTAGATCCACCTGTTGCTGTTGCAAAAGCAACTGAAGTGATTGGCTCATCACGGACTGGAGGGCACCGAGATAGACCGTGGCGTACTCACTGCCTTTGATATGACCCTTTTGGTACTCTTCGGTCAGGTGGGCCTTAGTCGCCCGCATCAACTCATCGAAGACGCCAGTACCTGTGAGTTGGCCTTGTGTCAGGTCTGTTACTGTAATTGCTGCCATGTTCTACCTCAGTGTTCCAGTGGCTTACGCGTTTGCTGTGCCTTTCGACATAGCCTGGCGTTGAGCCAGTTCTTTCATTTCTTGCTCGGTCAGTGCCGGCAGGACTTCAACGGCAAACGCCTTGATCGACTTGCCTTCACGGATCTGTCGGCCACGCTCGTCGCGCTTACTGACAAACACCTGACATTGCTTGCGACGAATCATCTTCAGGATCACGCTTGGCACATGCCATTCCACGTCAAACGGGACATACACTTTGTAGGTGCCAATGATGCGGTTACCGGCACAGAAAAAGTCACCGTCATACTCACGTTTGTTCGGGTCCATACACGTCACACGGATACGCGTCAGGGCAGCGGCTTCTTGTTTCAGAGAAACCCGTTGCTCGTTTTCGGTCAGTGCTTTGGTGTCTGGTTTCGTCAAATCTTGGCCTTCATCGGCCGGTTCTTTATCCGCCATTACATCGGCTACTTTGGATCGTAGATTGTCTACGGTGATGTCTTTGCGGTACTTCAGACCCATCGTATTAGCACGATCTTTCAGTTCATCAAGTTCGGACGTTGGGGTTTCGTTATCTTCAATCATTTCAATACTCCAGCTAGTCAAAAGTAGGTAGGGAGAGAGGACATCCCCTCTCCCTGTTACTGCTTACATCGGTGCGGAGGTCTTCACCAACGCAATACGCTCACCACGCTCCAGAAGGAAACCGTAGTACCACTTGACGGACATGAAGCCAGTCTCGCCGTATGGATCGTTGGCATACGACTCAGGGGTGCCAGGCTTGCTGTGCTTGATCTTAAACTTCACGGTCTTGCCATCGGTTTGGAAACCAATGGTAGAGAAGGAAGAATCACCAACCACCAACAGGGGGAACACGTCGAAATTGTCACCGGTTGCAAAGTGAGTTGCGTTCGCGGAGCTATCAGCACCGGCGCCTTCCCACTTCATCATCTCGGGCACAATAACGATTCGGAACTTACTCACCATGCCTGCTTCGTTGTTCAGTACGGTGCCACCGGCCGCGTACTTCTCAACAGGGATAAACGCTGCGTTACCGTGCAGATCCTTCATGCCTTCCAGCAGAGGCTGCATCTCGGAACCGCAGTACATAACCCGACCACCTGGCAACGTCTTGGTATCAACCATGCGCGTGCCTGTGATGATCTTGGTTTGCTTCGGCGTGCGGTTGTTGTCCAGGTCAATGGACAGACGCAGCAAGTCACCGTAGGTAACCTCAGAAGTCTCATCCACTTCGATGTCGTCGGTAGCAGTACCACCAAACTTCACCACACCGGCAGAGTTCAACAGGTCGATCTGAAGCAGATCTTCAGTGATCTCGTTGGCGCCACTGAGCATTTCACGGTTGATGTGCATCGCCAGATCAGCGTCAGTGTCAAAGTTCAGGGACTCTTCGGTGTACTCATCGAAGAAACCAAACTTGGCAATAGACCCTTCAAGCTCTTTCCGTTTGAAGCCCACGCGGTTAACACGGCCACCGGTTTCAGACAGGACAGGCATCTTGCCGGTAATGGTGCCTACGTCTTTACTGGAACCATATAGGTTACCGTTCCCTATGGTTGTACCGGACGCATCAATACCCTGGTCGTTAATGTTGGCGTCATCCAACAGAGGCAGGTAGTGGAATTTCTTCATGGTTTTACCCATGTTCTTCGGCATAGACTGGACGTTAGCCAGTTGACCAAAGTGTTGTTCTTTACGCATCTCAATGAGAGCTTTCTTCTGGTAGGAGTCAGTACGGAACTGGCTACCAACACCGGACGGAGAACCGCCGGCTGGATCGTTATATGTAAGAGGCATAAGCTTCCCTTATCTTTATCGAAGTGTTTCGTTATATGACTTCTCAAACTCTTCATCCGACATGGACAAAGGATTGTAGTCATCTGGTGCAGTTGCACCTGGCTTGGTTCGTGTGGAGCTTGCAGCTCGTTTCTTTTGCTTGACGGCTGGATCAACTTTCGCCTTGGGCGGTTCAACCACTTCTTTAGCGGGAGCTGCGTCTGGTTTCATCAGTGCGTTCAGCTTGCCCTCTTCACTCATGGAATAACCTACCTGGTGATAAGCCTCAATATCCGACAGCCCATTCAAGCGACCGAACGTGCGTTGCTTTTCAACCTCGGCATTAACAAGTTCATAAACACCACTGGCCATGTGAGTGTTAATGGTTTCAAGTGCCGTTGGGTTATTGGCAACATGCTGCTTACTTGCAGCATCCCACTTATTGCTAACGAGGTTGATGGTGTCTGAGTACGATGTGGTGTCCTGGATTCGCTCCAGTACATCGTCCAGTTCCATCTCACGATCATCGACAGTGTAAGATTCGGGTTTGTAGTCGCTTTCGGCATCAACGTCCATATCAACTGGATCAATACCGTTGTCCTTAATCAGCTTTTGAATCGCACCCTTGTCACCTTTGTGGAGGTCGATCAAATAACTGAGTTTCCCTTCGTCCAAGAGTTCGTTGTTCTCAAGGAGTTTCAGAGTCTTCAAAGACGGCTTTAGTCCAGCCATCTTCTTATTGTAATTGGCACCCATTTGCATAAGCTGACGTGCTTCGTCAATGTTTTCCACTTTCATGTCTTTGCCATTCGCTTTGAACGGCGTCATCAGCTTGTCGTATTCAGACTTGTAATCAACGGCTGCTTCTTCTTTAGCAGCTTCCTCTGAACCAGACTCTTCAGTTTCAGTTTCGGCATCTGGTTTGGCGGTGTCGTCACCTTCGCCTTCTTCAGCATCGCCTTCATCTTTGTCATCAGTGGTTGCAGCGTCTTCGTTATCATCTTCAGTTGCAGAAGACTCAGCCACCTCTGCCTCCGGCTCGGCGTCTTCCCCTTCAGCTTCCTGTTCATCAGGATCATTAGGGGAATCGCCTTCGTCATCTGCACTGTCATCAACATCGGGTTCTTCAAACGCACTTGTGTCCATGTTTTCAAAGTCTTCATCAGACATACCCAGAGCATCCATATTGGCTACTTGGTCATTGGTCTCGGTGGATACACTCATGCGTCTTCCCCTTCGTTATTAATGTGGTCAAGTTCTTCGTTACATATGCTGATGGCTTCGCGGGCACTGTCTGCTTCACGAAACACTTTGCTCAAGAACTGGGTAAATGAGCCAATGGCATCAATATCCCGTACAAGTCGTTCCTGTACTCGGGGATCTTGCATATTGCCATCGGACTTGAGATGAACAAGCCGTACTGCTTCGTTATGCAGATACTGTTCCTGAATCACCTTTTTGAAGTCTTTGTTCTTTTCAAGACGCTCAAGGGATTTACCCAGGCTAACAAGGTCTTCAGCTTCTTTAATGTTCAGCTCAAGTTCAACTACATCGTTTTGGCTCATAATATTTTCCAATTACCTTTTGAAGTTCAATAGTGTTAAACAATCTTGACCATAAACAAATAAAAAACATTTATCACAACTTTTTATTCATCGGCCCCAGATAAGTATTTTTTAAGCTCCTTATTCTGTTCCGCTGATTGCTTCAAGTTATGTTCAAGTATCTTTGTTTGTCCCTGCGCCTTCGCTTGTTCACCTTGTTTTTGTAAGTCACGTTGTTGAGTAACACCAGATTCTTGCTCGACGTAATCCAAGTCTTTTCTGTCAGTATCACTTTGAGTATTATTAGCTTTAACTTGATCCAGTTGAGCTTCTGCATGGTTTTCAGTAGTGCGTGATTTGATCTCACCAATCTTCGCCCGCATCTCTTCCAATTCCAGCTTCTGCATCTCTTGCTGGTGTGGATCAGGCTTGGGTTCAAACGATTCAATCTCATGAGCCAGTAATGGCATCTTCCGCAGTCGGCTGATCGCAGTAAGAATGATCTTACGTAGCTCGGGATCTTCACTGGGGCCAAGCGTCTGAAGCATGAAGGAAAGCTCTTTAGCTTTCTTCTCGTCTTCTTCAGCAGTGGAAATAGTCAGTTTGAGGTCGTACTCACCGGCCAACTCATCGCGGCGAACTTTCACAAAATCATCGTTGGTGACACGGACTACTTCTTCCTCGTCCATGAACACGGCGTTCATTGCGATAAACTTCTTACCAATACTAACGAGACCCGCAGACATCCGACGCAGAATGCCCATCTCACGCTTGGAGGATGCTTCAAGGGCACCGCGTACACCGGCCGCTACATCGCCAAAGGAGGCGCCAGACACGCCCTGGTCATAGGCCTTAACACCGGTTAGAGACTCGGCTTCCATGTTCTGTTGTTGCAACATGAACTGGGCGCTATTGGGAATCTCAGGGAAAGTGTGCATGTACATACCCTGGCGAGGATCAACTGTCTGGTTGAACTCATAGTCCTCACCATTACGCCATTTGCGCTTGTTCACAGTGTCCAGGGCGTCTTTACGCATACCCTGTTGACCGTTGGCAGACCGACCCATAATGTCAATCATGCCGCGTGTGACAGCTCCCAGGACTTTCTGGTTGTCTTCCAACAAGGCACCATCGGGTTCGCCGTGTGTTTCTTTACGCTTCGGCAAGTAATGGACAATGACGAACGGAATTTCTTTATCAGGGAAAGGGTTCTTTTCCATGCGGATAAGTTGGTTACCTACCCACGCCGCTACAATAGGCTCAACAATACCAGTACCAGTAATATCCCAATATCCCCAGTATTCATAAACGATAATTTTCTTACGGGGTTCATCGTTAAACGTAAAGCTATACGCATCATCAGAGGCATGATCTGGGTCTCCCAGCGGTGAGTGATCGCTTGGGTTAATCTTTTTGAGGTTCTTGTATTTTCCATCTTTTTCCAGTTCCGATAAGGAAGATTCAAAACTGTAAATAAGAAAACCTGCTCTGGTCAGATCGCCCTTAGACGTTGGATCAACGATAACGTTGCGGTAATCGCATACTTCAATCGTAGGACGGTTCTTAATGGTACGTGTGCGTGTTTCTTCGGCGTATCCTGTGATATTAGGACGGATAGGTTTACCGTTTTCTACAGTAAGATCATGAGCAGTGCGGAGTTCTTCCGGTACATCGGTGTAATACGCATTAGGATTTTCTTGTTTGATTTGAGCAAGTTCCTGGTGCAGTTCTGCTGACTCTGGATCAACAACATACTCTACTTGTGGAAACGTGTCGGTGTACTCTTCATCTTCAGATTCCCAAGCCACACGGCAAATGATCGTACCTTCGTCTACACCTGTACGCACATACTCATCAATGAATTTTACTTTATCAATGGCTGTACGGAACTGACTGTTTAGTAGTGTCTGGTTCTGTATCGCACCCGCTTTGTCTTCCCAAGTGACAGGCGCCACATCAAACAAGTCATCCGTACTTAGGAATGGCTCAGACAGTGCAGCGTAACGCCACTCGGCTTGTTTACGAATCAACTTAGGAACAATCTTAGATCGACCAGCCGGCGCCTTTACTTTGGCCGCACCTTCCACATTCAGATTATCCAAGTAACCTGTGATTTTAGAAACCTGAGTATCGTGTTCTGGCTGAGCTTCGTTAAGATCAGACTTTAAATCTCGGAGTGTTGGCTCGTTCTTCCACTCAGTAAGTGGTTTAGTATCCATCTCTGAATCATACTGTTCTTCAATATCAGCCATAAGTATTTAACCCTGTGTCATGTACAATTCCGTACATGGTATGCAATTAAATAAAGGAGTGCCGAAATGAATATCAAACCAGTACACGACAACTTTAAGATGCCTGTTAAAACATCAAACGGTGCGGCCGCGTATGACTTATATATGCCAGAAGGTGGAACATTGTTTGGGAGTAATCCCATCGGTGTCTTCGCAGGACTGGGTTTTAAAGCCGCCGTTCCTCAAGGCCACGTTGCGTTGTTGTTACCACGTTCAGGCAAAGGCGCTAAAAAAGGCCTGTCTTTGAATAACACCGTGGGTGTTATTGATCCAGATTATCGTGGTGAATGGATGGTATGTTTGCGTAATCGAAATGAACGCCGATTTGATTGGGAAGCCGATGACCGGCTTATTCAGATGCTTGTTATTAAAACGGAAGAACTCGACCTTATGTTGGTCGATGATCTTGACAATACTGACCGTGGTCATGGTGGCTTTGGTTCAACAGGGGAGTAAGTATGGAAGGTTTTAAAGAGTATGAAAGCAAACCAATCAAGCGACTGGCTTACTGTATTACCGGTAAGGAAGTTATGCAGGCAATTGACGCCAACACATTCGTGATTGCTATTGGATACACCAACGTTACCTTCAAAGCACATGAAACCGTTTTCCCAGGTGATTTTGTTATTTACCAATCAGAAGACGATGTGTACCACTGCCGGCAAGCCGTCTTCCACGAACGGAACATTGTCTAAGCAGGGATGGCCCCGCTAGGGGCCAATCCCGCCCTTAGACCCAACCACCCGCAGCAAACTTATTTTTACCTCCCGTTTGGCTCACTTCAAACCCTGACAACTCAAGACGCTGACAGGCTTGTTCGTACTTGGCCGCGTAGTTGTTGCCGTCATGGAAGGTCTCAGACATGCCTATAGGGTTCATCACACGGCTGGCCACATACAAGGTCAAGGCTTCCAAGTGCGTGTACGGCAGATCAATCTCCGTTCGATCCAATGGTAAATACTTTGCCATTTTATCCAGGGGCAGATGGTTCGCTCTGTAGAAGACTTCCAGTACCGGTGACACCAGTTCCTCATACAACGCCAGCGGTACATCCAGTGTCCGGTAGTCAGGCGTGTGCAGCGACTCAGGCTCTCCTAAGACGTTGATCAAATACTCATCATTCACCAGGTCGCGTACCGCTTCGATGCGTAGCAGGTCCGGCTCATCTATCCGATAAGACTTTGTGCCTGGCAACAGATTCACAACGTGCGTGCGTTCTTTCAGGAAGAACCGTGTGTGCAACGCCGCAAGCCCCATGGTCACATGGGTGATCAACATTTCTTTCTTGCGTTCGTCCAGATCACCGTCACTGGTGTCGGCCATGAAGACATTCCGCAACTCGCCGTGACTGAGTTGGTCTATTACATTTTTCAAATTCATACTCTGGCTCCGGTATTAAACAACGTAGGAACTCATGGGTGAGTCCGGCTCATCTGCGTCTTCCATGCTCCATATTCCATGCTCATCCTGCTGAGATAAATCACCGGTTTCACTAGGGCGCCAGGCGTTCATCACAGCCAGTTGGCTGATGGTGTCTATGAAGTCATCGTGTTTGGAACGGAAGCCACTCTTGGACGCGAGAGACAGTTCATTGACCGCCTCTATCAATGGCGCCGTGGCTTTCTTCTCAATGGGGAAGAACACTTTGTGCAACTTGAACTGCGGAACCATGACGTTGAACCGTTCCAGTTTGCCCGTACCAGGGCGCAGCCCAGGCTTGCTGTTGTTGTTCTCAGAGGCCAGCGCAAAGTACACGTTACGTTGCATCATCTCGTTCATGATCCAGGGTATGAAACCGCCCTGCTGACCACTCACCTCAACACCCACCGACTGTGGCCGGTACATCTGAGCCAACCTGAACAGATCGTCTATGTTCCGATCCATAAGCTGACGTTTGCACACACCGTCTACCCACAACCAGTCACCGTTGTTGTTGTACGCCCACACAGACAACACCGAGAAGTCGGACTTATCCGCTTCACTGGTGGCAAAGTCTGTGGTGATGTAGAAGTTGAACAGCGATTGATTACGCAGGACGTTGTTGATCGAGTACCACATGATTTCGTTGTCTTGGATCAGTCTGTCCTCTTCCGACATGATCCGCAGCATCAGCTCCTGGTTAAAGGTCTCAACACTGCCTTCCAACACAGCCATGTCATACGCCGCTTTGACGTACTCATAAGGGAAACGGTCCGGCCAGCTACCACGGAAATCTTCTTTGGTGCAAGGGAACTGTTCGCACACAGGGAACACGTTGACCTGCCACGCACCGGACTCCACGGCTTTGTACAAAGGGTCTTTTGCGTTGAACGCTGTACCCGACCAGATAATCATGTTCCGTGTTGGGTGCAGTGCGTAGGTCACCGCTTTCTTAACCGTGTCCTCTACCGCCGATATGACCGTGGCCGATCGTGCGTCTTCATCTGAGATCAAGTCATCCAGTACCGCCAACTGCGGGCGTATGCCCATCTCTTTAGCACCACGCACACCGGTCTTGGCGCCATACCCTTTGACAATGAAAATCTTGCCATCGGCGTTGTGGAACTCCCACCGTATATCCGTAAACCTGGCAACAGGGATGTACTCCATCAAGAACGCAGAGTTCTCTCGACGGAACTCCAGGTTCTTCCGCATGTTCTTCACGCCGTTCTCAATGGAGTCCGACACGTACAGCGCCAGGCCCACTTTACCAAACGCCGCTAACGTGCCGTACACCGCGATGTACAAGAACAGGTACTCACCCATTACCGTGGTCTTCGCCATGCCTCGGTGGCACAGGTTTACAATCCGCGTACCGCCTTTTGAGATGGTGTCCAGCATGTGGTAGTGGACCACCGGTGTCAGGTGTTCCTCACCCTGGGACCCATTGACCAACTTAATGAACGTCACAAACTCAATGGCAAAGTCGGAGGGCACGTAGCCAGGGTCAGGCGCATAACTCATGCCGTTGAGGTAATCCTCAACACCCATGACTTCTTGGAGGGCTTCTGCTACGTGATCAATCATTCAACCACCTCACCGCTGACGTTATCCAACGTGAGTTTGCTGTGTGCGGCTTCTTGTGCGCTGATCGAACCAGACTGAATACCGGTACGGATCTGCGCTGTCAGGGCATTGGTGGCTTCACGCAGTGCAGAGATGGAACTGTCTTCAGACGTGGATACCTGAAGTTCAACTTGTTGGGTTTCGGGCATCTTCAGGTGCGTCAACAGGTGGGCAGCGGAATCACTGCGTACTTTTTCGCTGGACGCATCATTCATTAAGCCGGCCAAGACATTGATCGCTTCTTGTGCCTTATCCTGGTTCAACACCCAGGTAGGAATCAGTGACTGTTCCATAATCATCGACACGAGCTTTGACTTGTTGTAAGCCGTGACGTAGCTGGCCATATCCTTCGGCGCCACACCCCGTGCGGTCCAATCAACAATCTTGTCTGGGAACGTCGCCGTAAACGCACCCATGTTGGTCTTACCCATTAACTTCTGGCTCACGTACTTCACAGCTTCCACATAGTTCGTTAACTTGAACCGGCCGTCTTTCATAACGTGTGCGTACGACAGCATGTTCTCCCGATACACTTCGTACATATCAGGATCACCTAGAACCAGATTGATCTTATCAATCAGCTCCTGGTTAACAGACTTCTTAATTCTTGCGGGTAACGCTTCTTTAAACTGCTCGATACTGAGCGCGTCCATATACAGTCCCAATCCATATAATAAATAAGGCTCGACTATAAAAGACTGGTTACTTTATTTCAGAGAAAAAAGAACCCCGCACTGGGCGAGGTTTGTAAGGTTTAACGCTGAACGTATTAGAACACACTCATAAAGAATGGCCGGATGTCTAATGTCCATTCATTGTGTCGATCCAGTAAGCCCATGACTTCACCGAACGCTACCCTAGAACTAAGTACCGAGGGAACCCATTGGGCTTTCTTGTTCTGTGAAATTACGTAATGTTTACCAACACCAATACACCCAGCAAGGTCGTCCATCCAATTGGCGGGATGCAACATAATAAAGGTCCGGTCAATGACATCGGTGACTTCCCACCCTTCCTGATACTCGCCACCACTGGTTCGTTGCACCACGGGAGAGTTACGCTTCTCCATTGTATAAACACCATTAGGAATACAGGACACATACGTTTCATTGTCTAACCATGGCCTTTCAATTGTGTAAACGGATTCACCCGTAGGAAACTGCAAACGTCCAAACGTACCCCAGGGTGTAAACGCATCGCGTGTTAATACCAAACTGTTACTCATAACCTCTCTCGCATTAGTTAATGGATCGCGGTTACGTATACCAACATTATAAATAATATTTTGAGAAATGATAAAAGAACGATTCAGGTTTTTGACAAAATCATAATTTGGGTACGAGTGATGGACTCTCTATAAGGGGAGGCGGAAACCAAACCACCCCCCCCTACTACCCACTGCCACCCCATAGGGCCACCACCCACTGAGCTACGCTAGTGGTGTGAGACTAACCAACTAAGAGTAATCATTATGTTTAAGGCAATCGGTATGTTCTTCGAGATGATTCAATCAATACTTCGTGGTACCCACAACCTAGTGGGTATCTACGAGCAATCAACAGAGATCGCCGTCAAGAAGATGGACCAACTCGTAGCCGAACAGGCTGTCGAAGCTCAACGTCTAATCGACGCTAACAAATAACTCAGGCTCCCTTCGGGGAGCCTAAGCTTTTGTTTACACAATACACAAGCTACACATACACACACTACCAAGAGACAGGATGTGTGCAGGCAGAACGTGTATGCCTACACTGTACTAATGACACACTACGTATAGACAGAGTACTCAGCCAACATTAAACTAACGTTCTGCCTTTCCAAACGCTAACCTTGCTCCGCCTGCAATCCCTTATATATACAGTAGTAACTACACGGTCACGCGCAGCGTGTGGAGTGTAGTTACGTTACTTAGAGTAGACAGAGTACTTACCTTAACTAGATACACTCCGTGTATGGTTGTGATGCCGAACCTAACCTTACTTGATATACAGGTGAACACATGACTGCACCCAAGCTACACCTATATCCTATCAAAGCTACTCACATGTATGAGGCTTACCCTAAGCTGAGTGATTACCTATCACACAGTAGTAACAACGAAGATACTTACCCAGAGGGTTTACATAGGGCACTGAAAGGGGAGGCTGAATCCGACCTAGATACTTCGTATGGTCTATCTTCATCAGACTCCGATACATCATCATCCTCAAATGTCATACCTATGTTTAGACGATAGGTTAACACTATCCTTATCCTCTCAACTATAGTTCAACTCCATGTTGAGAAGTTACCTAATACTAAGAGGCGTTCTGTAACTCTCAACTCTTGAGTGTCTACCAGGTCAAACTTCGTTTGCCCACTCCAAGTGATTACTACCGCTACGCTTGTGGTGTGACTTTTACTACAACTCTGGAGTCTGAACCATGAAAGATGTATTTGTTGTTGCTTATCAAGATGATACCAACACCTTTGAACTTGAGAGGGAGTTCGAGTGTGCAGACGAAGCACACGCTTACGAGATGTCCTTGGGCTCTAAAGGCATCTGGGCTGAAATGTTCCTGCGTTTCTACGACTAAAGACACTGGCTCCTTCGGGAGCCTTTACTCCTTTTACAAGAGACAGTGTTATGAAAGGTTTTACGGATCACTTCAAGCATTTTGACTGCAAAGAACCAGAAGTCATGACAGTAGCCCACGGGAAGACATTGTATTCATTCATGAATGTCTACCCAGAAGACTTTGGGTTTTACACTACAAAGTATGGCCGTATGGCTGACATCCTCAGTGTCACGTACAGGACAGAACACGGCCAATACAGAACCCAGTCGTTCCTAGACGGTGATGTACCTGTTGAGCACGCTGACGCCAGACAATCCATGATGGGTTGGGTATCTGCGTGGGTTGAAGCCTGTAATGAAAGCTAAAGAGCTTCGCTTGTGGTGTGGTTTTCACTGATTCATTGGAGTTTGTTATGGCTATGTTTTATGCAGGCATCGGTTCAAGAAAGACACCTGATCACGTCTTGGTGGGTATGTCAGAGGCAGCGCGTAAGCTGTCAGATACAGGCTGGTGTCTGCGGTCTGGTGGCGCAAAAGGCGCTGACAGCGCATTCCAGTCTGGTGTCATCAACGACTGTATGGAGATTTACAGGCCCAGTCCTGAACAGCAATATGACGCCGAGTTATGGAACCAGGCCATAGAGATAGCCGCTAAGTCTCACCCTGTGTGGCGTGCGTGTAGTGACTACGCCAAAGCCCTTCATGCACGCAATGTGTTCCAGGTCTTGGGTGCCGACCTCAACACGCCCAGCCGTTTCATCATGTGTTGGACGCCTGACGGTGCCGAGTTGTGGAAAGACACCACACGGGCCACAGGTGGTACAGGCACTGCGATACGTATAGCTGACATGTACGGTGTGCCTGTATTCAACCTCGCAAACGAACCAGTGGTTAACCGTATCAATCACTGGTTGTTCTAAATTCATCTCAGGCATCCTCAGTGGTGCCTAGTTCACTCTTTTAATACTGGAGCCAAGTATGTTTCTTAGCAGTGACGTTATGATCATCAAAGAAGAAGAGTTACCGGTAACCAAAGCAACGGTAACAGTAGAAGGTGAAGGCGTTTATACCTTCGCATGTAAACAAGATGCAATGGAGTTCATCGCAGAACTCGGTTATTCACCTGCTTAACTGGAGCCATTATGCAAGCAATGAAAGTAGCATCAAACTCAGCACCCACCACTATTGGTGAATTACAGCAGTACCTTGCTGACCTTGAGGCAGCGTGGTCTGCCCAAGACGTTCAATACCTTGGTAAGTTCAAAGATCAGCCAACGTACCTTTGTACTGACAAAGGTGTGGGCGCTGCCAAGTGCGTCTACATGGCGGAGTTCGGCCTTGTTGCTGTATCGACAGAACTTATTGCCATTTAACAGCCTCTCTAAGCTCCCCTGACAGCATCCGTTGTCAGGCACTACCCTATTAAGGCCCATGCCATGTTCTTCTTGCACAGAGCTCAAGCGACCCGTTTGTTTAACAAGTTTAACTTTCACTCAGGTGAAGGCCATA
>Ga0307959_1001011_pt1 | contig 13087 bp, 17 predicted proteins | sample OrgLakmetagen494_FD_201813 | JGI IMG/M metagenome (GOLD analysis project Ga0307959, IMG submission 201813) | Saline water microbial communities from Organic Lake, Antarctica - #494 | ecosystem: Environmental > Aquatic > Non-marine Saline and Alkaline > Saline | place: Antarctica: Organic Lake...
CTGCCCGAGAGCCATTAATAAATTAACCTCGAACTCGAACGAATGTAACCTCAAATGAAACAGGAGCCTATACAGCGGGCAGTGGGAGGCCGAGCGACTCAATTGGAAATGGACCTTCCCTCTCATCCTGAATAAAACGTCCCACGCGCAATCATTTTTTTTGCCCCACCCCAAGGGGGGGCTTGATTTAGTAAATAAAAGGTTGGGTTCCAGCGGATTCGATTCCCTGCTCGAACTCCGTTCAGGTTTCGACATAATTTTCCGTGATGGCGCATATGCCATCGCTGAAGGTAGGTCGAAATGGCGATCGTAGACGTACACGAAGCCGAACTTTGTTATGCAAGAGAGAGGGCACTTAGCCCAGTCCGACTTGTAGCTCTATGCCGTTTGTTGATGTTTCTATGCAATTGGGGGCTTTGATCTAATATGATCTAATGTTCCACTGCCTCGAAATTATGAGAACTGGAACTGAACTGCGCAATACACAATACAAATCCAAACGATACAAAAGCCAATGCTGCGGATACAAATATACGTAGGTGCATGCGATCGGTGCGCGCAAGTCAAATCGTAAAGGGGAAGTGTGAGTGTGAACGTGGCAAGAAGTGCCTCTTAGAACTAGACGTAGGTCGCTGCTGCGTGACTATTTTTGCGTTGATTAAAGCACGCCGCTGTTTTTGGTTTACTCGAAGTGTTGTGGAGACGAGGAGATGGCGTATCATTTTCGCGTGTGCAAGCGGATTAGTATACTAAAATTTTGCTGTGTGGCTGATAGTTGCGCACTTGAATCATAAATAAACCAAAACCATCGAAGCCATATTAACATCAATATCCAGAGCTACAGCAGCAAAACAATAATTCAGTCGCCCTATAAATACCAGTTGATATATATGTAGAAATTTCTTTGACCTCAAGTCCTTCTGAGTAAGTTCGCATTGGTCCATCATTCCAAAAATATAACTATGATGGCGCTCCAATGAGACCACATTTATTAACAATGGCGGACTTGAAGTGCAGGCATAAGGCACATGTGCACTTGCACTTGCACGTGGAGTGCTGAGGAAATATGTACGAGGCCCTCGCTAAATACCAGTAGATCAGACGCCTGCGCTCCTAATCTTTCGCCGTGCTTCCTTATTTGGGGAAATATATACACCACCGAGGAGTACGCAGGTGTCATACGTCGAGGCCGTCCATCATGAAGATCATTTCCGCGGAAGATCGCTTGCGAGTCATCATTCCGCCAGTGCGAGGCTGTGGGGGCGCGCAGTTTGGCTCGCCGAGCTCACCTCCCGGTGCCGTCACTGGTCGCCGCGCATGTTGGAGCCGCAGGTACATTTGCTCGTCGGCCGAGTTGCATTGTTGCGCCACTTCGTCTTCCGCACGTTCACCCTCGAGCACGCGCTCCATTACGCGGGCTGAAATAGCAATGGGTTTTGACGCTGGACGCCGCTCAATGCTTTTGTGAGTGCTGCTGCGGGGTGGGCGGCGCGGAATTGAGGAAGTAGAGTCTTTCTCAGCGCGGTCGGTGCGGTGAGTGCTGGGGCGAATCACAGGACGTGGCTGCGGTTGCACGCGCATATTGCCCCCCGCAACATCATGTTTGCTCCCAGCACAACTTTCTTCTATTTTTGAATCGCTCTGATCACCCTGAATCCGCGTCGTTCGCGGAGCTGGGCCTTTTTGAGCTAGTGATGACTGCGGGAGGCCTGAGACACTACCCTTGTGCATCGCAACAGTAGCAGCAGTTCGAGAGGGTGTTAGGGCCGCCGCCGGGATATCTCTGCAGGACGATCCGATGGCTGCAGCAGTGTGAAATGGTGGTTCCATTCCACTCCTCGATTTTTTGCGTGCTTCTTGTAGCTGCCGGGGGTGCACTTATGCCATGGTTTTGGGTTTCCACCAAGGGAGTTTTGTTTCAAGATTTTGCAAGACTAAGTGGTGTCATAAAAAAACAGCGAGTGCTCAAGTCGAGTCACGTCCTATCACCTGTTAACTTAGGAAGTTGACAACGTCGAATCAAAGTCAGAGCTTGTTTCGAGTCCCGTGTCATCTCTGTGATGCCGGTCGTGACGTCGTGACAGATGACACGAAGCTGAACAAAATAATTTTCTCGGGAGGAAGAAAAGTCCGCGAACAAGCAGAACGAAGACGACTGATGATGTGTGTGGAAATATATTACACTAATATTATATATTCATAAAAATACGTGATAGCGTGATAGCCCTACAGTAATAAATATATAGCGCTCAAGTCGCAGGTCACAGGTAGAAAGTGGATATAACGGGGAGAAGCGCGCCGTCTTAGCCGTCTTCGAACTGGAGCTCACATTTACCAGTCATAACTTGTTGAACCGAGCTTCAATACAGGGCTTCATCTTGCAGCTTCATCTTCGGCGGACCGCTTGTGTGTGAATCGTCAGCTGGCCATGCACACGCCACAACAACGGCGGCTGCCGCCTGAGCCGGAGACACGAAGCGTAGAGGAAGTGATGCTACAGCGCCGGCTTACCAAAATTCAGGGCGAGCCCAGCCACTCTGCTCCTTCGGCAAGGAGTCGCTTACCAAGCGAGGTAGCCTGACTTGAGTCTTTTTCTGCCTCACGTGCATTTTATTTTTAGCTTTATGACACCTTGTTCCATCAAGACCACTGATAGGACCGTTGTGCACGCAGCTCTCAAATGCCTAGCAGGGTAGGCGCACTCATGAGCACCTTACTTTGTTCGTACTTCTCTCGAACGCATTAGGCAACGAGCAAGCGCGCTACTCAGCGAGCCAGCGCTGTCGAGATGCAGCGGCGTCAGCACCGGCTACCTTCAGGAGGGTTCCTGCCCCAGCCCCGTGCGCACACTCCTTCCACCCCTTTGGCGCCCCTCTCGCACAGCGCTACTAGCTACGGCGGTGGCCACCACAGCCAACAACAAAGCCAGCCTAGCCTGAGCGGAGACCATTTACTTGGGCACGTCATGCCAGGCAGCGGCGCCGTGCGTTTCACCGTTGGCGGGTCGCCGCAGAGCGCGGGTTTCGGCGGCCAGGCTTCCCTGCACTCGGCTGGCATGGCGGCGTTTGGTGGAAGCGGCTTGGATCTTTCCAGAGGCAATCTTAGCACGGGCGGTGGCACTAGCGGTGGCACTAGCGGCGGCGGCCTTAGTGGCAGCGCGGGTGCGTTCTTGGGGGCGTCGTCGCCGTCGTCGTCTCCGCAGACCTGGTCCTGGTCGTCCGCTGCTGACGCGCCAAATGCGTGGGGCTTTGGGACCCCCGGCAGCGCGATCCACCCGGGGTATACCCCTATCCCCCCGGTCAAAGCCAGTGCCGTGGCCTCGGTGCGCGCGGCCGAGACGGCGAAAGCCAATGCCCTGGCGGAGGAAGCCGTTGCGGCGCTGGCCGCGAAGTGCGACGCGCTGGCCTCGAAGTTGGTGGCGGTGGAAGCGCAGCTGGCGGAATCCGAGCGAAAGCGGCTGCGCTCCGTGAACCCCGACGACTACGACGATTTCGACGACGGTGGTGAGGGTGGTGAGATGCCAGGCGATGTCAATCAAGAGTTTGGTCGGCCGAGCCGCGGCGGTGGCAGCGGTGGCGGTGGCGGCTTGCTGTCTGACAACGATGATGACGTAGGCGAGTTTGGTGGTGGTGGTGGTGGCGGGCGGCATTCATCACAAGCAGTTTCCAGGGGCAATTCCAAGGCCAACACCACGAAGATTAGCAGTGGTAAAAGCAATGGGTCTAGGTCTGCAGCGCAAGCCAACGCCGTGTCGAGGCTCGAGTCGCAAATGGAAGGGGTCCGAGACAAGCTCGGCCAACTGCGAGAAGTGTTCCACGCTGACGTGAATGAAGGTGAATAGAATTTTGCAAAGAAAGAAAAAGGAAGGATGGGGTTTTCCAACAATATGGTATTTTTCGCCGAGATTCCTTGAACTTCTTGTCATTTGGGGTTTTCTCTCTTTAAAAGCAGGAGTGCGTATGAACTCTACTGTAGTTGCTCATGTTCATTGTCTCACTTACTCGTTCGTTCGATCATTCTTTCCTTTCGTTCGTGTCATTCACACAGAGGACGTGCGCGAGCGGAGCGCCACCTATTTGCAGCAGCTGTACCGGCGGCGGCTCATGCAGCGGCGCTACCGCGCCATGCAAGCGGCTACGGCGGCCTGGCGCAAGCGGCACGCCGCAGAACTGGTGCTGATCGTGCAGCGCGAGCTGGACCGGCAGCGGCGGATCAAACTGAAAGTGCAACAGCTCACCACCATGCAAAACATGCGCCTGTGCCAGGTGAGCATGGAAAATTGCCGTGGTTGACACACACGAAGTACACCATGAATCGACGGGGGAGGGGTTTATCGGAGCGCCGATTTGTCTTCAATTTTTACTTTTATTTTTTCCTGCATACACATCTTATGTTCATTCCTGGTGAAATTTTGTGGCTCCTCCTTGTTTGTCCTGCAATCTGCATTTATTCTTCCTCCTTGTAATTTGACATTTGTTCGTACACATTTCAGGCGGTGTTGAAAGCGTGGGAAGGCGAAATGCGAAAAGGCGCCGCGCTCCGGGGCCATGTGAAGGGAGCGGTCAACGTGATGGAGGGGGCTATCAACCACCGGTGGCTGCGGCAAGTGGTTCGGAGCTGGCGTAGCGTGGTGGATGGGCCCAGCTCCAAGAAAGCGTGTCTGCACCGCTACAACGCCAGGCGAGACGCCGCGAGAGCGGCCCTGCAAGTGAAGGTGAGGGGTTATGTTGTTGAGTTTGTGAATGATAAGGGTGTCCATGATAAGGAATAGGAGAAGGGTGTTGATTTTAAGCATGCGCGTGTACGACAAATGCGTTCTCTACCTTTCGCACTTCCACATGAGCTGTTATTTCTCTTGTGCGGCTACAGCTTTGGTTGCAATGGTTGCCTAAACTTCTTATTTATTTGCTATTTTTTTGGTCTCATATTAGGTGGTGGAGGCGGCAGAGGCTACGGCCCGTTTGAAGCACGGGGGTCAACTCCCACCCGGCTGGGAGCCTCCGTCACCGGGCCTGATTTCGGCCCAAGACGTGGCCGAAGAGGTGAACCGACGGCTGTACAACGACTTGGTGCAGCGGAAGCGGTTTCATTGCTTGGTGCAACACTTGGCGGGATTGAAGGTGGGCGCAGCCACGCACGCATTCCTGTTTCTGTTGCGATTGGTACATAAGTGATGAAAAATAATCCAGGATTAGTGAGGCTATGTGCGCTTTGCACTGGACCTTGCCTCTTTAGCTAGCATAAGCTACTTTCCGTCTTTGTCTTACACTTTTCAATTTGCTTCATCCATCGATCCTCCATGTGTTCCCCCCTACCAAAAGGACGGAGTCTTGCAAGCGCGCGAGCGTCAAGCCACGGCAGTGCGGCACCATGCCCTGGCCCTGTGGCGCCTGGTGTTCTACCCCTGGAGCGACTGGACCCATGTCCGGGCCAAGGGCTTAGACCGCAAGCAGTGGCGCGGGCCGCGGCGCTACGAAGTGCCTTACAACCGGAGGAGGGTCGACACCTGGGCTCGGCACCGCATCTTGCGAAAGGTATGGGCGGAGAGTGGGCAGAGCGGGTAGAGAGAGAATAGTGCGCAGAGGGAGGGAGAGAAGAGAGGGAGTGGCTCGAGAAGTGAGGGTGTGCGTTGGAATGGGACCGTGGCTAAATTTGCGCCTGTTCCTTTGATAGCTGACTTTTAAAATCATTTTCTCGTTCTGTTTCTTTCTCCTCCCTCTGTTTCCTCCGTTTTGCGTCTTTTTTGTTCTTCTCACTTCCACTGCCTACAAGGTGGTGCCCGCGTGGCGAATCGCCGCTCACCGCTACGCCACGGCGCGGGTGCTGGAGCGCGAGCAAATCACGCGTTTTGGCGCAGCGCACATGGCGGCGTGGCGGGAGCGGGCGGTGCAGCAGCGGCAGTGGCGGCGCGAAACCGTCACCACTTGGAAGGCGGTGGGGCGCCGGCTGATTGAGCGGCCGTTTCGGGCGTGGTTCCTGTGGGTCGACGAGCGGCACAAAGTTAAGGTAAATGCAGACTGAAACTAGAGAGGATGGAGTGAGGAATTCCTTTTCTACATACATGTGCGCCTGCGTGAAATACACCACCACGGATCGTTGTCAGCTTTCTTCGATATTCTGGTCTCTATACCCTCTAATTTTTTGCTTCAAAGTAATCGTGCGAAATTTCAGGATTTCCACCACATTTTCCTTCGTTCTGCTCCTACTTTATTCGTGTACTATATAGGTGGACAACGAGCGTCTCCTGTCGCAGTACCGCCGCCTCAAGAACCGGGGCCTGTGCTTCAAGGTGCTGCGCACCTGGCGGCACCAAGCGGTGTTTGGGCGGGTGGAGGGTCTGTACAGCCGGACCGAGTTGATGCGGTCGCTGGAAGAGCAGAAGCAGCACGCCAAGTCCTTGGCCTACCAGGGCACCAAGTTCGCCAGTGCCATGGAAGAGTCGTCTAGACAAGTGGCGGAAGAGCACGAAGCGGTGAGTGAAGATATGAACGTTTCTTTGTGCCTTTGCGTTTGCTCCTGCTTTTGCTTGTTTGCTTAAAACCTCTTGTTCATGTTCCTTTGTTTTTGTTTCTCTGCCTTCGTCTTGTGCCGACATGCCAAGCTTTCCCTTTTTCAACACTACTTGCCCTAATATATGTATTTGCATATGTCATATCACCGTCCTCAGGTGAAGGCCCTGGAGGCCCAGCTGGAAGGCCGCGAGCGCGAAGTGCAGGCTTTGCAGATGGCCTTGCACCACTGCGAGATGGACGTGGTCCGCATGCGAGCGGTGGTCGACAGCGTTGCGCAGGTATTGTATATTAGGGAAAGTCATTTTTGGCGGTGCTGTTCTGTCACATCCTTCGCACCCTCGTTTCTATCCTATTACATTCTTTTCTCCTCCTTCACCCATCATCATCAACTCCCCCCCCGAAATAAAGGTGCAACCTACGGTCGTGAACCACTTGTTAGCCTTACAGCCCTCCTTTGGGTTTCCCGACCGCCAATTGGACGATTTGGCGATGCTTCGCGGGGAGTCCGACGCCCAGGAGGCGCAGGACGCCGCCATGGATAACGCAGAGGAATGGATGGAAAGCCACGGCGACCAATTGCAGGACGTCAAAAAACGCCGCGCGGAGGTCGGTGAGCGCAATTTGTCCGTTGGAGAAAAGGCGATTCTGGCCGCGGGCCTCGCCCACGAGACCACCTTACGGCAGGGCGCCGAAGGCAGTGCGCAGAGCGCTAACATCACCGCTGCGAACAACCGGCTGCCCGATGCTGCGGCGGCGGCGGCAGAGCGCGTCAGCGCTACCGAAGCGGCGAATGCTGCTGATGGTGCCACTTCAGAGGGAGGAGGTGGTGCCGCGGCCAATTCTCCGTTGCGGTTAACTCCAGGGGACAGAAGTGACTCCATGGCCACCACAACAAGCGCCGAACAGCTATCTCCTGGGCAGCAGCCACAGTCACCATTGCAGTCGTTGTCTTCCTCGGATTTGGCGCCCCTGGAGCTGCCCGGAAGTGCGTCGTCGTCGCAATCGATGGCTTCTCCAGGCAACATCAGCAACATGAACGGTGGGGGCGCAGGCGGCGGGGGAGGCGGCAACAACGGGGGCCTGGCGACGGAGCGCAGCGACCTGGGAGGCAGCGCGATGGACACCAGCCGGAGCACCAGCAGCGCGCGCACGGCCAACGGGCGGAGGCGCACCTCGCGTGGGGGCCGCAATGGCAATGGGGGTGGCGGCGGCGTGAAAGTGGTCTACAAGGAAGCCCCCCCGCCCATGGTGGAAGCGGAGCGGTCGGCGCTGGAAAGGCTGCAGTTTGCCTTCAGCCTCGTGAACTTCAGAGAGGTAGCAGCGTGCTTGGCACTCTTCTTAATTTATCAGTCATAAGCTTGACGCAAGCGCCAACGCACTTCGGTTGATAACTTTCAGTTCTTGGCGCAGATACTGAAGAGCTGCACGCCAACAATCAATTAATTTTCTGTCTGCTTTTACTCGGCACATACACTCGTCTACAGGTAACCGAATTTGGAGGCGAGGACTTGTACAAAGAGATCAAAGCGCCTGGTGGTGGGGCTGCTTCGGTACAATCCGAAGAGGATGACAACCAAAGCGAAGATTTGGGGTCCGTGGCTGCTAACACGGCTGAGGTGCGTGTGCAACCAAGCTCCTCTTCTTGTCATAACTTCTTCCCTTCTCTTGTCGCCACTTCTGCTACTTTTGTAGCCGTTCCTCTATCATCGTATTCGCTCACTCTCTTTTGAAGACTTCATGCAATTTTTTTAAAACCATTCTTATTCTGTAGTCCTTGATTTGCTTTGCCTCTTCTTCGTATTACTTTAATTTTCTCTCTTCTTCCTTCTCTCGTTAGAACCTCGCGAGGCAGTATGAAACGAACGAAATGATGCGGCAAGACCTGGTGACCTTGCACGGCTGCTTGGAGTTCGTGCGGACGGGCCTGACCGACGCGCTGCCTGAGCCGATGAAGAAAGAATGGATGAAAACTGCTGGCAAAGGCCGCGCCGGGTACGTGTGTATGTAATCACGACAAATGAGTGCACGCATGCATGTGGTTGCGTTACGAAGTGCCGTCCTCGTGCAAAGCTGATGATGATAATGCCAACTCAACCACTCGTCTGAGACTTCCGTCTCCTTTTCTATGCCATGCCATGCCATCTCATGTTTGTTCACCCGCATGCCCACATGCACGTACCTACTCTCTCTCTCGTTCCCTCTACCACGCTCAAAACCTCGAACAGGTACGCGGGCCGGGACTGGGATCAGCTGGTAGGGCCCTCGTCGGTAGTCAACCACGGCTCCAAGACCTGGCAAGACTTCATGCGAGCAGTCACCGCCAAATTGCCGGAGAGTCGACGCACGCGCACCGTAAGTAAAGTCTTCGTCTTCATCATCACCATGCCATAGTCTATGCACTCTTGCCTGCTCTCTAGATGAATTATTCGTCCTTCTCACTCCCTATTCTACACTTGAATTCTTCGTCTGCATCATCCCAACTGCACAAGGTTGGCGATTCGCTCTCCAATCGTTTCGAATCAGCGCATAACCGGGCTGAAGCTACCGCGTCTAGTTTGTACGGAGCTTCACTGGACACCGACTCGCAGATCTCCCTGAAGGTCAACCCGTACCAGCAGCGCGTCACCGACGACGACTTCCGCCCAGGCACACCCGACCCCTGGCCCATGCACCTGCCTCAGGTATCAGGAATATAAAAAGGAAAACTTCTCTGTACATAATTTTTTTTGTTTTTCGTCATGGCCGTACTTTCGAATTGAAATTTTACTTTTTTGCTTTCGTCAATGTATTTCTCTTATATGCTTACCTGTTGCTCCCTTTTAACACTTCCCTTTGCTTTCCCTTCTGTTCATTGAAGCAGCCCGGCGGCAACCCGGCCAGCCAGCGCGACGCCGAAATTGCGTCGTCCGTCGTGTCACGACAACGCGCGCAGCTGGCGCCGCAGTTGCAGGTACCCATGGGCCAAGGCTACTCCGCGCCCACTCCCGAAGAGCTCCAGGCCAAAGCCCAGGCAGCCCAGCAAGCCGAGCAGCTTTCGCGTGTCGAAGCTGATTTAAGAGCGGTGCCCTTTGGTGATCCGTTCGGGCGAGCGCCAGGTAAAGCTGCGGGGCCCAACCACGCTAACACATTAGCGGGATTTCGCCGTAATGACGACGACAACGACGGCAGAGGCAACGATGAGAACAGCGTGGACGGCAATAGCATGAACAGCAATGGCTTTGACGAGCTTGCGTCCGGGAGTGGGTCCCTTTCTGGAGCCACTTTTCGATCGGCGACTGGCCGGATGAGCGGTGAATTTGGCGAGTCGCAGCGGCCGCGGGAACAACAGCAGCAGTATAGCCCTAACTGAGTGCAGATAATAGCGCAGTTAAAGCGCCGTGAAGGAAAGTGGAACAAGCGCCGCCGAGTTGCACGTGTGGCCCAGTTGCAGGCGTGTGAATTTGCCCACGACATGGCGACAGGGGCGAGAGCAAGAGCGGCACATAGCACATAGGAATGAATCGATTGGGAACATCGGAGATCCTAGTGTCTGCAATCGACGAGATTATCCATTTCTGAAAAGGGATAATAGCCGCCGTGTAATCATTATGTTGGAGTTGAAGAGCAAGTACTTGGTCCTACAGTCCTACAGTAGTACACAGTGTACAGATACAGATGGTATCAATTATCAATAATACGTAATTTTGTTCACTTTTAGGGTACTACTACAAAAAGCGAAACACTTTCCTTTTTTTTCGCTGTGGTAGGTAGTAAGTCACCCGAGATCCACATCGTGAAAAAGCTCAACTTGTACGTGGGCGAAGTGAACACCCTCAGTTCAAGTGCCAAGAGAGACGTATGGAGAGCGAGCAATTGGCCTGAGAATATTTATTTATGAAATCTACATTTCGTAGACTATCATAGGGGTCCTCTTCGCCTATGTGATCTGAGTCTTGCCCTGATCGAATTACAGTTCGCTGTGTCCGCTCACTGCCTACTTGCCATGTAGGTTTCTAAGCTTTTCCCTCACCTGTTCGACTTGTATTTTTGTTTGACGCTGTGCTGTCAGATATTTACAATGAAGTCTGCTGCTGTGTTGCTCACCCTTTTCGCGTCGGCTGCGGCCTTCGTGCCTGCGACCCCTCGGGCCCTCGCGCGCACTGCGGCCCCTGTCCGCGAGCCTGTGACTCAGCTCAACGCCGTGGAGGTAGAAGACGACGTGGAGTCCAAAATCGCGCGCATTGGCGTGGTGGGCGGCTTGGGCTTCCCTATCCTGGCTGCTCCTTTCGCTGGTGGGTGGCATTTTATGCAAGAGTGCGAACACATAGCGCTGTTTAGATGCCTGCGGGGAGCTTACGTGGCCCTCACACTGACTTCAGGGCGTGCCACCAGAAACGCACATTGTAGAGGAGAGATAGCTGAGAGCGACTATTATGCATGCACTTTCTACATATTTTTTTTCCTCGCGCGCACGGTCTTCATGCTCATGTTTTCTTTCCCTCCATCCTTCTTGTTGCAGAATCCTTCGGCCCTGCGGGCGGCGCTGTGATTGTGTCGGTAACTGCCATCGTGTGGATTGGCGTCTTCGTGCTCACCCTGCAAAAGGTGGGCATGTAAAGCCTTTTCTTCGTGTGCAACCAAGCGGAGCCGCGCGAGCTGCTATACGTTCTCAGCCTGGCTGAGAATATTTTGTAGCAGTGTCTGCAGCAGCCCCTATCCAACGAGCATACGCCGAGGAGTGGATTCTTGAGCAAAGTTTATCACACAAACGCCCCTCGAAGCGCGCTGTGCTCTCCCGTAATTATTCTTCCAGCTCTGTATAGATAGCTAATTGATATTGGAGATGATCCTGGAATGAAGGCCCTACACTCGCCTGTGTCATACCTTCTTCTTCACGATACCGATATGCGATATGCAAGAGTAGCAAATAGATAATAGATGCAGATCGCAATCCCGACACCCAAACTTCGCGCGATAAGGCTTATAGCTAAGTAGTGTGCTCTCCCGTAATTATTCTTCCAGCTCTGTATAGATAGCTAATTGATATTGGAGATGACCCTGGAATGAAGGCCCTACACTCGCCTATGTCATACTTTCTTCTTCACGATACCGATATCACGATATGCGATATGCAACAGTAGCAAATAGATAATAGATGCAGATCGCAATCCCGACACCCAAACTTCGCGCGATAAGGCTTATAGCTAAGTCGAAGCCAGCCGCCCTAGCCCTTAGAGATCCGATGGGGAATGAATGCCGTATTGCCGTATTATAGCGTACAGCCCGATCCGTAGAAACTGATCTCCCCTGCAAGGGAAGTTACAGAGGTTGAAGTGCACAGCGTTACATCCTTGGACACCTTGATGCCGGTCTGACTTATCATGGCAGCACCGAAGTCCTTTATCAACCGTATGATCATTTGAATAAGCTTATTGCCAATTTTGATGCGGACTTCCCGCACGATGGAGTTAAGGTAACATCGGGCGCAGCGGTATTACTAAATGGCGCTGAAATATCCTGGAAAACGCGACGGCAAACTACTGTAAGCCTCACATCTACTGAAGCAGAAGTCAAAGCCATGGTTCCTGGTGTTGAAATTAAAATCTCTGACTGGCCTTTGGGCAGAATTCATGCACCAACCACATGGATTTGTTCGCGTCCTTGACGATAGCAAGCCGGTAATCTCGCAGCTTCAACATGGCATGGACTCCCATACCCGGAAAGTCGCCTCGTGTGAATTGGCACATTTTTACGTCGAAGACGCACTTGATAGTGGACTTATCTGGCTCGACTTTATCCCTGGCACACAAAATCCTTCTGACTTACTGACGAAGAACACAGCAAACATAGCCGAATTTGATCGCAAAGTTGGTATTCTGAATGGGAGCGCACCATACCTATACGAATCCAGCACAGTTCGAAAAATACTGGAAGACACCAAGAGATAAAACAACAAGGGTTTCTTCGCTGCGCAATTTATCTCCTTTTCAGCGCGGAGCGAGTACCAGGGAAATGTAGAAACTGATCTCCCCTGTAAGGGGAAGTTACAGAGGACGAAGTCACAACTGCTGTGCACTTCCCTTTCCTTTTATAACCTTTTCTATTAAACTATTGCCTAGCTCTTCTACTACTTCTACACGATCCACATATAACATATAATAATAATATATATGATATATGGCCATTTACCTCGCATCTCGCACATCCGTACATCTCGTTTCTGCCGTGTCTGAGTCTCTGTGTTGTATGTTGTGCAGCATCATACTTCATTGCCCTCTTTTCGATTTCGATATAGCTCTGACCTGGGAGCCGTAAGAGATAATTCACATTTATATGAAACAAATTCAATTCAGTTGCAGCAGAACGAATTCATCAAAATTACATTCGAGACGCTCGAAAGCAATACAAGTAACGCTTTCGATTTCCTTTGTTGTCCTACGCATTCCTGGCCTCCTTTCACTTCCCGCTCCCAAGCAAGCCCCGGAGGGCAGCGACTTGTGCTTCTGGGCCAGCTCGTTTTGCCCACATCTCCCACACTTGCGACGTGTCACTGCCGTGTGTCGCCATGGCAGCGAGCGCTAACTCCCCGATTCGGG
>Ga0307959_1001026_pt1 | contig 12971 bp, 3 predicted proteins | sample OrgLakmetagen494_FD_201813 | JGI IMG/M metagenome (GOLD analysis project Ga0307959, IMG submission 201813) | Saline water microbial communities from Organic Lake, Antarctica - #494 | ecosystem: Environmental > Aquatic > Non-marine Saline and Alkaline > Saline | place: Antarctica: Organic Lake...
TCGACACAGGAGGCGGCGGCAGCGGTGGCGGTGATGGAAGCGGTGGAGAAGAAATAAGAGGTCCGGACTCTACTTTTTGAAGATGCAAGTACTGCGCTTTGATTTTGAATGCTTCAGCTGGGGCGCTGCTGCTTCCGTGGCTGTGTGAAGGCATGAACACGCAGATCAGACTTCCTTCAAGCTGCACTGTCGAGTCACTGTCACCTTCAAGCCCGTTGTAGAATTGTTGCTCGCGGCGGCGTAGGGTTACGGTCACATCCGAGCGCCAAATCAGACCACCACCGTCGAGGCACAGGCAACAGCTCGGGGGCGTGTGGAAGGTCAGCACCACATCCCAGGCCTCCAGCAGAGCTTCGTACAGAGTGCGCATGTCGGCACGGTCGAACACGGTGGAGGCAGCAGGCGAAGCCTCAGAAGCAAAGGAGCCGTCGAACCAATGGCCAAAGACCGTGCATTTCAACGAGCAGAAATTCACTAAGGTGTCGACTTGGCGAAGACCAAAGGCATTGGCCCAAGCCGATCGGCTCGCGGCGAGCGCTTCAAAATTAGGTTGCGTTGTCCCAGTGCCCATAATGCCAGTTCCAGCGTGGCCATGGCTCCCTCCGCTGTTGCCAGTGCTTGGTGGGACCGGCAGCTGCTCTGTAAGATTGGGTAAGCTGGTTTGGAGCCAGCGTCGCACGCAGCGAAGATCTTGCGCCAAAATACCGAGCACCGTTGTGAAATCGCGGCACCTTGACCTTACCTCTTGTGCCGCTGCTGCCCACGCTGCCAGCTGTCGCACAGCTTCTGGCGACGGCGCCTCTGGCACAAGAGGCAAGAGACCTGGAGGTCCATTGTCAGCATCCACATTCTGAGTGTAGCCCCGGGGCCGATACCCCACAGCCGTCGATTGGCTGCGGGCACGGTTGCTCCAATCGTACGGGTCATCTCCAACGATGGTGGCCGCGCGGGAGGCCCGGGCCTTCAGAGAGCTCTGCAGGGCTGCTTCCAGGTCAACCACAGCCTGACTCGCTTCGAGGTCCTTGGCTGCTTTTGCCGCCGCCGCTGCTTCCCGGATGCGGTCTTGCTCCTCCTGAGCTTCTTGTGCAGCCTGGGCTTCGACGAACGCGCAAATTTCAGCTTCCAAAACGTCGTCGTCGACTTCTTCGAGAGGCACAGGCGGTTTGTACGCTTTACCTGGCTTCTTCTTCGTTCTCGTAGAGGCACTTTTCTGGCTGCTGCTACCATCTTGCTTCTCCTGTTTGGCTTCACCCTTCTTCATGTCATCATCCTCAGCATCGCTGTGAGCACTGCTGCTCTCCTCTTCATCACTCCAAGCGCGTCCGAGTGCCTCGTTCTGATCTTCCCAATAGTGCCAAGCAGCTTGCTCCATCAGAAACCGATCCGAATCAGTAGCTGCCACGGAAGACCGGCGCCGTTTCGAAAATACTCCTCTCTTGCCCGTTCTACTCGCTAAGTCTTTCGCTCTTTTCTTGGCAACTTCCGTCTGTTTCTTTGCTAATTGGCGACGCAACGACTCCATTTGTAAGCGCGTTAGGGCTAGCTTGTCGCGGAGCTCTCTCGCGTCCCGGTCATCCGACTCTTCGCCTTCCGTGCTTGCGAGCACTTTCGACGGCAGCGACGCCGCACGCACCACGCGCCAAATCGCCAGCACCGCTGACTCTACCAACACGTCAGCGCAGGGAGCACCCGGAGTGCTGAGCGCCTTCACGTCGTCAAAAAGGGGGATGGCCACGCGGCGCACCTGCCGCTGCGTCAGCGTGAGCGACACCGCACTGGCAAACTGCGCGCTGTGCGCCTGCAAGAAAGCGGCCTCCGCGTGACTGCCGCCGCGCGCGTGGCGCTTCGCAGGGTCCTGGGACGTGATGTGCCGGGTGCGGTTGTCGTAATAATACACCCGGCCGTGCAGGTCCCGGTGCTGGGACCATCCCGTCGGCAACGGCCCCCGCAAAGGGCGCTCCCAAGCCGTTTCTTTCGTTGCGAAATTGGCCCAATACGCGGTGGCTGCGGCGGCGGCTGGAGCAGCACTGCCTGCAGATGCTGGCTTGAAGGCATTTATGGCAGGAGTACTGTCAGTTCCTCTAGAAGCTGAAGGAACACCATAACTTGCATCACCGGCAGCAGGAGGAGCATTAGCAGGAGTGTCAGGTGAAGATGGCACTTCAATGCGCTCCCAGCCCGGTGCGGGCTGAGACCAGCGGCGAAGAGCCTCTTCCAAAGGGGCTACCAACACTACGGCCCCGTCAAACTTCTCGTCGAAATCGTCCCCGCCAGCGAAGAGAGCACTGCTCAGAGCCCCGCGCAAACGGGTCCAGAACCCACCGTGCGTGCTGCGAGTGGCTGAGATGATGCTGTGCCGGTTGCTCATCGCTGCTGCTGAAGATGACAAAGCACCATTGCCACCACCAGGATTCGCAGCCTCCTTCCACGCCACTGGGTAGTCCAGCGCGAACGGGTTGCTGTCCACTTCGTAGCGCAGTTGCGCAGCGCTCACCGCGTCCAGCGTGGCCTTCAGGGCAGCGGTCGCCTCTTCGGCCGCTATAGCAGCTGCAGCTTCGGCCGTAGCGGCAACTTCGACTGCCTTGTCACACTCTGTTGCCACAGCTGCCGCCGCCGCTATGTTCCCGTCATCACCCGAAGCTGCGAGGGGTGAGAGTGGCCTCACCGCTGCTGCTGCTGCTGCTGCTGCTGCTGCCTGCGCTTTTGCGTAAACAGCTCGTGCTTTCCCACTGGCGATGTCCAGCGTTGCCTTCGCTTCCTCGAGATGGTGTTCGGCCTCCACGGCTGCTTGCCTTGCCGTCGCAATGGCATGGGCGCCGGGAGCTTCCGGTGCGCGAGGCCGTGCTCTGGGTGGGGGGTCCCAATTCAGCCACTTGGACTGCTGAGCACCACTGCTGCGCAAATTCTCGCTGTCGATTTGGACTACTGCATCAACATCCAAGGCGCCTGCCGAAGTTCGCACGTCGCCAATCACGACTTCGAGGAAGAGGCCACGGCCCAAATCCCACGCGCGCTTTTCCGAGTCGAGCACCGCGCCCCCTGTGGGGCCTTCGGGTAAGCCGGTGGTCGTGGTGCCGAGGCTACCACCACTCGTGGCAGCGCCGCCAGGTGCTCCAGGAAGATCTTGGGGTGACCCCGCAAGTGGCGAAAGAGCACCTGCTGCCGCTGTGGAGAACAGGTCGGAGCCGGGCCCGAGGTAAGTGGCACCCCCAAAGGGTGGACGAGGCCCGCCAAGGACCCGCGCTGCTTTGCCGCGCATTTTGCTCCAGCCACCGCCGACGCTGTTCCTCGACGGCCCTTTCGCGCTACTGTTTGGCGACAAAAAGCTGAACAAGGAGGCGCGGTTGTTTCTTCCAGCGCCGCTTTTAGATGCCCTGTCACCACCTTGATCATTGTCGTCTTCGTCGTCGTCATCGTCCCGGAAGCTGCTGCTGTCGCGGCCTACACTGCCCCGACTATTTATAGGGCCACTGACAGTGACAGGTGGAGGTGAAGAAGCCTTTTTGAGCAACTCTCCTCCGCTGGTGCTGTTGGTTGGGCTCAGGCTCAGTTCGTGTGGAGTTGCAACTTCAGCAACCGTCGTCATCGTCGTCGTTGTCGTGGACCTTCTCCGCTGCGCTGCCATCGCCAACGGATTCAAACTACTCGCACGGCGCTCTGGCTTACTGCCTGCGCTGCCGTTGATATGGCCGTCGCCGCCACCACTACTACTGAAGAAGGTGTTGTCGCTGCTGAATTCTTCGTCGTCGTCGTTGAAGCCGCCACCGAAGTCCGCCATGTCAAGCTCCACCGACTGCCGCCCAAACCCACCGTCGTAAATATCGTCCAAGCTGACGCGCTTAGTGTTGCGATTGGTGCTCATGTCGCTACTAGCACCTGGCACATGAGTTGCTGCTGTTAAGGCACTGCTGTGCCGACTTCGAGCAGCAGTCGTCGAAGGGCTGAAGCTGTTGCGTGCGCTGGCTTGCATCCGTGCTGCCAAACGGTTACTTCCAGGGCTGCTACTCGTGCTCGCACGACCTTGCGCACTTTTAGCAATACTATTAGTTTGAAGGTTTTGGCGGTTCAAACTCAAACGGGAGCTCAACAGGCCCTTGCTTGGACTTTCAGCATTCTTACTTCCCTCGAAATCTGTGCCATGTGCGCTATGCGCATTGTCGCTTCTTTGTTCGTCTCCAATTCTACTAGCTGGAGTTGTCGGTGCTGCAATTGTTGTTTCACCTGTACCAGCAGCAGTAGCAGCGCTCGAAGTGGATAGGCCACGCTTGAACGCTGCCACGTCTTCAGCACTTTTCGCAGCGGCTTTTTCGGCTTCTGCTTCTGCCACCGCCGCCAAGGCGAGCGCCTGGAGCACGCGCTGCTTGTCCACGGCCATCCCATGCTTGGCCGCAAATTTCTCGTCTTCGCGCCGCTGGTCGTCTTCGGCTTCCTTTTGCAGCTGCTTGCGTTTTCGCTGGTCCGCTTCCGAGTCCAGCATGCAGCTGAGGATGTCCTGCACCGCTTTGCGTTCCATTTCGTTGGCCACCACCAGCTTGATGCCCCGCAGCCGCATCCCGCCGCGCGCCCAACCTGCGCCATTAGGGTCAGGCAACACATCACCGCTGCTGCTCTTGTTGCCACTGAACGCACTGCTGTGTTGAGCCTCGTCGTCGTCTGCTGCTGCATGCGCGGCTGCTGCTACATCCCCCGCTTCGCCCTCGGCTGAGTCAGCTCCAGCGAGGGCTTGCTCTTCGTAAGCTTCGAAGTCCAAAAGGTCTTGGCCGTCGGAAGCTGCGAGCAAACGGTGCAGCGACACTTCCGCGCGCAGCTGCACCAAACGGTTGCGGCGTTCGGCCGCCCGCAGTGCTTCCACCGTGGCGCCGGTGTCCGCAATGCGCTCAAATGCAAGCGTAGTGGTGGCCTGGGCTTCCTGCAGCTGGTTCAGCTCCACTTCCAGGAAGTCGTCTCGGGTGGCGAGCAGCACGGTAGCGGCACGCCGCCGCAGCCGCCGCGCATACGTCACAAACAAGCTCCGCGACAGCGGTTCAAAGCCTGCCGGGGCCCACGCGGCGGTGCTTTCGTCATAGCCACTGCTGCTGCTGCTGCTGCTGTTGCCACCGAAAGTACTACTGCGCATGCTGGTGGAAGTGGCATCAAGGTCATCAAACGGCTCAACGCGCCCGACGAGGACTGGGTCAGGAGGCTTCTCATCGTGAACTTCATCTCCATCAGCGCTGCCGTCGTGGCCCTTGCTTCTGCTTCCTGAGCCAAAGTAATCGTTACGGCTCGCGGCACCGCTCACCAAACCCTTGGCTCGCTTAGCACTGGCCGAAGTACTACTCCCGGTGGTGGTGGGCGCATCGAAACCGAGCACTAGCGAAAGCTCGCGCGTTGGCCAATCCGCTTCGTGAAGCTTTTGCTCGTCGGGAGGAGGGCGATCCACCACGAGGGACACCACCAAGTCAAACCGGTTGGTCGCCACGTTGGACGTGTCCTGGGACGCGGCAAACATGTACATCAAGCTGGCGACGCCGTGGCCGCTGCTTTGCTTGGTGGTGTCTTCCACGGTGGAAGTGTAGTGCTGCCCCACTACGGAAAACTCCCCTGCGCGACGGCTGAACCCGTGGCCCCGCAGCGAACCGTTTTGCTCGTCCAATTCAAGCCACATGACCGCTTCCGCGCCCCACATCCTGCCCTTGTAGTACAACAGGCGGGCTTCGTCGCGTTCGTCAACTCCGTTGGTTCCTGCCACTACACCACTGCCACTGCTACTACTCTTACCACTACTACGACTGTCCCCACTATCTGACTTTCGAAAGCCATTTCTGACCCAGCTCCACCAACTCGACTCTTTTTGTGCTTTGGGTTGCTTGAGTGCCAACTTTTTCTTGGGCTTTGCAGGGAGCTTTTGGTCGCGGTAGGCGCGCACGCCATAGTCTGTGATAGGGCGTGCCAAGTTTTTCATCGGGGCATGGTCAAACACCAGAGCTACCTGCCGCGGGGTGACGTAAATGCCTTCGCGGCTGGTGATTGCCTGGTGAAGTGCTTCGACGGTCACGAACTGCGACGGCACGGACACCTTGTAATTGGGGCGCTCTAGAGTGCTGCGGAGCGCCCCCACCGGCACCAAGTAAAGCTTGAAGTTGTCGCGCTTGAGGAGAAGCTTCATGGTAGTGCGCCAGCCCGCTTTCACTCGGCGCCACGCTTGTTTGCCCCGCGACAACAACACGCGCCCCAGCTTGGGCGCAGCAATGGTACCAAGCACACTCACGAGAAAGGCGTTGGACACGATCAGAAACCACGAAATAGTGGACACACTGAACTGCTTGTCGTCTGCACCAATGTTCACGCGCAACAGGAGGCCAATGAACATGGTCCACAGGATGCAGAGTAATGCCAAGGACTGAATTCGGTTGTCCATTCGCGTCTTGAACGGGTAAGTGGCTGAGTGCACGGCAACACTGAGCATGCAAAACGCAGTCGCGGTCGCAATTTGAGTGGCCGTGTCGGGACGAACGAAGATGATGGCGCCCGTCAAGAACAGTTTTCGAATGAGGTCATAGACTTCGAACCACCAAAATTGAGGCGTGTACGAAGCATACAAAATGTGCACGCGCTCCCCCCACAAGTGGTGATTGCGGCCAAAGCGCAAGAAGACAAGCATCCCCACAGGAATGCCAATCACGTATAAGCTCACACATGCCAGCCCCAGGTAGTAGTAAAACTCTGCGCGAAAAGATTTCAAAGTAGAAATTTTAAATCAAAAAGAAAAGAGTAAGACTGAAGACAACTACGTAAGGCTGAGAAAAACACGCTACTACTAGAATACGCAAGATATCATTATTCAAAATTACCGTATTCTTCGTCGTCGCAGCTGAGGTTGTAGTCTGCTGACAGGAACCTTCGGCCATCGATTTGCTTGCAATTTAAAATTTGCAGACTCACACGGCTGACCGAGGGGTACACCACGAGCAACATGAAGAAAAAGAGCTCCCAACATTTGGTGACGTGCTGTTCGGCGTGCGCTTCGTATGCTTTCCGAGCTTTCTTGGTGACTCGAGTCAGCGACAAAAGGGACCGTCCCCGGTAGCCCACTTTCAGTTTCCAGTAGCCCCAGCCAAGCACCCCAAGGGCTCCAAATATGAACACGCACGCCAACGGCAGCGAAATGGAAAACACAAAGGTTTGGTAGAAGTTGACTTCGTATTCGCAGGCCACAGCCAAGTTCAAATTGATGGTCCCGAAAATAGACAGGGCAGGCAGGGAAAAGAGGTTCATGTCCATGAGGACGCGGTAATACGCCATCAACTTCACGAAGTCTGCTGGCCACGCCACGTCATACACCACGTTGTAGACTGCGCTCACTTGCAGAAAACTGAGCGCAATTTTGATCTTGCCGCTGTCAATCAACTGTTCTTTGCTCGCATATGATTTGGCTGCTACATCACCACCACCACCACCCCCACCGCTGCTATTGTTCTGGCTAACACCTGCTTCACCCGCCACGGCAGCAGAGAGGCGCTGCTCGCGGGCAGCAGCCGCGCTTTGCACCAGGCCGCAAGACCGCAGCGCCCGGATCACAAACGGCGGCAAGTGCACGCTCACCCAGCCCAAGTACGCAAAGGTGGTGAGAAAGAACGCAAAGACGCCGAGGGCGCCCACGAAGTACATGGTTTCCGTTACGTTCGTGTTGACAGGGCAGATGTCGCAAAGGAACGAGAACTCGTAATACGACAAAGCTTCGTATTGCATTTCGTCATCGTCGAAGACCTGCTCTTGAAAGCCCAGGGGTGCCGTAGAGTAACCGAAGTCTCCAGCGGCAGGGTGAGGCGGAGCCTTCCTGCACACGGAGCAGAGAGGACGGCCGTCGGCATGGCCCCGATTGATCCACGGCCCATCGCCCGCCCAGAGGTCGTCTCCATAGAACACATACCGGCGGTTGTTGTCGTCGTACCAGCGGTCAAAGCGGCAGTCGCTGTTGCGCGGCTTCCCTGGCAGCAGGTACAAGTCGTTATTCGCCGTCAGCGGCCGCGTAGAGAAACAGGCTTGGTCCGTCAAGCAAGCGTAAAACTTGTACTTCTCAAAGTCTTCCTGGTCGTATGCTTCAGGGGAGCGCCACCATCCGTCGAGCCGTCCTGGGATTACGACTCCTGTGGTGTTGCAATTGCCGCCTGGCGGGCACGGCAAACACAGCCGGTCAAGGCAGTCAACAGCACCCATATCGTTGTCGTCACCACTGCCGCAGCGCAACGGACTCGCCGCAGTTTGGGACACCGAGCCGCTGTGCCACATGCTCAAACGAGGCTTGAAGTAATTCATGGGGCAAAAGGAACAACTCTGCCGCTTCGCACCGTCGGACTGAGGCTGCTTGCCTGCTCCACAGAACACTTCGCCGTACAAGGCCTTGTCGCCACCGAAAATCACACGGCCGTTGCCTGCAGAAGCACCGCTGCTGAACGCAGTTGCACCAACCAAAGTTGCGTTCGCGCTGAGGTGTGGGTGGTTACGCAAGCTTGCTTCCAGGTCGTCATTGACAGACTTCTTGGCATTGGACTCACCATCTACGGTGAAAGCAGTTTTGACAGTGATCCAACACTTGACAGTGCCATTGATAGGGGCTACAAGTTCATTCTTATCGTGTCCCCAATTGGTAACCCACAGCATTCCCTTCGCGAAGACTTCAATGCCAAGCTCTTCGCTATCTTCCACGTTTGCTGTGAGACCGTTGCTGATTGCTTCTTGTTCCTCGTCCGTGAGCAGCACCCGGATGTAATCTTCGTCGGTCAAGTACTCGTTTTCGTACCGATGCACACCACCTGCCCACATTCCTTTGTTCGTAGTGTATTCCATGAACATTTCGGCACGGCTGGGTGGCAGCCTCAGCGTAAGGGTGGATTCCGCAAGCACTGAAAAGAAGCCTGTGTCATCAAAGTACGCAAAGCCATCCTTGTCTCTATACCGCTGCCCGTTTACATCCACCACAACGTCAATCTCCTGGCCTGTGCCCTTGGCAGAGCCCACCTTGATAGCTACCTGCTCAAACCCGCCACTGCCGTCAGGTACCAAGTTGGCATACGAAGGGTATTCGCAAATTACAATGCTATGTACTACAAGCACGTCCACAGCTTCGCATTCGCGCGAAAAGTTCCCTGCGCCCTGGAGGTAAACTCTAATTTGTCTTGCGTCGTTGCCAAAATTTGTACCTTGCACCACAAGCTGTTGGCCACCTTTCACATCGCCTTGAGACGAAGGCGTCAAGAGACTCACGGTTGGTGAGTCATAGGCGAATGGATAAGGTTGAGAAAACAAGCCCTTGACACCCACGCGCAGCCCATCGCTTCCTGTGCCAGGTTGAAGTTCACAATAAATCAAACCTTTGCCAGGGTTTGAGACTGGAGTCTCTCCAATGAGGCAAGTGTAGTTGTTGCCGATTTTGATCTCCACTTCCTCAATGACGCTGCCGAAATTTGTGCCTGTGATGGTGACAATCACCCCTCCTTTCGTTGGGTGATACTGTGCTCCATCTGAGTTGAGGTTTTCCGCCGATGTCACAGAAGGAACTTCGTAAGAAAAGTACCCACTGGAACTTCCTTTGGTACCACCGACTTCCACAAAAGTTTGCAACAAATTACCAGTCCCTCCTGGCATCCCTATACAACCCACTTCAGTGTCATTGCGCCATTCCGTCGACCTGCATGTAAAGAAAACCCCATCAGTGCCCAGGATGTAAACGATTGGGTCAAAATCTCTGCCACCGAAGTTTACGCCTTGAACTGTGAGATTATATCCACCTTCTGTCACACCAGACGTGCCTGCAGTTGCATCGTTCGTGACGCTTGTTACCAAAGGTGCGCTGTAAGAGTAAGAGTCGTTAGCGAGGAAGTTCAATAATGGAAGCTCGTCGAATATCGCCGACACATCGAGCTCGGCACCAACTCCTGGAGGGGTTACAATTGAAAGTACACCACCTGACGCATTATTCAAAGCGGTTAGATCCGCGGCGGATGTATTTTCGCTGCGGAATGACGTGACATTGATAGCTGCGACGAAATTTGCTGCATTGCTCCAAGCATATCCATAACTATCACTGAGCAACATACCAACGCTAAGTGCAGCGCCTGTTTCGAAATTGAAATGAAATGGCACGTCCCAAGAATCTACGACAAAATAGGCAAATTGTCCTCCACGAGCTGGCCCAGGGACATTTGTATTCCCAACAAACACAAGAGAGCGCTCAATGCAGCAATCAAAGACGTAATTGATAAAATTGGCCTCAGGCAAGGCTGTCACGACACCTCCATTTGAATAGTCCTCCCGAGCCAACACCACGTGCACGCTGTCTTCCGCAAACGAAAGTCCCCACGCAGGAGTACTACAGTTCACTTCAGAAAGAGACGAGATAGTGGCATTTGTGTCCATAAAATTGGATGAATTCAAATTGGATATAAATCGGCAATAGAGAGACGAAAATCGAAGAGGATTAACACAGAGCCCAGCACCACTGAATAAAATTTCCTCTCCTCCAGCAGCTCCCCCTCCATTTGCTCTATTAGGATAAAGCTCCACTCCAGAGAGTGCTTCGAAAAAGTCGTATGACTTTAAACCTGAGCCTGTGTCCAAAGTTACACCATCTTGAATGACTCGAAGCTCTGATAAGGCGGCACAATTTTCGATGCCCCATTCAGGAGTACGACACTGGAGGCTTGATACTGATGTTTCAACCACCTCAGTTGCATTTACAACACTGCCGTTAATGACAAACTGGCACGAATGACCCAATGTTTGGTTCATGCCTGGCACAGTGATGTTAAGCATTGTTCCTCCTAAAGAGCCATAATCTACCCCTACGTCATACCCCAAGACCACCGCTTCAAACTTGAACGATAACTCGATACCACCAGCATCATACCAAAGATCACCATCATCAGTCGTAGCCAGCCGTCGCCGCATGTATTTTCGGCGCAACGTCGCATTCAACGAATCATCATTTGAGTCGTCTTTGATTTGAACTCGTAATCTGACTTTGGCAGCTGGAAAATGATATCCCCAGGCTGGCACCTCAAGCTCAAGAAGAGACATCGAAACCGGTGCAACACCCTCAGAGTAGAGCGTGTTACCCTTCTCGTCAAAGACGTAGCACCGGTAAAGCTCATTGGATTCAAAGAGACCACTAAACTTGAGAGATTGACCGCCGGTAGCTTCCACTTCAGTTGTAGTATTTGTGGAATAGTTCGCGACGGCGAGTACCTGTTCGTAAAGAAATAGAGTTTCTTCTTGCCCAAGTGACGCCGGCTTGACTACCTGAATTTTATTTGAATCCTTCATGATCTCTAGTAGCGTCAAGCTTGCAACTTCCACCCAAGTAGGTGTGATGCATGACATTTCGTTTGGGGAATCAGGGTAGACATACGCAGAATCAACCGTAAAGTTTTCGTTTGATATCGAAGTGAATCGACAGAAGTACAACGACTGCGCATCAAAGCCATAAACAGCCAACTTAACAACTTCACCGCCACTAACCAATCCGCCTGGACCATTTTCGTTTGGGTAAGACAATACCCCGCTTTGAACCTCATAAAAATCAAAGTCCCATGCGAGACCTCGAATATCATATGCGGCGGGAATGATTTCCACATCCAAGGAACTAGGGGCCATGCGGATGAATCTCACACTCGTGTTAGTGGCCTTAAAATGTGTCCCCCAACTGGGGGTAGTGCAGACCAAGGTGCTCCTCGCTACGAGCGGTTGTAGGATGGTGCAATTTCCGCTCAAAATATCACTGCCACTTGAAAATTGCAAATAGTAATCCGCGCTCGCGTCGACTCCGAATAAAGACATATTTACCATATCGCCTCCCCTAGCGCCATGCTGCATAATGCCTCTTGTTTCAATCAAGTACCACGCCCCATAAAAAGTGTAATTGTAGCCAAGTGCTTCAACACGATCATGAGAAAAAATTGAAGTACCGCTTTCAATTATAAGCAGCAGCCGAGTCCTAGCCGCAGCAAACATAGCTCCCCAGGCTGGAGTGGCACATTGGACTGTATCTTTTCCCAATATCATTGCTGGAGAGTCCATGAAGTATTCGCTCGATTCAAACGAAGCTGTGACGTTGTAGTCGTCGGCACGCAAGAATCGGCAGGAGTACGTATCTACATCATTTAAATTATTTGCTTGGATCAATACTGTATCGCCTCCTTGCGCGCCGTAGTGATGTGAAGCATTTACAAAGACATCAAGCAGCGTTGGAGTCAGTGTTGGCAACGAAGTTGGCAGCAAAGAAGGCAGCAATGAAGGAGCAGCTGAGGGCAATGCAGTGGGTACCGGGAAAGGAGCACGAGAGGGCACCAACGAAGGTACTGAACTTGGCCACAGTGAAGGCACATTGCTTGGTAGCAAACTTGGAGTGGACGAAGGAGCAGGTGTGGGTGGAATCGTGGGTAAAGCGGTAGGCTCTACCGAAGGGGCAATCGTAGGTGCTCCTGTTGGCTGAATAGTAGGAATAAGAGTGGGTTGCGACGAGGGAAGCAGCGTGGGCGCCAAGGTTGGACCAGGAGAAGGCTCAAAAGTGGGCAAGGAGACTGGCAAGAGCGATGGAGCAGAGGATGGATATGATGAAGGCAAAAGAGTTGGCGGAGGTCTTGGAAGATTCGAAGGCACCAGCGTCGGCAACAATGAAGGAAACTGCGAGGGTTGCGACGTGATAGTAGGCGACGAGGTCGACGGAGGAATGAGTGAAAAGGTATCGAACGCGGCATCGCGGTAGTCTGGATCTGCCACCTGACTTGGATTCGGCTGGGCATTGGAAAAGCGTAAATATCGCGTATTTATGGGCGTTTCTACAGTGACATTTCGCCAGCTATCCAATGTAGAATTCTGCACCTCCGCTGTCCACATGCGTAAGATCACCCAAGAGGAGTTGTCTAACGAACTCTGGAAAGAAACGTTCTGAATACCCGGGCCCAGCAAAAAGTAAGCGAAGCTAACTCCCC
>Ga0307959_1001037_pt1 | contig 12876 bp, 16 predicted proteins | sample OrgLakmetagen494_FD_201813 | JGI IMG/M metagenome (GOLD analysis project Ga0307959, IMG submission 201813) | Saline water microbial communities from Organic Lake, Antarctica - #494 | ecosystem: Environmental > Aquatic > Non-marine Saline and Alkaline > Saline | place: Antarctica: Organic Lake...
TCAGACTTGTTCTGGAGGATTCATCAAAACGCAGCTTTATGCTATTTGTTGTTGTTTCTTTGCAATTGGGGAGTATAATCTAATCTAATCTAATCTAATCTAATCCCTAGTATGAACTGCTTTTGCATTGTGTTTCTGCCTTTTAACCTTTCGATTCCGGCGATTTCGTGGCCTGTGTGTAAAAGCTGGAGTAGGGACTACCATTATCACTTCCATTCTGTAGGGGGGATTGATTTTATACATTCCACGGCCACTCGAGCATGCGTGCCGGATTAGCTACCAATTGTATTGGCTCCAGTATAAGCTTTTTTGACTTCTTACTGTTTCTTTTTTTGCCTTTTAATTTAGGCCCTTCGAGGAGTGTACCAGGAACCGAACTACAGAAAACTACGTCCTTCGTCCTCTTTAAGTCCAACCCAACCTACTTTTTCTCAGGCGGTGGATTACTCTACGATACTAATGATAGTAGCAGCTTAGACCCACGTCTTCTCGTGCCCTTGCAGGCTTCTCTTCCAATTTCTTTTTAGCACATAAATATAACACCCAGAGCTCAGAGAATGAGGAATTCTCTGAGGTTGCTAATATGCCGAGTCCAGATGGCAGAACCATTTCACAATGGGCTCGTGAAATGAACGACCACCCTAGCAATCGCCGTATACTAATTTTCAGGAACTTTAAAGCGCTTGATTGACTCAACCATTGCAACAGCATCGCGAGCTCTGTCCACGGAGTGCACTCTTAGCATGCCTGCGCCATGCATCACTGCCACGGCACATGCACCCGCAGTGCCCATATCCAAACGTTCTGTCGAATCCACGCTTGGAAATGTGGCGGCCGTATGAGAGGGTAATCGCGAATCCGCAGCAGCCAGGCCCGTTTTGATAAAACCTTTACGGCTAGCACCAACGAGGATTAGCGGCGCAAAGAGAAAACCGCACGTCCCTGGAACCTGAAAAGCCGCAAAATGCTGTGAGATAAAAACGATGAGAGGCTGCATGAATTGCATGCCGACATAGATTACTTATCTGAGGATTTTGATTACCCGCTGAAGTCGCCTCAATTGCTGCAGAATTTCGAGATTGTGCTGCCCATTTTTAGCAAAGCCAAGGCCCGGATCCAACACGATGTTCCACCTATCAAGCAGTTGGTGGAATAAATAAAGTAAAAAGAAGTAAAGATAAATAAATAAAGGTATCTCGGTGAAAGAAAGGATATTCTATAATGGTGAACTCAACAAGTATATTTCCCATACCGGCGCACGCCAGCTTCGAGCGCTTTCCCAAATCGAGTTGCCCAAAAATTGGCCACTGCACCAACCACGCCCGATCCAACATAGGGTGTCACACCAGGTGCAGAAGGCGCAGCGGTGTGCAAGTACTGAGTAGATCCCATGGTTCGCGGGTCACCGACCTGAGGAGGAAGACGTCAGTGACGAGCAAACTTCCTCAAATGATACATTGCCAAGGAATTCGAAAATATACACTTGTCAGTGGTTTGTTAGGTAGAATTCGTCACTCTAATGAAATGAACATCACACGTGGTACATTTACAACGACCTCTCACTAACGGTTGTTAGGAATACACCCCATACCATGTGTGAGATGACGTAAGGCACATTTAGTTCGGCAACTGTGGTGAGCATGGAACTATCCAAAGTGCCGCCACTGACGTCATTGACCTGATCCATTTCACATGCTCGTTGTTTTGAGAGTATACTTTGGTATAATAAAAAGAGAAGGGCAGGCAGGTATTAATGCATATGATCTGTCTCTCCGTGTAGTTACCATATTTGCGCCGGCAGCCACTGCGGCGCGTGCAACTTCAGCCTTATAGGTGTCGATAGAAATTAGCCCTGATGGATACTCTCGCTTGATGCCTTCTATCACGGGCACAACACGCTCGAGTTCTTCATCCAACGTTACTGGCGTTGCACCTTCAAAATAATACCGTAGAAAAATTATAAAGTGCTCGTGTGTATCTCAAACGCAAAGATTATATATAATCTTAAGGGCTTGTTAGACGCTTGTAGAAGTCTATGTTTTATAATAGTTGGAAAAAGGTACATGAAAAGGCGATGAAGAACTGACCAGGACGTGTCGACTCGCCGCCGAAGTCCACAATTGTGGCACCTTGAGCCAAGAGTGAGCATGCGTGTGCTACTGCGGCTTCAGAAGACCCTGCGCAGGACACGAACCCAGAAAGAACATAAGCGAAGTACCATCGAACGCGCTTGCTTGAGTAATTCCGTAACCTTTTCTTCGAAGCCGCATTCGAAAGAAATGACGGTCAGAGGAAACAACAACAGGAGGCTTCTGTTCTACAGATAGTTGCACATTACCGAACTGACCGCCGTCACTGAATGAATCCGGAGTTGCATTGACAACTCCCATAAAGGTTGTGCCTTCGCTGTACCGAAGCACTTGTCCTCCAATTGTGGAAGCAAATGGCAGCACTGGGCACAACCGGGCGGTGCTGCTGCCATCAAGCATTGGATGAATGTCAAGTGCTCCTAAGAGTTCAGCCATAGTGCGACCACTTATTGGATGCTTCAAGCCCGGAGCGAGGTCACAAAGCGGTGCCAGCACGAAGGCACGCTCTTCTAGTCTTGGATGCGGTAACGTAAGCCAGGCCCCGGAGTCTTGGCTCGAATAATCCGTACCATTTGCGCAGTCTTTACGAATGGCATCATTATCAAAGGATTCATTCAGCACAAGATCTGGCCCATAAAGCAAGATATCAATATCGATGGGCCGTGGTCCCCAGCGCGCGCCTCCTTTGATGTCGCGCCCAAGTGACGATTCAACGCGCTTCAAGCGCGCCAACAATGCGTGCGGCGAAAGGTTTGTGCGCACCTATGCATTATGGGAATTGTCATTGTTGTGTAGCGTACTTAATGCATTATTTGTTTGAATATCCTTCGCTCATTCTTTTCTATGGGGGCATACAGCGTACACTTACTTTAACGGCGCAGTTGAGAAAAGCAGGCTGGTCAGTCACATAGGCAGCAGGTGTCTCGTACATCAACGAAGTGTGCAACATAACACAGCTGCAGTCTTTCACTAATGCTGCAAGCGCCATTTCGACATTGGCAGGACGATTGCCGATGTTGCTCCCGAGGCCCAAGTAAACCTCATGCTGAAGCTTGGTATGATGTGGTACGCTCAGGGAAACTGGTGGCGGAGCGGGCGCAAGAGACAATGCTGCAAAGCGGGTCGCCGCAGTGTACGCATCATGTTTGGATTCGGCACTGCTTGCAATTTCAGTCGATCCGATAATGAAGTCAGCGGGCGTTCGCGTGACTTCACATGCTGCGCAGTCCACATTTTTCTTTGCTGATGAGAACGCAACGCAGTCAAGGTTACAGTAATCAATTTCAGCCAAGCTGGAATAGCACAAACAAAGCGATGGCAAGACCGACCTAGTGCCTCAGGTTTTTCCACGCGAACTCTAGCGAGCGAAACTCCCAAGTCCATTATGAGAACTCGGGCGATAGCCTCAGTGAGCGCTTCGAGCGTAAAGTATGCCGAGCGTTCGACGAAGGCTGTCACTACTTTGGTCACATTCGAGTAATTGTAGGTGGAGGCGAGTGAATCCTGGGAAGCGGTTGATCTAAGATCGGTTGAAAGCGAAAGTGTAATCACAAGACGCTGCTTTGCCACCCTTTCGCTTTCGTTCACTCCCAGGAAGGCTGACACCCGAAGGTTCTTAACTTGAATGATGTCTCTCAGTGCATCGTTCATGTCGGCTTGTGCTTGAATAATATCTGACGTCAAAAGATTAACGCACCAACCACGAAGAAATTAATTCCACGGTTTAATAGGCGTAAGCAAACAATTTGAGCTATCGGAGCCAGGTAAAGGCGCAAGACGAAGTCAAGTCAGAAGAATATTTTATTCGCACCCATTTTCTTCTTCAGCTCGAATCTTGAATCTTTCTCCGTCAAAAAGGAAAGAGAAGAAAGCATGTGATGTAAACGCCCTTTGCGGGGTACTTATACTGTGTGCGTTTGAGAATAAAAATGTCAACTTCGTTTGCGGTGGCTCTTTTAGCATTGCTGCCTTCGGGGTCGCTAGCTTTTAAGAACAGCTGCCTCCTCCATCGAGGAAGTAGTCATCGGACTAGTACCTTCACGCACGCGGAGGATAGTTCCGACCCGTATATCTACTTAGACAAGTGGGCACGGCAGCAGACACTCCGAGGTGAAGTTCTAATGTTTGATATATCCGCTACGAGTACTCATCCCTGATCACTTAATTCCTCTCGACAATCATTTGGGCTCAGTTGTGTTCCCACCGGAGGATTTACTCAAAACTGTTAAAGAGCTTCGCTCGGATCCTACCCTCGGCGACACCTACAAGCCTTCATTTGATAGATCTGTCAAGCAAGCGGAGTCAATTTTGCGCGATGAAAAGCGGTATGTTTTGGCGTTTTTCTGCACCAATGGTGCACGCTTCTATGCGATCCCTAATATCTCTTTAGCCACAATAATCCAGACCATCTTTTCCTGAATGCTAATACGTGGTGTATAGGAGCATTGGCGAAATCATCGGCGCTGGAGCTTCTGATAGGCTACTTAATGGACTCGAAGGTACTTTTCCGAGAAAAATTTAGGAGCAACTTCGTTTGAATGCTAGTATTTCATTACTCTAAACTTAATTCAGGTTTGGAGGGAGATGCAGCTGCGACTCGTGCATTCCTGCGAACACCTGCTGTAGAAGCTGTCGTAGGGTCAGTCTCTCGTGTAGAAAGCTACTTCAATCTTACTCCACCTTGACTGAGAGGCACTTTTCGTTTTCCCAGGGCTGTACTTGTACAGTAAGTTTACTTGTCGTTTCTTGCTGTTACTAGCACCTCCTTTCAAAGAATTCGTATGCTGTTATAGTGCTGTAATTTGGTCGTTGCTTGGGTTATAAGCATTGTTTTGTACCAACTGCAGGTCTGTCCTCTACGAAGGTATTTTTGAGTTCATTCAAAAAGTAGACATCTTGGGCAACATCATCAACGGCTTACCCATTTTGGGACCAATGCGTGCGCAAGTAGTGCAAAGCGTGAAGCGAGAAACTGATCGTACTTTGGGAAAACAAGTGAAGAGCTTCCTGGGCAGCTACTCCACCATGGCCACCGAGCAGGTTGCGTCAATGGTGCTGAGCCAAGAAAACAGCGCGGGTTTCGCGCAGGCGCGCCGGAAGCTCGGCGAAGAGCTCTTGAAGCGGCCAGTGACGTCACTCTTGCCGCCCGAGGCTACAGTAGTGGAGCTGCGGGACTCACTGTGGGCGCTGGTTCAATTGCCGCTGCCGGCCGGCGACGCTGCGGTGGTGGACCGAGTCTACGAACTTGTTGGCGACATCTCTCTCTGTGACCTGGATATACCCCCAACGCCTGAGCCAGTATCGGATCTCATGAGCCGGGCTTTGAATCGTTTTATAGTCAGTGAAGAAGGAAAGTCGTTTACTCGAGCATCATTGCACCAAACAGGCAAAGAGTAAACCGAATTGGCCATTTGGCTCTGCCACTTAAAAATTGGAGCTCAATTCCAATTCCCTTAAGGTCCATTCCAGGCCGCGTGCTTGAAGAATATCGTGCCATCGAGAAACTATGTTCATGTATTCTGAGCTAGCCAGCGAGCCTATGTAAAAAAAAAATAGGAGGCGAATTGGAAATTTCAGATCCAGTAAAATACAAAAGGAATTGGGGAAGGGCATACAGGGAGAGGGGAGTCTAAATCTAGAAACCATTTAGCATACAGGGGAAGAGGAGTCCACATCTAGCTAGGGTCCTTTTCGCCGTCTGCGGTGCGTCTCTTGGTGCCGTTGTATATTATCATCACTCATTCACTGTCACTGTCTTCGTCGACGTCACTTTCCATACGTGAAATGTACAGGGTGACGATGTGTCAATCGTTTGTCCACCAAATATCTTCAGCGAGCTCACAGAAGCGCACGGGTGTCTTCTCGACTGCTGCTGTTGTTATAACTGCTGCTGTTGCTGTTGACGCTACTGTTGCTTTGCATTCTTCTATTAGTAGTGCTACTCTTGAAGGTGCTGTTGCCTGTGCTGCTATTGGAAATGTTGCCATTGTGAAAGCTACTGTCGTCACCACTATAAGCACTATAGGCGCTGCTGCTTACCACCAAATCTTGCGCTAAAATGGCCGTGACCGCATCGGCCACACCTTGAGCGTCTGTGATGTATTCACCCATGCTTTCAATCACTTGCTCAATCACCACGCCCACCACAACACCGTCTGGAAGGATAGTGGGCACGGGCGTGGGCTCCGGGGTTGCTTGCGTAATCTGGCAGGCACGCAAATATGCGCAATATTTGCATTGAATTGAGACAAGAAACAATTTGCGCAGCATCAGAAAGAAGACGATAAAAGAGTTTAATAGTTAGGAAATGCATTGACTCCCTGATTGACTCTCAAATGAATACATCAAAATGTTTATTCATTCAATTTTAAAGTACAGCAGATAATATGGTGTCGTGGAGGAAACGGGGAACCCAAAAACAACACTGCAAGAGTGTACATGAAAGGAGTACCAGGATGTCATCGATAGCGATGTCCGATTGCCAGTGGTTGCCTGATGTCGCTACAAACCGTATCAGCTCAGTAGCCCTCGGCAGTATCACCGAAGCCGCGATCCACTGGTTACCTTGAGAGCCGCTCATGCTCCACACTTGCGTCCAATTGTAGACTTGCAACCCACCCCCATCATCCCCACTGCTGCTGCTGCTGCTCGAGGAGGACGCATAGTCTGCAAAAGAAGAGTTTGATTCGGCGGTGGTCATGATGGCAGCATCCACGCGTAAGCGAGCGTCTTGGTTGCGACCGTCCTCAGACCAAGCATGAAACCAAAAGGACATGTTCAAAACTTCGCCCGCCCCACCGCTGGATGGCAAACGAGGGCTTACCTAAAGATCCACAAATGTTTCACATGCGCGCGTGAACCGCTCCAGTCATCAATTCAAACAAAAAATTGGGGTGGGAAAAGCTAAAAGAAGATGGAAATGAAAGACGGCGAGGGCACGGGGTATCAAGTCAAACATCACGCGCACCAAAGACGACGTCACTAAAGGCCAGTTCGGGCTCGAAGCTTCGAAGTACATGTAGTACCCGCTCCCGTTGTAGAGCCCCGTGTGGTCTTGGCTCGGGCCAGTGCCAGGCGAAGGCGTAAAACGGCGACGGCGCAGCCATGCTTCAGCATACGACGACGATTCACCGCTGCGCAAGTCCCGCTGTTCGTTGCCGCCGGCCAACACCTACACACACACATAAAAACAGCCGGAAAAATGAGTGAGCAGAGACGGTGCACAAAGGAAAGGATGCCAGCATACATGTGCCTTTACCGAAAACCCGCAAGTCGGCCCTGCATCGCTGACTGCATAGTCGTCGCCCTCGTCACCGTGTTGATCGCCAACAGCTTCGAAAGCGCACGTCCACGGAAACGCCACCGTGGGCGCAGGCGATGGCACTTCCGATGGCAGAGCACTGGGTGCTTCTGAGGGCACCAGAGAAATCGTGGGCAGTATTGTGGGTTTAAAAGAAGGAGGCAGCGTAGGCAGCGGCGTTGGAGGAAAACTCGGCAGTTGAGTGGGACTTTCGGAAGGCAACAGTGTAGGCGATGGTGTGGGTAGTGACGATGGCAACGGTGTGGGTGGCAGTACCGGCAGCTCCGTAGGGGTTTCGGTAGGCAGCAAAGTAGGAGCACTGCTGGGCACTAAAGTGGGCAGTGGAGTGGGGTCTTTGGTAGGAGATGACGAAGGCAGCTGCGTCGGCCTTGACGTGGGTGCGTATGTGGGCACGGGCGAGGGCAGAGGTGATGGCAGAGGAGATGGCGACGACGAGGGCAATGGTGTCGGAAAATCACTCGGAGGAATTGTGGGGAGTGGTGTAGGACTTGACGTTGGAGGTGACGACGGCAAGGGCGAGGGCAGCGAAGACGGCAAAGGCGTGGGATTTTGGGACGGAGTCAAGCTAGGAGATGGGCTGGGTGGCAAGCTAGGGAGCAACGTAGGGTAGTCGCCCACTAAAGATACATCGCTAACGGACAATAGCGTCGCACCTGTACAGAAACCATTGTTCATTTTTGAAAGGAGCAAAGATTTAAAATAATGAGTAGGTGCATTCTTGAGAATGTGCATGTGCATGAGAAAGAGAAGTAACATCAACTCGTTCAAATTTTTTTTATGAGCGTTCATTTTTATGTTTTACCAGAGCACTCGCAGTAATCAAGCAACTCCGCTGAAAATGACCCGTCATTCAGAGATATATCTATCGCACTCGATACTGCGAGTTGAAAAGTGCCCGCGCTGCCACCGACTGCGTCGAGTGACCCCAGCAGGTTAAAGCTTGCTTCCAACAAAATCACGGAGTCGTCAACTACTTGCAAGTGCCTCTTACGCTGCTCTGCCACCAATGAGGAATTGCTGTTGTTAGTCGACAAAGTTGCGTTGTTTTTGGAAGTAGTCAGTGTTTCTAATGCATCTTGCCAGGCGGAGGTGTTCGCAGCACTGTACCATGGGCTACTGGAGTTGCTCAAGTCTAATGCTTTCACTGAAGCTCCTTGAACACGTACAGCATCATTGACCGAGGAATACGCGGATGTTGTCAGATTTGATGACAATAGCACTTGCTGGACGGTTGCCGCCACAACCACCGCCCAATTAGCGAGTTGTTCCTGCTCTGTAGAGCTGCTGAAGTCATTGACCTTGAACGCGAGGGCAATGCTAGCGTGCACCCGCACCACGTCTTGCCAAGTGGGCGCAAAACTCGGTACAATGCTTGGCAGTGGAGTTGGCGCACCGGAGGGCAGCGGCGTAGGATTAGACGAGGGCAGCATCGATGGGCTGGCTGAAGGCAAGGCAGACGGAAGAGCTGAGGGCAGTGGGCTTGGCGAAAATGTGTGCGTTGGGTCAAAGCTAGGCAATGGTGTCGGTTCCTTGCTCGGCAATGCAGAGGGCAGGTGAGAGGGCCGGTGCGATGGCAACGGGCTTGGTTCATCGGTAGGGTGCAGGGATGGCGTGTTCGAGGGCAGTGGAATGGGTAACACCGATGGCGAGGATGACGGCGCCAGCAATGGGACCTGCGAGGGTACTGGCGAGGGCGAGATACTGGGTTCAAGACTAGCGGTAGGCGCTGAACTGGGAAATGGTATTGGGACATAGGTAGGCTGTGAAGTCAAGGTGGGTGCAGTAGTACTTGTTGGAGCGTCCGTGGGCACACTCGAAGGTGACTTTGTGCCACCATGCAGATGTCCTCGCTGCACACCTGGAACAGCTGGAATGGGCATTTCCTTCTCGATGCTTTGTAGCTTCAAGCTACTGACGCTGTTGTAAATGCTGCTGCTCTTGATCTCATCATTAATTGAGTCTTCGACTGAAAGCAGTTGTCGCAGAGGAGAAAGCACACTAGTGGGCGCAACAGACGGATCGTTGGCAATTGCAACGCCATCAATTGACACGACAGAGACCTGCAATGAAGCGGACGGAAAATATGTTTACACAACATCAATACCCTGTGTGTTAGTGTCCAGTCTAACGGGAAACAAATACAACAAGCGACAAGAATATTATTTTAAAACGAAGCCGAAATGTGCTTCTTGCAGATGCGCTGTGCACTTCATCTACCAGACTGTATGACACTCCTTATAGGCAAAGAGAATATGTTGAACCTGATCCATGCGCACGGGAGGGCTGCTTGCAGTCAGTGAGCCGAGAAGCATGGCAACACCATAACGGACAGCTGCAAATTCCATGGCGCCCCACCGGGATGCCGGCACCCCCGCAAAGGTGAAGAAAGTTGAAACCTGGCCGATTGGAACGTGCAAACACGGAGGTTCAGTTTGATTGGAGCCGAATAATAAGGGATAACAAAATTTAAGCACGAGCGCAACGTGCTCCTACCTTTACGACAGTCACGTAACCGGTGGGCACAGCTGACGGCAAGGGAGTTGGTGCAGCGCTCGGAAAAGAGCTCGGGCTCGGGCTGGGCTCCTCGGACAAAGGAGTTGGCACCACCGTTGGGATAGGCGTAGGCAGCTCGGATGGCAGCGATGAAGGCATCGCCGAAGGAAGACTGCTAGGCAACCTAGAAGGCAGCCCCGATGGAAGCGATGTCGGATTTGATGATGGTAATGGAGACGGCAACGTTGTTGGGATAGCCGAAGGCAAGGGTGACGGAGACGAGGAAGGCAACGACGATGGTGCTGCTGAGGGTAGCGGCGAGGGCTCCAAAGTTGGCACATGAGTGGGGGCTGGAGTGACTGACGGAGGTGGAGACGGTACATTCGTGGGTGTACCTGAAGGCTGCTCAGAGGGCGATGAGGTGGGCAATTGCGTGGGTAATGGCGTTGGAGACAGGGAAGGTGCTGTAGTTGGTGGGCCAACATCCAATTGATTGGTGAGCACCCATAACGCGCCATTGTCTCCGCCGTCCGGTGTTACCGCAGCCAGGTCAAGATCACCATCACCTTCCCAGTCAAGAGCCACAACATCAATGGCAGTGTGGCCACTGTCGGTAGCAAACAAGACCTGTGCTTTGTTGAACCGAGTGCCACCGGCGGATACCCAATCAAGGTCAATGTCGTCGTCGACGATGTTTGCGCCACTGCCGTCGTCGTTTTCCCATGGCCGCTGCCGCAGCAGAGCAAGAGGTGCATCAGGGTCATCGGCTGCGACTACAAGATCCAAGTATCCTGGTTAAGAACGAATGGCGTTGTTTTACAAAAGAAGTGAGTGGCGCGAGGGGACTGACGTCAAGAGACAAATGAAGTGAAAGGAGACATTATCTCATGGAAAAATGATTGATTTTGATTATCAAAATCGCGAATGACACGCCTCGACAGGAACCTCGAATTTTAACGCACAAAAGCTGCGTCAAAATGATAATATCATAGCCTCTCACCATCGGAATCAAAATCAGCCCACGTCACACCCATAGGCCGAATCAAAGAAAACTCCTCTGTCAATGGCCAACGCGTCCAACGGTCGCCACTTAAGTCAGATTCAAAGTATACCACGCCTTGGGCTGCAAAAGGTGCCACCGCGACCAGGTCAATGTCACCGTCTTCGTCGCCATCTGCGGCAGCTAGAAAGCACGCACCGTCTTCGTCATCAGACACCAAGTGACTGACCCAAAGACTCCCCGTCGCCCCATCATTTTCAAACCAGCGGACAGAATTGTCGCCTGCATTTGCAAAAGCCACATCAATATCGCCGTCGCCATCAATGTCAACGGCAACAGCGTGGACTTTCGCGCCACTCCACCAAGGTTCACTCACTGCATTGTCCCACAATGCCACGGGAGTACCAAACAACTCTAATGCTACTGCATCGTTGCTGCTGTTGCTGGTTGAACCTTGAGTGCCACTATCACCACCACCACCACTGTTACCAGGATTCAAGCGTACACAGAGGCCGCATTCGTCATCGACAATCAAGAGGTCAGGCCAGCCATCGTTGTTGAAATCCGCCGATACCACGAGCCGAACTCCCGTCAGGCCGGACAGCATCTCGGGCACCGCGACAAATCTTAAGGGTGGGCCTACTCCAAGGTTAATTTCACCGCTGCCGTCGTCGCTATCAATCTTAGGGTCGGGAGTTAAGGTAGGTGAAATGGTTGGTACCGGCGTTGGCTTCACTGACGGCGCTAAGGATGGAGTTGACGACGGCGATTCGGATAGGCCAGTAGGCGACGGCGACGGCCGAAGACTATGCGTCGGATAAATGCTAGGCAATGGCGTAGGTTCTTTGCTTGGCAACGCCGACGGCAAGTGCGATGGCCGGTGCGATGGCAACGGGCTTGGTTCATCAGTGGGTTTCGGTGACGGGACGAAGGTGGGCTGCGGCACTGGCAACTGCGACGGCTGTGGTGACGGAGAAGGCACAGGCGCCGCCGAGGGCACCAGCGAGGGCAGTGCAGTTGGGATAGGGCTCGCAGTAGGAGAAGCGGTTGGAAGCAATGTCGGTGCATTTGTAGGGTGCAGCGTCATTCTTGGTTCTGCTGTACGCGTAGGTGCGACCGTGGGTGCATCCGAAGGAGCTTCAGTGCCACCATGAATGTGCGTTCGCTGCACACCTACAGCAGGTGTAGACTGCAGTTTACGCCGCCTTCGCGTTGAAGGCATAATTTGACGGTACCAAAACAAGTCTCCCGTTTGTTGGCTCGCGACGAGAACGTCAACGAGGCCATCAAGATTCAAGTCGATGGCTACAGCTGCTGTCGGCACTGCGACATCGAGAGCAACGAGTTGCGACGCCAAACGCAGAGCTGGAGTATAATTTTGAGGAGCGTCAGATACTCTCGTAGAGTTTCGTCTCGCTAAGTATACATTTCCCGTAGCTGTTGTAACTAGTACAGCCGCCCGCACATCGTCTGCGGGGCCCAGGCCGAGGGCGGGCCGCAGCGCATTCGCACCAGGGAAGGCGTAGGCTGACACATTAATCTTGGCATAGTCCTCATTTTCGAGAACATCTTCAACCAGGTGCTCTGGGATTGAAGGTTGTGCGCATAGGAGGAAACTAAGCAGTATTCGGGCCGCCCATGTGCGCAGCGACAAGCCGAACATCAGGAACGCATGATAGAATGAATGCTCACATTTTTAAAACAGTACAGACGAGAGGTGGTACTGTACAGTAGCATGAATTTGCCGAAAATATACTGTACTGTACTACTGTACAGGGTAATAACCATTTCCATGGCCTCTCTGGCCTCTGGCCGTCTCGCCTGTTTCGCCTGTGTGCCTGATAAGCTTTTGAGACAGGCCCCGAAGGGCCGGAATTAGAAGACTAACAGGTAGAGAAGAAAAGCAAAGCAGCGCAAACTAGACCTAAGAAGCTAATCAGGCGCACATGCCCGAGTGGCCATGGAAGTGATGG
>Ga0307959_1001069_pt1 | contig 12672 bp, 8 predicted proteins | sample OrgLakmetagen494_FD_201813 | JGI IMG/M metagenome (GOLD analysis project Ga0307959, IMG submission 201813) | Saline water microbial communities from Organic Lake, Antarctica - #494 | ecosystem: Environmental > Aquatic > Non-marine Saline and Alkaline > Saline | place: Antarctica: Organic Lake...
TAGGAGAACCAAAACTGTCCCACTGTGGATGCAAAAGATAATTATAGACTTGTTCTGAAAACTCAAATTCACTGTATTCTTTGCTATAGAAAGGAGAACGCTCATCTTCCGACGAAATATAGTGGTCTCTCCAATTAAAATAGGGTTCTAATTCATGCATATTACAAAGTTAAAAATAAGAAGGCTCTGAATTGTTATTTCCTTCTAACAATTCCTAAAAGTAACATTGGGAGAACAAGAATGTTTGAATTTATTTCGTGAATTATGCAATACTTCCATTTTCTCACTTTTATCTTCTCTGCTTACACTTTGCGAAAACTTAGCGAATCTCCACGGTTATTTTTTTGCTTAAATCTTCTTATTTAGTTTCTGTTCGGAAACATATAATTTTTAAGTCTTTGATAAGAAAAATTCAAAGACAAGGCTTGTTAAGTTTATAATTGTCAGGAGTCCCTACTGTCAAGGTCGGGATGACTGCAATTAAAAACAAGCTTAACGCAGTATTTGACGTTTTCTTGCAAAGACTATTTAACGTTCATTATTAACCCCATTAGTCAATTATAAAATGATTTTATTATTTTTGATTTAAATAAATTAAATTTATGAATAAGTCTTTTTTTTACTTTTTGTTTGGATTCTTTATCTCTTTATTTTTAATTGGTTGTGGCGGAAAAAGTTTAAGCGATTTAAATACTGACGTTGCCCGATTTGTTTCTTCTTCAGATGATGTTGTTGGATATGGGTACGTTAATTTAGTTGCTATTAAGGAGAAATCGCAATTGAGTCAAGAACCAACGATAGGTGAGTTTTTGAACAAGGAATTGAATTCTATTGAAAACAGCTTAAAACTTACGGACAAAGTATATTATGCACTTGAAGGTCCGCTCAGCGGAGATGGAATGCCTAAATATACTTATGTTTTTATGACTGTTGAAAACGAAGACAGCACTTTACAAATGTTTCAAAAAATGAATTTCTCTTTTGAAGAAGAAAAAGATTTAATGTTTTCCTATGATGAAAATACTGCGGTCGGTTTCAATGAAAATATTGTGGTTATGGTATTGGGAAACTTTGGAGGTAATCCAAAAGACAAACTGCTAGCTGCTTTTGCATCATTTAAAAATAAGGAGAAAGATAAAAATGCAATAGAAATTTTAGCCACTAAGACTGATGTTTTATTAGCTGGAGATATTGAGAACTTATACAGAACATCGAATACATCTTTGAATACTTTGGAAGTAAATAATAAGGCAGAAATCAATGAGATGGTTAAAGATGGTCACTTTTTCATGACAGTAGATTTCAATAAAGGTGATTTAACTGCGAAAATGGATTTCTCAAGAGTCAATGATAAAATGAAAGAAAATACCTTCTTTAAGCGCGAAGTGGCAAATGACATGTTGAAAAACATTGGGCCTGGACAACCAATAGTTGCAATGGTAATGTCATTGGATATTGAGAAATTAGAAAATATAATGAATGATTTCTCTCCAGGTACTGAAAAATTATTTTACCAATCAATGGGGCCAATGGGGGATATGTTTGCATCTCTAACAGGAGAGAATTTATCAGATATCTTGAACGGAGACATGGGAGTTGTTGTTACTAAAGAAGTTTCAGCCTCTCTGATTGAGGGGGTTGAAGGTATTCCAAATTCACATCTTTATTTAGGATTAGGAAAAAATCCACAAAATATGAAGGACTTGATTGAAACTTTCGCTAGAGAAGACGTGATTGTTGATTTAGGAGATGGTTATTATAAAATTGATCAATCAACGCTATTGATGAAAGATAAGTCTATCTTACTGCATAGTAATGATACTTTGAAGTCAAACTTTAAAACTGCCGAAATTCAAATTAGTGCTGGAATGGATGATTTTGGAAGTACACCATTTTCTTTATTTGTTGACTTAAATAAATTTACTGAGTCTGGTTTAAATCAAATAAGTAGTCAATACGATATGGTTTTATCAATTGCAGACTACATGACTGTATATGCAGACAATGAGCAAGTTACAATGAAAGTAGTTTTCAAAAATAAAGAAGTTAATATTTTGAAACAAGTGATTGATGTTTTTAAAGAAGATTTACAAATGAGAATGGGGGGGATTTCCTTTTAATTTCAAATCCTATTATAAACGGAATTCCTTTAATTTCATTTGCTTTGGTGAAAAGGTTGGAAGGTTTTTATTAAAAACACAAAAAGTATAACAATTCAATATTGTCTGTTTAAAAAACTGTTTTGAGCGATTAGTGAGGGCTTTTACTTCTGAATATCAATATTTTATAGTGTTTCGTGCTCTTCCGTAGAAATAGTAATTACATTCAAAAACGAAACATTTTTAATAATATATTCAAAAATATTTGTCAAATAGATTTATGTTCCATACATTTATATAACAAACAATCACACAAAGGTGTTCGATTTGCTTGAGGTCTTTTTAGGCCCCCATGTAGCGTTATTTGAGACTTAAAATATTACAATTAGAACTGTACTTGTTTTATCAATGGCGAGCCTCCCTTCATCTTTTTTAGATAAGGATAACCCAGAGGATTACAGAAATAAAACAGAGGTTCTATCCCTACAAATCTGAAGTTTTCAGAATACAACTACATGGGTTTTTTTACTTTTACTCTTAATTGTTAAAAGAAATATGCGGATGATAACTCATCCGTTTTTTTGTTTCTGACCAGACACTATATAGCACTATTTTTTATCCTGAGTAGAGTTCCAATGACAAATCAGTCAATTTAGTAATTGTCATTGTAGGCTGAATTCCCCAAGGATCAAAAACTGTATCTGGCGAACGCTGTAACCATGCCGAACGCATTCCATATGAGATTGCTCCCATAACATCAAATGGATTACTTGATATTAAAAAAGAGTCAGACTTTGAGGAATTAGTCTGATTCATAAAATGTTGATAAACCAAGGGGTTTGGTTTAAATGTTTTTAGACTCTCAACACTTATAACCCCATCAAAACTGTTTATAATCCCCGCATTTTCTAAGAGTTTAGTAACCGCTTTTTCACTTCCATTTGAGAATGCAAATAAGCGATGTTGGTCTTCCCTTAGTTTTTTTAATCCAGCCACGACATCTGTGAATACAGGTAAAATTGAGTATTGATTGATGAGTTCATCTTTCTGATTTTTTGTTAAATCAACTTTAAAATTCTTGCAACAGAATTCTAATGCATCTTTTGTGCAGACAGAGAAATCAGCGTATTTATTCATTAATCCTCTCCGAAAAGAATATTCTAATTGTTTATTTCTCCATGTTTCCATGAAAGGTTTTGCTTTATGATTAATCATCTTTTCTAAGACATCGAAAACTCCTGTTGTGTTTATTAATGTTCCGTATACATCAAAGGCTAAAGTATATTTCATAATTATTTTTCTTTGTAAATACATCTATTTAGTGGCTGTTTCCGACCAGACACTATTTAATCGCATTAATTATTTTCGAGATAGGATTTTAACTTTCAAAAGATCAATCATTTTTCGTTTTTTACCGATTCAAGTTTACATTATTCACAACGATTAACAGCAAAAAGATGTTGTGAATTTAAAATGGGTAATATTTTTTATCTGAAAATTGTTTTGAAATAATAATCATTTTATTAGACCATAATACTTGACTAATATATTAAAAAAAAGTCATTTAAATGATGCGTAATTACTAAAACTTCTTCTCGAGAATATTTGTTTAAGTTCCGTATTTTTAGTTAGTTTACATTTAAAATAAATACTTATGAAAAAACAATTAAAAAAAATAATGCTGCTTTTTGCTGGAGTGCTAATAAGTGGATTACTAAACGCACAAGATCTTGTGGTGAGTTTGACGAATGGGAATAGTGAGGTATTTTCCGTTTCTGATATTATGAGTATAAAATTCGGTACATCAGATATGATTCTCAATGAATCGAATGGTACTGTTAATACTTGGGCAATTGATGATGTTGATAATTATAGTTTTGATGGTACAGCTAATCTTTCAGATGGAAAGTCACTTCTTGAGGAAGATGTAAACGTGTTCCCAAACCCTGCATCAGAAAAAGTAAATATCATGTTTACTTCCAATATTGCTCAAGGCATTTCTATACAAATAATTGATGCGACAGGGAAGTTAATTTATACGATTTACGAAGGGGAGCATCAAGGTGAAAAAACATATATCTGGTCACCTCAATTGCAGGGAAAAGCGAAAGCGGGTAATTACTTTTGTAAAATATCTACAGAAAACAAAGTTATTACACAATCTATCATCATTCAGTAAAATATGAAAATTATGAAAAAGATATTTTTTTAGCATTTAGCTTATTAAGCTTAGGAACTTATGGGCAAATCCAACAAAACATAAATAAAACTGGAGGAACTACAGAAGCCAATCCAATAAACGATATTGATAGTATTCGCTTTAATAGTGGATTCACTGAAATGGAAATTATACTAAACAATGGAAGTGTGGAGAGCCACGCTTTTTCAGATATAGATAATGTGACTTTCTCTGGTCAGTTGATCGGTGAAATAATAACCATCGATTGCGCAGGAGCAACCACTAACGGAACTTTAATCAGTGCAGTTGCTGCAAACGGAGTTACTGTTGATATAGATTATACAGGGGGAAACAGTGGTGCACACCTCGGTCAAACGGTAATTTCAACAGGAGTTACTGGATTAACTGCAGAGCTTATAGCTGGGAACTTTGTAAGTGGTATTGGTGTTTTGAACTATACAATTATCGGAACTCCCAATTCAAGTGGAACAGCAACATTTGTTATAAACATCGGTGGACAAATATGTAATTTAGAAATAGTAGTTGATGCAGGGACGATTTCTACCTTAGATTGTGCAGGAGCAACTATTAATGGGGTCTTAACTGGTGGCGTTACCGCAAGTATTACGGCAGATATAGATTATACTGGTGGAAACAGTGGTTCACACAATGGACAAACAGTTACTTCAACAGGAGTTACAGGATTAACAGCTGTTTTACCCGCAGGGAACTTTTTAAATGGTGCTGGAATTTTGAACTATACAATATTTGGAGCACCCAATTCAAGCGGGACAGCAACTTTTGCTTTAGACATCGGAGGAGAAACATGTAATTTAGATATAACTGTTGGTTCAGGAGCTATTTCTACTTTAGATTGTGCAGCAGCAACTGTTAATGGATCATTAATTAACGGAGTTGCTTCAAGTGTTGCGGCAGTTATAGACTACACTGGTGGAAACAGTGGTTCACATAACGGTCAAACAGTTATTTCAACAGGAGTTACTGGATTAACTGCTACTTTAGCAGCTGGCAACTTTGCGAATGGAGCAGGAACATTAACGTATTCAATATCTGGAACAGCTTCTTCAATTGGGACAGCAACTTTTGCTTTAAATATTGGAGGACAAACGTGTAGTTTTGATGTCACTATTGTTGCTAACCCCTACCCAGCAGGGTATATGCATTGTGGATCAGCTACTGCGGTTGTAGATGTAACGGGTGTTGGCGGAGAGATATGGATGGACAGAAACCTTGGTGCGAGCCGCGCTGCACAAAGTTCTACTGATGTGCAATCATACGGTTCCTCTTACCAGTGGGGTCGTGGTGCCGATGGTCATCAATGTGTAAACCGCTTTGCTGGTGATGGTGTTACCACTTCTGGTAACTATGATGGTGATGCTAATGGTTTTCCTTCTACGGTTACTGCAAGTGGGGCTTGGGATGGACTTTTCATTCTTTGCACTACACAACCTGAATTAGACTGGCTTGCTACGCAAAATAGTAATTTATGGCAGGGCGTAAATGGTGTTAATAATCCATGTCCTACTGGTTATCGTTTGCCTACAGAAGCCGAATGGGTTACAGAATCCTCAAATTGGAGTCAAAATGGCGCTGGGGCTTATGCTTCACCGTTGAAAATGACCTTGGCTGGAGGACGTAGTCGTGTTACTGGTGGAACAACTTCTCCAGGAGCAACAGGTTATAATCATACAAGTACTATAGTAAGCACTGTTAATGGCGATTTTTCGCGATTTTTACAATTTGGTGGGGGTCTTGGTTTTACTCAATACCCTCATTCGAACGGTTTCTCTGTGCGTTGCATTAAGGATTAAAATAAACCGTATTCTACTTTGGTAGATACTTTTATATATTATGAACCTTAATCTCCTTATTCTTTAACTGAAGGGTAAGGAGATTTTGATTTGCACTGTGCCTTGCTGCATGGAGTTATAGCAAAACGGGTTTATCGAAGTTTGCGCAATTTTTTAAAATAGCTCTTCTAGAATAAAAATTTATCTATATTAGGCGTTGAACGAATTTTTAGAATCTTTGTTCATTTGATTTAAAAATAATATGTTTAAAAAATGAAGAAAACAATATCAATTATTTTCGTATTACTCGCTTTTCAATTAGCAATAAATGCCCAAGAAGTAAAAGGAAATTTTTCAGCTTTGCCCAATCAACCGATTTATTTGTTTGGTTTTCAAGATTTCGAAGCATACGTTATAGACAGCAGCAGAACCGATGCAACAGGTGATTTTAGTTTAGCGTTTTCTAAAACCGATTACGGTATGGGCTACTTGGAATCAGTTGATAATAAGCCCTATATTCTTCTTCTCACCAATGAAGAAGTTGGCTTGAAAGGCGAAGCACCAAGTTATACAGGAACTATAGCTATTTACAAAGGAAGCCAAAACAGAGCATTAATTAAGTATGCTAGCCAACAACCCAAACGCGAAAAAACCCTTACTGCATGGAGATTTCTTCAAGAAATGTATAACCAAGATAGTTTGTTTTCTTCAGAGAAAACTCCAAAACAGGCCATCTCAAAGGAAATACAACGCATTAAAACCCAAGATGAATCCTTTATAAGCAACTTACCAAAAAATAGTTACGTAAAATGGTTTTTACCGATTAGAAAGCTGGTAAGTAATATACCTTTCATAGTGCAGTATCGACCTGAAGAAATACCAGCTACAAGAGATGCCTTAAGGGAAATAAATTATGCCGACGAGCGCTTGTATAAAAGTGGTTTACTTAAAGAAGCTATCGAAAATCATATCTGGTTTATAGAAAATAGTAGCGGACCTTTAGAAGCGGTTTTCCGAGATCTAAATGTTTCAATAGAGATCATCATTAAACAATTAAAAGAGGATACTGATAAGTTTAATTTAGTTACTTCTAAGCTATTTGAAGTTTTAGAAGAAAGGGGATTATTTACTTCTGCAGAATATTTATCGAACCGTTTATTAGAAGGTGATGACTGTGGATGTTTAAACCCTGAATTTGAAAAAAAATTAGAAAAATATGGTAAAATGGCAGAGGGAGAAACAGCTCCAGATATTAATTTTGGTGAATTTACGTATTATCCAGATGGTCTTACCGCATCAAAGCTAAGTGAAGTTGCTGCAGATTATAAATTGGTTATATTAGCTGCAGGCTGGTGTCCTCACTGTAATGAGGAGTTACCTTTGATAGCAGATTATTATCCGCAATTAAAAGAAAAAAACATAGAGGTAATTCTTGTTTCTTTAGATGAAACCAGCAAAGACTTTGCTCAATTTGCTGGCTCACTTCCATTTTTGAGTACCACAGATTATGGAAAATGGGAAGGAAAGGCGGTTACAGATTATCAAATCTACGCTACGCCTACTTATTTTTTATTAGACAAGAACCTAAAAATTCTTAAACGATTAAGGTCTGTTGAACACTTAAAGTCTTGGGTGGAGTATAGTATAGAATAATATTTATTAACCAAAAAACATGGATACATGCCTTCAAGAGGAGTCTTTTAAGGAACGAAATTTGCCAAGTCGTCCTCCCAAGAATATTTTTTGAACTTAATCTTATAATCTGAAATATCTTTATTTAACTTTTCAGAAAATATTCTTTTTATTCCCTTCTTTCCACCAAAGTCAAAATAGAACCATTTAAATAAAGCTGTGGTACTTACAATCTTACTTTCCTCATTAAAATGGCTTTCTGATTTCAAAAAGTTTTGACTAGCTAAATCTAATTGGGTATTTATATTTTCGGAATTATAAAATGCTATGGGCGGACAACTTTTAGCGCCACAGTTTAGAGCGAAATGAATCCTGTAATCAATCTTTTCGACTGCATTTTCTTTAATGTGCTTTGAAGTGAGCAAATTTGCAAATAAACCTAATGAATACTTATACCTGTATCTTCTTAAAATACCATGCTCAATATTATCAAGACTTATTAAGTTTCCAGCGATTGAAAAGCATTTCTTTTTAAAAATAGCCGGTTTTACTATATTTTTTTCTATTCTCAGTATTTGAAAATAGGCATTGTATATATTAATCCAAAACGCTTTCTTCTTGTGATCATTAATTAGACTGTTCTTTAAAAAATCAAGATCTAACTTCTCTAGCTGCAACTGCATTAAAGAAGTGTCTTTTTCCATTTTTACATGAAGAAGTAATTGTTCTGAAAGATTATTTAGCGCTAAACTCATGTTTATTAAATTTTACAACTATTTAGTGTCTGGTCGGAAACAGCACAAAATTAAAATTGATTCTTTTGCGTATATTTTACTTTTTTTCTTGTCGGCTGATGCTAAGGCATCTCCTAAAGAAAGAAAATCAAACCGCAGCAAAGCAAGCTCATAGCCTGTCCCGAGAAATCGGGAAAAACCTTAAAAGATTATTATGATTGAATAAATAATCTCAAAATTTATACAATTTATAAAAATCGTCTGTTTCCGACCAGACACTATTTATGAAAACAACGATGTCAAGATGTTCATAACAACTTAACTTTTAAATATTTTATGAATCAGATTTTATGTTTCCCTATTTAAAACAGTTTTCCTTATAATTTGCTATTGTGTTTCCGACCAGACACTATTGAGTATTAAATCAATTTTATGATGTCAAGAAGTATTCTAACAGCTAATTTAATAATAGGGTTACCCCTTTAAATCACAGAACGTAAATAGTTTATGTTCTAATCGTTTTTCTTTGTGTAAAAATAGCACAAATGAAAATACTTAATGAATTATCGAGAAAAGATTTTAGGGCTAAATTTGGATCTGAAGATCAATGTTTAGCTTATTTGTCAGCGACAAAATGGGCCGATTAATAGAGTTGTAGAAAATGTGCAAATGAGATTGATTTAGCGCTGGAAAAAAGAAGTACACTAGACGTCTTTCTCGCTGTGGATGTTACGAATCTTTAACTTCACATACATTGTTTCACAATTAGAATATTTCATAATTTTAAAATTTATGGTTATTTTGTTGCTTTGAAATATTAAAAGAGTGAATAACGAATTTACTTTTTTGTACTTAATTTATCATTAGTCGCATTGGTTTCTTGTATTGACTTATATACTTTGAATTAATTGTTATACTTGCTATGAAAATCACATAACAAGAATACTACTCACCACTATGAAGAAATGGACACTATTATTTATATATTTTGCTTTTACGCTGCAATTGCTTGGGCAATTTAATAAAGTAGACTCGCTTAAACTTAAACTAGGCAATACAAAAGTTGATTCATCTAAAGTTGATATTTTATTGGACATAGCAGATAGTTTTGGAAAGAAGTTTAGTGATAGTAACTTATACTACCTTAAGGCGGCACTTCAAATTAGTGAGGATCATAAATTGAACAGTATACCTTTGATTACTTCTCAAATTGTTAGAATATTTGGTAGAGAGAATAATTTTGGAGAGATAATTCACTACGGACGCCGCTATTTTGAAACCTTTAATAATGTAAATTTCAGTCATGAAAATTTATTAATAGCAGACGATTTAGGATATGCCTACATTTCAATTGGAAAGCAAGACTCTTTTATTTACTATAATGAATATGTAATTTCAAATGCCAATTTGGAGGTAGAAAATGAAAAAATAGTATTTGTAAGTGCACTTAGAAAAAGAGCTTCAAATTTTATTTCGGCAGCAAAGTATGACATGGCGATAATTGATTTGCAAAATGCGATACAACACATAGATACCACTAATTATTTTCAGGTTTATACTGTGTATGTTACTATTGCAGATGCATATACGCAGTTTGGAGATTATGAGAGGGCACTTGATAATTTTGGAATTGCAAATAAATATGTCGACAAAATAGATTTTTTTTCACCGAAAATGCATATTCTTTACTCTTATTCCGACTTTTATTTGCGGTTTGAAAAGTATGAAAAATCACTTGAATATGCTTTGAAAGGACTTAATTTGGTGATGAAAAACAATGAACCTTATGGCGAGTTGGTTTTTAAATCTATTTTATCAAAAATATACATTAATCTGGGTAAATACAATAAGTCAAAATCTTATCTTGAAGAAGTCGTTGTACTGGGAACAGATTTTCAAATGGATGAAATTGTTGCTATTGCCAAATATGATCTAGGTGCTGTTGCCATTTCGAATAATGATTTTTCATTAGCACTTAACTATTGCAAAAAGTCTTGGGAGTTTTTTGAATCTACATCATCCTTTTTGCACAAAGTAAAAGTCTGTGATTGTATTTCGGAAGCCAATGAGGGATTGGGAGATTATGCTCAATCCTTATTTTTTTTAAGAAAAGCCAGGGTTTTTGAGGACAGTACAAATAGTGAAGAGCAAATTAAAAAAACGTACAAGCTTCAGAATAAATTTGAACTAGAAAAGAAAGAAGCCTTGAATAAGGCAGAGCAAGAAAATCTCAAAATTATAGCGCAACAAAAATTGAAATCAAAAAATCAATTTATTATTGGTGTAATATTATTGTCTGTTTTCCTGATCAGTTTAGTTTTCTACGTTTTAAAGAATATTCAGCGCAAGAAGGAAAGTGATTACATAGCTGAAAAAGAAAAATCCCAAACAAAATTTTCTCAAGATTTAATACAATCTCAAGAAGTGGAAAGAAAAAGAATTTCAAGAGAATTGCATGATTCGGTTGGTCAAGATTTAATTTTAATGAAAACGAAGGCCACCTTAGAAAATAACGTTGAATTTGAAAAAATAATAGGTTCAACATTAGAAAATGTAAGAAACATAACTCAAAATTTACATCCTTTCGTTTTGGAAACATTTGGACTAACCGCTGCCTTAAATAAATTAGTTAGATCAGTTGATGAAAGCACCTCTCTTTTTGTAAGTAACGAAATAGAGGATATAGATGGAATTATGAATAAAACACAAGAGTTGAATATTTATCGAATTGTGCAAGAGGCTTTAAATAATGTGATCAAACACTCCGATTCTCCATCTGTTTTAATAGCTGCAAAAAATAATGGAGGATCAATTGAAATAAAAATCCAAGATTATGGTAAAGGTTTTGATAGAAGTGAAAAATCTAATTTGATGAATTCATTAGGAATGAAAACATTAAAAGAACGTGCAAATATTTTAAAAACCAAATTAATTGTCTCCTCTGATTTAAGGAAAGGAACAATTATTCAATTAAATATACCAATTCAACATGGCTAAAATACTTATTGCGGACGATCATCCAATTTTATTAGAAGGTTTGTTCATCCAGTTACAGAAACTAGGATATGAAAATTTATTTAAAGCAAACGATGGAAATGAGGCTTGTAGAATAATAATAAAAAACAAACCTTTAATAGCAATACTAGATATTGAAATGCCATTTCTTGATGGGCTCTCGATTGCAAAGAAATGCAAAGAGGAAGGATGTAAAACTAGGTTTGTTATCTTATCCTATCATCAAGAACCTGAGTTTTTATTAAAAGCTAAAAAATTAAATATTGCAGGCTATATTTTAAAAGAAGATGCCGTTTCAGAAATTGAGGACTGCTTAAAAGCAATTATAAATGGGGAAGAATATTATAGTAAAGTTTTTAATTCAAAGGTGTTAACTGATGCCGAAAGTAATTTGAGTAGTTTAGAGAATTTAACTCCATCTGAATTAAAAATACTTCGACTTATTGCTCAAGATTTACCCACCAAAGAAATTGCAGGTCAACTTTTTATTTCAGACAGAACTGTTGAAAAACACAGGAGTAATATCATTAATAAATTAGGACTTAAAGATAAAACGATTTCTTTGTTTAGTTGGGTTTCTGAAAATAAATCCTTTCTATAGTTTTTCGGATATTAAGTAGCTTTAAAATATTTGTAGGTTTTTAGCATTGTAATGTTCGTTCACCTATAAAAAAACACACACATCTTTAGTGATTCCCAGCACTCAAACATTTACACTATCCCTCTTTTTTGAACACACCCCACCAAAAATCAGTTACCGCAAGATTAAATTTTGTGGTCTGATTATACCTTGTGGTTTGATTAAATTTTAGCCAGTTCCGCATTTATCGGGTTGGTCTGATTTCACCTCAACCAGCCCCGTAATAATCATAATATCAAAATTTTATCTCGGCAACGTTTCCTTTTAATAAATATTCTAAGTTTCACAAATATCCATTAAATTCGTGGTAAAACCATATGCCGAAATCACATTATTTTAAAAGAGAAAAAAACACTTCCTGAAAATACGTATTATTTAAAATTTAGCTGATGCAGACTAATTTTTGAAATCTGAATTTTTCAATAAATTATTATTAGGGCATCTCTAATAACTCTGTTTGGAATGATAAGGCAGTTATTTTTTTCAGATACAAGGCGCTGAAAACGGAATTTAGCTGGGCTAAATGAGTATTTCGGCAACGAAGTAGTTGGAAGAAAGAACA
>Ga0307959_1001073_pt1 | contig 12635 bp, 17 predicted proteins | sample OrgLakmetagen494_FD_201813 | JGI IMG/M metagenome (GOLD analysis project Ga0307959, IMG submission 201813) | Saline water microbial communities from Organic Lake, Antarctica - #494 | ecosystem: Environmental > Aquatic > Non-marine Saline and Alkaline > Saline | place: Antarctica: Organic Lake...
TGGGCTCTGTTTCTGGTATCCTCACCAGACGTTCGGGGAGAATACAGAACCGGCTTTGTTCGTGGAAGAGGACGCGGAAGAACACGACAAACGCGAACGTCATGATGACGGATGTCGTTATGTCGTGCGTAGCTACGAAAAACATACAGAGCAAGACAACGTGTTTGGTGGCGGAATGAGCCAAGATGCGCTCCTGTGAGGGTGACACGTCGCCCATGACGTGTTTCGAGCCTAGGTTGAATAGCATCATGGTGGTGGCCCACACGATCTTGCTGTTGTTGAACGCCATTAGAGACTCGGCTAACACCATCGCCGCCGATGCGTTACGTCGCGACTTATTATTATATGATAGGAGAAGAAACAAGTACAAGGTAGCCGCCGGGATCGTGAACAGACGACTCTAATGTTCGGCGTGAACAACCAAATGAACTCGATCGCCGCGCAAATTGCGGCTACTAACGCTGTCCAAACTACGCTGCAGAAGGCGGTGGCTGACCTGAGGAAGGAGAACGAAACGTATCCGAAATGGAGCAACGAACAGGTTGACGACAGGATCCGTGTAATTTCGACGGAGCTTATCAAGGCCAGTATTTCCGATCTGAAAGACGGGATGAGAACGGACATGAAGAAAGAGCGTCACATGATGGACGTCGCCATGACGTACAAGTGCGAGCACGCGGTGGCTCAGATGGTGGCCGATAAATTCGAGACCCTGAACAACCGGATCGGTACTTTACGGTCGACGATGGAGCAACTTGAAGATGATTTCCGGGAGTTTGCCACGTCGACGACATCCACATTGGCCGAAGAAAAGAGAAAAAGTACAGAAAGAAAAAGAGAAAGAGCAGAAACGGAAGCCGGGTCCAGTATCACGATGTGCAATAGGGACGTATACGTTCCTAACACGTTAACATCGCCTACAAAAATAGGAAATTATCACGTGACAGTGAACGAATCGACAACTGAAGACGACAAAGTGCCAACGGAAAACGACAAAGTGCCGTTGGAAGACGACAAAGTGCCGTTGGAAGACGACAAAGTGCCGTTGGAAGACGGCAAAGTGCCAACGGAAGACGGCAAAGTGCCAACGGAAGACGACAAAGTAGAAACGGAAGACGACAAAGTAGAAACGGACATGTCGGGAGAAGACACTGTGGTGATGAGCGGTTCAAAAGAAGACGCGAAACCTGTGTCGGACGATCGAGAGTTCGACATCCGTGTCAATGCCAAAAAGGGGGGAGGCAAAGGGAAGAAACGAAAATAAATGTGTTGCTAATTATATAAATAGAAGCCATGACGAACGCGCGATACGCACACGGCGGTATATCGCCTCCCTCTTCCTTACCGGCTTCCGTCCTTCCTCCTCCGAAATCTCAACCGCCCAGTGCGGCAGTAGGACCTGCGACGAACGCCTCACGAAAGGCACCTCAATCCACTCCTGCCGCCGCTTCACCCAGTCCGCCTTCGCGAGGCGGACCAGCGAATCAGCAGCAGCCTCCGAAAAAGAATGCGGTAGTACAGAACAGGAACCCCGAAGAAGTTGCCGCGGATATCAAGACATTCGAGTGCAAAAACAAAATCAGGGAGGACGTGCTGCACAAAAAGTGCATCGACCCCAACAACAAAGAGGTGTGTTCCGTGGTGAAAGACTGTGGCGTGATCGACGGCATCAAGACGCTCGGCTCGGAGAACTGGAAGTTGGGCAACCCCGGAGATTGGGAAAGCATTAAAGGTCATTACTACAGTGACAAACTGACGCAACCCGCACATAAACAAGCTTTCCGCAAGACATTGGGGTGCGTCGCAGGCTCGTTGTACCGTAACTATCCAGAATACGGAGAATGTAACAAGTTCATTGAACCGTTCAGAAAGCCACAACCAGGAACATCACTCGCGAATAGACCTTCGTCACAAGTGGCCAAAAAGCCGAACTCGAACGCTTCCGGCGCCCCCGGTAAGTCGCAAGTCGCAAAGTCACAAGTGGCCAAAAAGCCGAACTCGAACTCGAACTCGAACTCGAATGCACCCAAGTCGCAAGTGGCCAAAAAGCCGAACTCGAACTCGAATGCACCCAAGTCGCAAGTGGCCAAAAAGCCGAACTCGAACGCCTCGGGTGCCCCCGGCAAGTCGCAAGTGGCCAAGAAACCGAACTCGAACGCCGGTAAAAAAACACAAGATCCGGCCCCCCGCAAGGTACACTCCACATTGACGGTCAAAGAAAGACAGAACTTGTTGGAAGCCAAAAAGAACACGGGAAAGTCGTTCGGGTTTTGATCTGACACGGATATGATCCTTTAGAAGTCACACGCGCTTTCGGCTCATTGGCAAATGCACGGGATTGTGTATTTTTTCTGACATAAATCGACTCATCCTTATAGGTTTTACGAAATATACGGAATTGGCTAACCCTTACACCCTATACCGATGACGCTCTTCGAGAGGGACGCGATACACGCGGGAGGACGCACCCTCATCGAGCGAGTCCGTGTACCTATTTCAAGGGGGAAGCGGTACGGGCTGATCGGGCGCAACGGTCAGGGAAAAAGCACGCTTCTCCGTGTGATCCAGGAGGACGTGTCGGCGAGACACCATGACGGAGCGTCTGTTTCGGTGGCTCTCGTTGACCAAGAAATGCGAAAAGATGGCCTAGACGATACCAAGAGCTTATTGGAATGGGTCGCGGAGGGTGACGCGACGTACGCAGAACTAGAAAGAAATGAGTTTGAGGGGGAATGCGGTGACGGGAATTACGAACAGCAGCTCCTCCGGCAGCAGCTCATGTCAGACATCGACTCATCCACCGCACGCACAAGAGCCGCAAAACTGTTGTACGGCCTTGGATTTACGTCGGACATGCAACGCCAAACCCACGCAACGCAGTTGAGCGGTGGTTGGCGGACTCGGTTGTATCTCGCTCGCGCTCTGTACACGGAGCCTGCAATGCTCTTGTTGGACGAACCGACGAATCACTTGGACCTGGACGCCGTGTCGTGGCTGGGAGCATACCTCTGCTCGCCAACCGTCGCGGCGCGCTCGTCGGTGATCGTCGTGAGCCACGATCGGGGATTCCTAGAGAACGTCACAACGGACGTTTTGGAGGTACGCGACGGGCGCCTCCTTCACCACGTCGGGGGATTTCGGAGTTTTGAGGTCGCGCGCTCCCTGCGCGAAAGAGAGGCGTTCAACTCGTTTGTTCGTTCGTCGAAAAAGAAAACATCCGGTGGTGGTGGCCTCAACAACAACAACAACAATAACAAGAAGAGCGTCCTGCGAAAGCAAGTGGAACAGTACCAGCGCGCCCGGAAGGACGCCGTGCACTTCGATTTTGATTGGCTTCGCAATAAAACGGTGGACTACGCGTCAGGTCGTCGTCGTCCTCCCCCTTCCGTCGCGCTGCTGCAACTCGCTGATGTAGGTCTCGATGTAAACAGTCCTCCGAAGACGCTCCTGAAGCACGTCGACCTCGGCATATACGCCAACTCTCGCTTCGCGATCGTCGGACGCAACGGAACCGGAAAGACGACGCTGATGCGCGTCTTGGGCGAAGAGATACGACCCACCACGGGAGAGGTCCGGAGATGGCCGCATTTGAGAGTCGCTTCTTATTCGCAACACTTCGACACGGCCACGCCCAATCCTACTCCTGCGAACATCGTGAGTGACCACCTTCCGGACGACTTGCGTCACGACCAGCAGCTCGCACGGGAGCTTCTAGGAAGGTTCGGCGTGACGGGTGTGAACCAGGTCAGCCTGGTCGAGCGTCTGAGCGGAGGTCAAAAAGCGCGTGTCGCGTTCGCGTCCATCTGCGCCCGTTGTCCACACATGATCCTAGACGAGCCGACGAACAATTTAGACATGGAATCTATAGACGCCCTCACCGAAGGTTTGCGAAATTTCGGAGGCGGAGTGGTGGTCGTCAGCCACGACCAACGCCTCCTAGAGAGGTTGTGCGACGAGGACTACGAATGTCCTGTACAGAACGGACAATACGTCGACCATGATGCCGCGTTCGATGAAGAAGACGACGATGAAACGATTCCGTGTGGGTCGATCGTTGTGATGAACGACGGAATGCTTCAGCCATTTTCTGGCACGTTTACGGAATATCGTGGGACGCTACTGATATAAACGACGTGTATAGGAGTCAGGATCTACTGTGTGACGCCTCATTATAGACCTCGACCTCGACCTCGACCTCGACCTCGACCTCGACATCTGCCGTACAGTTACGTGACGTGGACGCCATGTCGTCCAGGACCGGACGAGAGTTACGTTGGCGTAACGAAACCGAAGCGTTGGGCCGTTTGGTCGATCAACTCGGGCGCCCGAGCTTATCTCGGACTTTTTTGGAGAAAGACTTGTCGCAAATGAGCACGGACGAGCTCGACATGGACATCAAATCTTTAACGAAAAAGAGGAGACGTTTAGAATACATCGTATTGTACGAAGAAAGCAAAGTTTCAATGAAGTGGCGCACGATCGTGTCCGTCATAATAATGGTCGCGATGGTCGCGACGAGCGCGTGTATCGCGGTACGAGGATTTTCGGTCCAGTCTGTGCATACCACACACAGTCGACTCGGCATCGCGCCTTCGTCGCCTCCTCTTCCTCTTCCTCTTCCTCTTCCTCTTCCTCTTCCTCTTCCTCTTCCTCTTCCTCTTCCTCTTCCTCTTCCTCTTCCTCTTCCTCTTCCTCTTCCTCTTCCTCTTCCTCTTCCTGTCCATGATGACCTTTTTATAGAAGATCAAGGAACTATCAATATGGACGACGTAAATGTGGACGCTCGAGATAATACGGAGATGGAGAATGAGATGGATATTGAAGTTGTACGACAACCTACATGTAGGCCATGTAAGCGGCTTGTACGTGTACGTCGACCTCGAAGTGACGTTTTCGGCTACATCAAGTCTTTTTTTTGGATGATGAACAAATATTTGCCGACGTAGAACGTGCATTGTACTTACTCTGTAGTCGGTCGTTGTCACGGTTGTAAATTTTTGGCCTCGGCGTTTGCTTTGGTGTATTTAATATGTGCGCGTACTGCAAATCGTCAACCAAAATGAGGACGGAGGTGTGTAGCGTGAAGAACGCTCGAGACTACATGGAAGACAGGTACAGCGTGAACAGCAGGGTGTGCAGGGGCGCTTACTTTTTCGCGGTGTACGACGGTCATGGTGGTAATACGATCTCCGACGCTTGCGCAGACGATATGCCGGATACCGTCTGCAAATTGATGGACATCTCCGGCGACGACGCGAAATACGCCTTGGTCGAGGCTCTGAAACGGATCGACCGCAAATGTCTGGATGCCGTCGTATCGAACGAGGGTCACGCATGTGGGACGACGGTGTGCATGGGTCTGCTCGACAGAAAGGCCAAGAAACTCACGATTGCCAACGTGGGTGACTCCCGGATGGTGGTGAGGACGGCATCGGGGATGCGCCAGATCACGGACGACCATTGCATGGAGCACGCCGGCGACAGGGCTCGCATCGCGCGCCAGGGCGGTAGGGTCATCAGGGACACGTTCGGGGGGGAACGCGTGATGGGCGTCCTGAACATGACGCGCGCCCTGGGCGACTGGTATCTCCGTCCTTTCGTGTCACCGGAGCCAGACGTGTACACTTACACGTTGGGACGCAAAGACAAGTATATTTGCACCGCATCGGACGGCCTGTGGGACGTCATGACCATGGACGACGTTATGGGTATAGTCGACAAAGCGCTGTCGGCGTCGGAAACGGGGCGTCAGACGATCGATCCGCGAAGTACATCCGCCAGGAGCCGAAACGCCAGCACGACACCCAAACGCCAGCGCAACATAGCGCGCACTCTCGTCGACGAGGCCATCCGAAGGGGAAGCACCGACAACATAACGGTTGTATTGACGCACATCACCGACCCGATGTGACTTGTGAACACTTTGCGCATAGCATATACCGAAAAAATCGACGATAACTTTGCGCTCTACATTTGACCCGTCGAGTCGATCAATCAATCAATCCAATCCAATCCAATCGATCGACAGCATTCAGTATGCCGTCGATTGAGGTTCAGGTCACAGAGTTCAACGGCTTGCCGCTCAAGAAACCTGTCAGTCTGCCTGCCGTAGACCAGGGCACGCGTTTCGGTCTTTACCGCAATGTGTGTCTTTTGATGTGCGTCTTGTCCGGGTGTGCCATAGATCCTCACCTCTTTCGGCAGACGATAACGGGCATGCGCTCCGCGGACCCTTCTAAAACGGAGTTCCTGGACGCATCGGATGGAGAACACAACGAGGTTGCTCTAACGAGCCTCAGGGCGCTCCTGACCACCATCCGACGCCACGTCGTGGTGTGGTGTCTCACTGGAACAGGCAACCTGATGCAGAGTCACACCATCAGCCCGCTGTGTGATCTGCCCGGTGAGTCGACGAGTATCGTACACGTGTTGCTCTTGATGCCCTCATACCACTTCGTTGTCTTGAAAGAGAGCGAGCTGTCGGTGTTCTCAGATGATCACGCGTTTGCTCGCGCTCCGGTGAACGCTGTGCGCAAAATAAGTGGTTTACAAAATGTGACAACTCGTCACGCCGTGATGGTCAATTGACACAGTCGGTAAAGCATAAAAACAAAACCCCCTGCGTCAACCAGTCCAGTACCGCGTCCCGATCAAAAGAATATGAACACCGATTTTTTTCTTTGGGATTTAGAGAGGCCGCCGTCCGAGCATACTCACGATTACAGCCGATCGCGTGCGTGCATAAAAAAAAACACTTCACTGGAAGAAGTATGACGGTGAACGTCATCCAAATATTGAACGCGAACCGCATAGAGGGATATACGACGTCGGCGATGGACGGGGCGGCCTGGAACGGTCATCTCGAAGTCGTACAATGCTTGCACGCGAATCGTAACAACAAAGGATGTTCGAAATGGGCCCTGGAAGGGGCGGCCAAGAAAGGTCACGTCGAAGTCTTGAAAATGGTTTGTACGCGAACCACGGCGAGGGAAACACATGAAAACGCAAATACGGTCGGTGGCAGCTCGAGCATGTCAAATCCTTGTCAGAGTTTATTCACACTTTACCATTCTGACAAGCTAGGCGATGAGTGGGTGCATTGATGCAGATTTCCCGGAGCGTCTTGGTCGTCGTATAAGGCGGCACGAATTTGTGAACGACTCCGAACACGGCAGATACACCGGGTAGGCTCGTGCTTGCACGCTCGACTCCGCCGAAACTCGATGTCGCTCCTTCGCTGAAATAAACCTTCAAAACGTCTTCGTCTTCTTCGTACTCCCAGTGAAGCGGATGCTCGTTTTGAACGACACCTTTCGCAAGCTTCGCAGCGTCTAAGCTCGTGTACCTCAACGTGATCGCCTGGATCCTTTCCGCGTCATCGTAAGCGACTGACATCGCCAGACCCGGTATGATATCTATATCCATCTCTCTCGAATAAGTCGACTGTTCCCCCTTACTATCGAAAAAGACGACTAAACGCACACCGTCGTTTTCGTCGACGCAGCAGTTCGTATCGAGGTTTAATTCGAGCCCACCTTTCTTGCCGAATCGTTTTTCCCACTCGAATTGCGAAGCAGAACCTAGCGGGTTGGACGTGCGCGAATCGTACCAGACGTCTTTCTCGACAGCGTCGATGAACGGAGTGATGACATCGACGCGCTCTCCATGTTTCCACGCGTCCAGTGTGTTAAGTGCATCATCTGCAGTCGACGCACATTCTACGATCCATTTCTTTATAGCGGAATCGACGTGGATTGAAGTATTCTCCTTCGGCTCATTTTTCTGCTCATCCGGGTTCCAGGTCTCTATCCAACATTCGCACGTTCCCGTGTATTTGAACCATTCATCATCAAATGCACCTGACGTGTCATCGTACTGAAAACGGCTTCGGGGATCGTACACATCGATGTTGATCTCACTCAGGGCAGTGCTCGTGGCAAGACGGACGGCAGAGTCACGGTCGGTACACACGCCTATCACGCGCCATGTCGATAAATCGTAACACGGTGTGTACTTTATCACCAAGTGGATAGCCATGGTGTACTAAAATTAGACATGTACTTATCTGGCTTTATATACAACTGGGCAGCGGATATTTCGCGAGCTGAAAAACAAAAGAAGAACTCGAAGTTTACTTGCAAGGGGCATCGTGCACCGTGCATCGATGAAAGACGACGTTCTACCGCGTGTTTCGCGACGGCGACGTTTCGTACTCGACGAAACAGCGCTGCATCCGTGTCCATGGCGGGCAACATATGGTTCCAATGGCATAGGGATGACAGACAGGCCTTGTATCGTCACGTCGGACTTTTATTTTCGTCCTTACCAACCGAAGAGCCAGGCCCAGAACGACTGTTTATTTTCGTCTTTGGGTACTACGTACTCTTCGTCGTCCATGGGACTGGCTGCGGCGCGCCTGGCCTGGTCCTCCTGGGCGCGTAAACGCGCCTGTTCGAGCCTGTCTCGTTCGGTGTCGGATTCCGCGCGTTTTTGCTCTTGTTGCACGACCACCGCGAGCATTTGGCGCACCTCGTCCGGGCTCATTTTCGGGTCCTTTGGACACTCTTGTGGCGCCTGTTGTGGTGGAGGTCGACACTCGGGAGCGGTTTCGCCGCTCATAGCGCAGCGATGAGCTTTGCACTGTGTGTCGTAGGCGGGGTGGTTCGCGTTCCAACACTTGCAGCGCTCGTGCGTGGTGTTCTTGGAGCAAAACGCGGCTATGGCTTTGCGGCATTCTTCCGTCGATGCATACACGTTCTCGATGTTGGTCCAGTCCTCTACGCCCCTGCAGGCGTGGCAGGTGGGTGCATCGAAAGGGCACGCTCTGAGCTTGGCCATCTCCTCCACTTTTTCGGCCAACTGCACGTAAGCCGTGTCCAATTGACGGTACATTTCGTGGTAATGTTCGTAGAGGGAGGTGACCTCCCGGGGCGTGAGCGCGCGATCGAACACGCCGAACGCCTGGATGTTGGCATTCCAGTTGGAATGTTCGTTGACGACCATGTCCTTGTTGCTGAGGAGGATGGGGGAGTGGGTACCGATGTTGACGTCCGCCAGTAGCGTCCGGGGTTCTTCGTCGCTGGCGACGTCGTGGACGTCAACGCGGACACGATTATAATTTTTGGTGACGCTGAACATATATTTGCGGTCAGAGTCCACCACCAACGCGTCGGACTTGCTCCTCTCGGGTCGGAGCTGGATCTCGTGCGCGTCCCCCACCACCACCTTCATGCGCAGAGCGCGGCGCTCGCCCCCACCCGTCGTCCTATTTCCGCCACCGGCGTCTCTCTGTTGTCTGGTGGAGCCCTCGGTGATCACGAAAGCCAGGCCGTTATTACCGTGTGTGTTGGCGAAAAGGCGAAAGACGGTAACTGGTTCTGTGACGCCGCCCGTGAATTGACAGAGGAAGAACAGGGTGAACGCCATGTCCCCCCGGATGCCCATGCGGAAAGAGTACGGTCCGACCAGCGAGTTGGTACCCATCACGAAACCGTCTTTTCGCGAAAACGTGGGGGTCCGGTGGAAGTGCAACCTGCGCGAACGCAAGAGTTGTGTGGCCGCTTGGATAGAACATTTGGGTCCGTCGTCGTCTCTTGTCGTCTGGTCGTCTTCGGCTTGTTGGACCTTTCGGACCGCTCTTTCGTCGGTGCTGACCTGGTTGTGCCACAGCTTTCCTCCCGACTCGGGATAAGATGCGGAACTGAAGGACGAGGTGTACATCGTCAAGCCGTCCGGAAACCCCGAGATATCTTCTTTGCCGTCGAATGCGTTGGCGAACACGCGTCTACGGTTGGTCCCGGATACGAGCCTCTGATCTCTCTGATCTCTCTGATCTCTCTGGTCCATCTCTCCGTTCGTCACCTGTTGCACCGTAGACATAGACGTTGACGTGTTAGATGACGCGTCAACGTACCTCTCGATATTCGATTGGGCGGCTCTAGACTCGCGAAACCGCACCTTATCAATGCCTCCGTGTACGATGTGGAGGTACTGGAGCACGAGGATCATCATGGCCGCTACCACGCTCACTAGGTCAATGGGTCGGGACGTGCCTTCCAGGAGCAAGAGCACGAAGATGATCGCAAATAATACGATGATCGTGAGTAGCATTCACTCGAATCCTCCACGCGTGCGCTCGCCTTTCGGTTGTTGTATTCACAGAAAAAAAAGATGGTCATGTATATAACGCCGTTCCCTCCTCCCCGTATCTGTGACATGGAACCGAGTCCAACGACTCCGAACGCTCGAAACCAAAAGATAATCGTCGTACCTCAGACGGAGGGTGCTGCCAAATCGAAACCGAAACTCAAACAGGTTAACGAACAAGAACAAGAACGAGAACGAGAACAGAAGAACACGGGCCATGAATATAGCGACGCTGATAGCGACAGCGTCAGCGAGACCATGAGCAGCGATACCGATACCGATACTGATACAGAAGGTGAAAGTGAAAGTGAAAGTGAAATCGACACGACAAAAAATAGCGATACCGATACAGAAAGCGAAAAAGATACCGAAAACTATGACCAATCCAACAATACAACCGGTGGAGGAGGTGGTTACGATGACGAAGAGAAGACAGAAAACGGAGAGATACACCTCATCGATAACGACGTCGTACAACATGGCGTGGACGCTTTCACCGACGAGTCGAAGCGCACGCCCCCCACGGTCAAAGGAAGAGTGGGAGGCGAACCGATGAATAATCCACAAGAAGAAGAAGAACGTGACGATTACGACGACGAAGACGAAGACGAAGACGACGACGAAGACGTTGATACAGTGTACAATGACAGTGAAGATAACAGAACATTAATCGCGGATCATCTCGGTGATATTTCGGAACATCTAGGAGACATCAGCGGCGCACTTACGGACCTTGTGAAACAAGCCAACATCCTCCTGTTGCACATGCGAACACCTGCTTCCGCTTCCGCTTCCGCTTCATCTGACACGAACGCCCCAAAAAATAAATCCCTTTTCGGGATCAGATGATGACGGCTCACTTGTTCGGGCACTTGCTTTTTCGCTTTGCGATTTTGGTACTTCACTTTCGATTCGGTACGTGTCATAAGTAGGGTTGGTCGATTCCGTATATATACGCCGTATTAGTCCATAAGGCCGCGTATAAAAAACATCCACGTTCATGGCACGTCCAAACCGTGCCTTCAAAGAATGAAGACCGAAGAAGAAGAAATCGCGTTTCTCGTGCATAGCGTGGCGGAGAAAAGAAGGGAACAGATCCGAATCGCAAATAAGCTCAAAACGTGGTTTCCTGGCGAAGTTCGCGGCGTAAAGTTCGACCTCGAGACATGCAGGCATCGGCCGTGGACCTCGTTGCTTGCGATGGCTTCCCGCGTCGCAGATGAGCTACTAGATCTCGGATTTCCCGCCCTTTGGGGCAAGACGGAAATACGGATAGATGACTACCACGACTGCGTTTGCGCTGGAGATGGCTTCTTTTACTCGAATACGTCCACCATCCAATACTGTCCTATCTACACTATTTTAGTGGGGTTTTACGTCAAAAGACGCTTCCATGACCCCGAACCCGAAGCGGTCATAGCCAAGATGCGAGAAACAAGGCGTAAAAAGAATGCATCAAACGTGACCTCCGGAACGACGCACTCTACCGTCTTCCCCTTTCCTCCAGAGCTCGACGATGTCGTTTCTCACGCTCACGGCGTCCATCGTCAGCCACGATCCCGACGCTCGACGATCTGACAACTCGCCCTTGATGACGACATCGTTTTCGGAACATAAATCCGGATCGTTCTGGTCGTAAAGGATGCGCACGCGAGATTGGATGATCACCCGCGTCAGGCCTGCCCACGCCGCGTCCATCACTATTGACGTATATACCTCGGACAAGACGGTATTCATGCGGAGCCAGTTCAACACTCCCTCTCTATTTTCGCTGCGGATTACGTCCTGCGCGATGACGTGTAGCGCGAATTCGCGGGACATGTACAGAGGATGGTCGGCTTCACGTCGACACGGGTAATTGTTCAGCTTGGCGAGTGCCTCTTCGATATTGTCGTGCGCTCTTTTGACGAGGGCGAGAGACTCGGAACATCCGGTGTACAGTACATGACGGGCCAATACATCGCGTACCGGGTGGGAATCGTCGTATCCTTTCGCTCTTGATGCCGTGTTCTCCTCTTGTTTTCGGCAACCCGACGACCAGGCCAGGACGAAAGCCGACCAACGTGAAGACATCAGTAGAATCGACGCCTTAGATTGCTCGTCATTTTTTACGACATATTCCGTTATAGTCCGGCAGGTGAATTGTGTTACAGTGCCATTTTTTTCTTTTCACACTTTGAACCACCTGACCGCCGAAATGTATCCCATCGACCGTGTGAAAATGGCACGCCACATTTATGAGATGGTCTCCAGTCTGCGAAAGACTGGATTACTGCTGCAAGTCAGCCACATGACTATCGCGAGATGGGTGAAGAATCCTGTGCGTAAACAGTACGACTCTCATTGGCGGACAAGGAAAAGGAACGTCGTGTCAGAGTTGATACGAGCAGCGGTAATAAACGATCCCTTTTTATCAAACTTCAAACTGAGGACGATTGTCCGAGAAACTTTTGGATTCAATGTTTCAAAGGAACTCGTCAGGACTGTCA
>Ga0307959_1001097_pt1 | contig 12486 bp, 9 predicted proteins | sample OrgLakmetagen494_FD_201813 | JGI IMG/M metagenome (GOLD analysis project Ga0307959, IMG submission 201813) | Saline water microbial communities from Organic Lake, Antarctica - #494 | ecosystem: Environmental > Aquatic > Non-marine Saline and Alkaline > Saline | place: Antarctica: Organic Lake...
GGTGCCTCAGGTACAGGTGATAGGCTCGCCTGAGGCCTTTTCAACAATGCCGTCTCCTGAACGGTCTTTTCCCCAGCGAATCCGGCCTCCGAAATTGATAATGACATGAACGCCGCGTTCGGCCATGAGACTGTCGGGGCACCAGGTCAAATTGCCGATGGTTCCGTGCACGGTGCCGTCCGGTTTAAACTGAAAATAGCGACGTTGTTGCGAACCTGAACTACTGGCGGTCAGCGTGCCCTTTGGAAGTGCATTAAAGGTTCGAATCAAAAAATCTGTCTGCGCCAGCGTTTTCTGATTGCCGGGGTCGATGAACACAGAGATGGGTTGGCCCCAGTTGTTGCTGCAGGTGTTGGTTGAATCCAGCGGGCAAAAGGTGGTGAGTTGACGTTTGTTGATAGCACTGTGTCGTGCGATCTGAAACAGGGAGCGCAGCTCCTGTTTGGTTTGCCGTGCCTGGTGTCGTTCCAGCGTGCCTTGCCAGTTAGCCGTCGCCATACCGGCGATGATCACCAGAATGGCCAGTGAAATTGTAAGCTCGACTAGACTAAAACCGGTGTTATCCTTACGCGGTTGCATTCAATTGGTTCCTTTTCCTTAAGCATGGCCCAACTAGGTTCAGGTGTCGGGGTATCGGTGTGCTGCTTAATCCTTAAGCAACGCAGCCAGCATAGGAAAAGGTGAGAAAAAGTGTCAATCAACAACGCGTATTGTTGTGATGACGATCGCAAACACTGTCTCAAAAAGGGTGGCTGTTGTGGTCAGTCCAGCCCCAGCTTTTTCAACCGATAGCGCAGTGCCCGGAAGGTAATGCCCAGCCTTTTCGCCGCCGCCGTCCGGTTCCAACGCGTCTCTTCCAACGCCTGCTCGACCACTTCCCGTTCGACTTCCAGTAAATAGTCTTCGAGATTCATATCGCTCGGTCGTACATAGCGTTCGTCGTTGCCGTGGCCGTTATCTGATGCCGAAAGGCCGGCTGCTGGGGTGTTATCCAGTTGCAGGTCGCTCAAGCCAATTCGGTCGTCTTCGCACAGGGTGTAGGCGCGCTCCAGAATATTCTCCAGCTCACGGACGTTGCCCGGGAAGGCATAGTTCATCAGCGCTTGCTCGGCCGCTTTATCCAGACGCGCCGGTGCAAGCTCATAGGATTCAGCAATGCGAACCAAGATTCGCTGGCAGAGCAGTGGGATATCGCCGGTGCGTTCTCGCAGTGCAGGTACCAGTAGGTTAATGACGTTGATCCGATAGAAAAGGTCCTGACGAAACTCGCCGGTAGCGACCAGGGCGTCGAGATTTTTATGCGTTGCGCTGAGAATCCGTACGTCAACGTCGACTTCCAACTGGTTACCAACAGCGCGGACTTTTTTCTCCTGTATTGAACGCAGCAGTTTAACTTGCATGGCCAGCGGTAAGTCGGCCACTTCATCCAGAAACAACGTGCCGTTGTGTGCCGTCTGGAAGAAACCGGCTTTGTCTTCCGTGGCTCCGGTAAAGGCGCCTTTTTTATGCCCGAAAAATTCGCTTTCCATTAATTCGCTGGGAATAGCGCCACAGTTGACCGGTATGAAAGGGCCTTCAGCGCGCGGCCCCATAGCATGGATCTGACGGGCGACCAGTTCTTTGCCGGTTCCCGATTCGCCCTGAATAAATACCGGCGCCTGACTGCGCGCCAGTTTTCGAATTTTGCCCTGCAATTGGATCATGACTTCCGATTCACCGACCATGGTAGACACAGTGCTGCCCGGTAATGCCTGATTCGCCGTATTGCCGATTTTCAGAGCCTGGTTGACCAGTGCTCTGAGGCGGTCTATTTCCAGCGGTTTGGAGACAAAATCAAAGGCGCCGGCCTTCAGAGAGTCGATGGCCAGTTCCATGTTGCCGTAGGCGGTAATCATAGCGACGGGTGTATACGGACGCCTGCGCTGAATGTATTTGACCAGTTCAAGGCCGTTGCCATCGGGCAGCCGCATGTCGGTCAGGCACAGGTCATAGGCGTGCTTATCGATCTGTTGAATCGCAGACTTCAGGTCCGGCACGCTGAAGGTATCGAGCCCCATACGCATCAGGGTCAGTTCAAGCAGCTCACGAATGTCGGGCTCGTCATCGACAATCAGGACACGTTGATCGGCCATAGTGGTGTTTACTCCTGTACAGCAGCGTGTGCGAATAGGATTCGAAAGCAGGCGCCGTTTTCATTGCCGGTGTAGAACAGCCGTGCACGGTTGGCTTCGGATAGTTCCTTGGCAATGTATAACCCAAGTCCGGTTCCGCTGGCTTCGGTGGTATAGAACGGTTCGAATAAGTGTTTAGCCTGATCCTCGGAGATGCCTGGACCAAAATCTCTGATATCCATAAACGGTTGCTCGGTGTCTGCAAGTTTACCAATGTGTATTAGGACTTTCCGTGAACCGGTTCTGAGTTCACTGTAGCGCAGCCCGTTATCGACCAGATTAATCACCACCTGCATCATGCGCTTGGGGTCAATTCGTACCTGAATGTCTGGTTCGCCCTTGATCTGAACATCATCCGACTTAACGTGGCCCTGGCGATACTCATCGAGACAATCTTCGATAAAGTCTCGCAAACTTACCGGTTCGAGCTGAAGGTTTTGTTGGCGCGACATATCCAGAATATTGCTGATAATGATGTTGATGCGATTGCTGTGACTGCGAACGATGCTTAGTAGCCGCTGATCGCCCTCGTTCAGGGCAGGGTTTTCTGCCAGTAGTTGTGAGGCATGGCTGATTGCCCCCAATGGGTTGCGAATTTCGTGAGCAATGGAGGCAGTAAGCCGACCCAGAGAGGCAAGTTTTAGATGCTGAGCCTGTTGCTGGACCTTGCCAGTGTCTTCGACAAAGATGATCAGGTCGCATTGAGGGGTGTTCTGCAGCGGGGCAAAATTCAGTTGCACCAGCGGGTGGTCTTTGTCCATTTGCAATGGCTCGGTGCGTTCAGTGGGCTCTGCCTGCCAGGCTTCCAATCGTCGCTGCACGGGTTGGGATAGCCAGAAGGCGCGTTTCTCAGTTGTGCCGAGCAAGTCTTTGGCTGCGTCGTTCATCAGCCGAATGGCCCCTTCCCAGGTGGTCACAATGATGCCGGTGCGCATGCGTTGTACGATGAGTTCGTTCAGTTGGCGCAAGTCTAGAATGGTATCTGCCTGGGCTCGGGCCAGCTGCTCGGTTGAACGCACTCGTGAGGTTAAATATTGCAACAGCAGCGTAACGGCAAAGAAGGCGACGCCTAACAAGGCCGCCTGCAACAGGTTGTCCTCCTTCAGCGTATTGACCGACAGCATTTCAGTATAAACGGCACCTGAGGCTGCCATCGCTGCGACCAATAGGCTTTGCCGCAAGGGTAGCAACAGGCTGCCAATCGCGACACTGACGATCATCAGGTTGCCAAAACCGGTGCCGACGCCGCCCAGGTAGTTCAGAATCAGCGATTGCAGCAAAACGTCGGTCAATAGCAATACCAGGGTCGATGTGCTGCCCATCTGGTCCCGAACGGTAACAATCAAACCAATGATGCAAATGATCACATACGACAGAGTTGCATAGAAAAAGGAATCTGCGCTTAGATGGGGCAAAGCCATCATGGTTTCCAGCGGTAACAGCGCCAGCACGGCGAGGGCACTGCCCAGCATCAGCCGATAGATACCATAGTAAAACAGGATCTGCTGGCGCCGATAGCTTGGGTACTGGGGCGAGGATATCATGGTCGGTTGCATTCCCTGTCGCAATGACCCGTCAGGTGAAGGGTCTGTTTGGTGTGCTCAGTATAAACACCCTTGACGATGGCATGACAACACTCCTGTTCACCGGCAAGCGGCATGGCTTGTTCTGCTTCGGGGAAAACCGGACAATAGCGGTCTGTTGATAGAGTGGGAGAAGGTAATGACGTTGCGTGTGGCCCTGGTTCAGGATCGATTTCCTGTTGGTGACATTCCCGGCAACACTCGAAAAGTGCTGGCGCTGGCCCAGGAAGCCATTGCAATGGGGGCCGATCTGGTGGTCTTCCCGGAACTGACGCTGGTCGGTTACCCCCCGGAAGACCTGTTGCTGCGCCCGAGTCTTGGTTTGCGCATCGGTGATGCCATAGACCAACTTAAAGCAGCGGCACTGCCGATCGGTATGGTTGTCGGGTACCCCGAGCGAGAGCAGGGTGCCTTGTACAACAAAGCGATGCTGATCGATCGGGGTGAGGTCATTGCCGATTACCGTAAACAGCATCTGCCGAACTATCAGGTGTTTGACGAAAAACGTTATTTCACCAAAGGGTCTGAATCCTGTGTGTTTGATTATAAGGGTGCGCGACTAGCACTCACCATCTGTGAGGATATCTGGTACGACGGCCCGGCGCGACGAGCCGCCGAGGCAGGCGCCGAGATCAACATCAACATCAATGGCAGCCCGTATCATATCGGTCGCCTTCCGGAGCGCCATGCGCAGGTTGCCCGCGTCTGCAAAGCCTTTAATGCCATGACTCTGTACGTTAATCATCTTGGCGGGCAGGACGAACTGGTATTTGATGGCGGCTCGTTCATTGCCCAGAGTGATGGCGAGATCGCCCTGACACTGCCCGAGTTCGAGTCGGCACTGACCTGTGTTGATCTGCATCGTACCTCAACTGGGTGGCGGGTGGCGGAACCATCGAAAGCGCCAGTTCTGGCTACCGGGGAGGCCCTTTATAAAGCACTGGTGATGGGCCTGGCGGATTACGTTAATCGCAATGGCTTTCCCGGGGTTGTGCTGGGGTTGTCCGGCGGCATTGACTCGGCGTTGAGTGCAGCCATCGCTGTCGATGCCCTGGGTAAAGATCGGGTGCATGCGGTGATGATGCCCTACACTTACACTGCAGAAATGAGCCTTGAAGACGCCAGGGCTGAGGCCGACTTGCTGGGTATCCGTTATGACGTGTTGCCCATTGGCACCGCCTATCAAGCCGCTTTGGATTCAGTCAGCCCTCTGTTTGAACATCGCCCGATAGATACCACTGAAGAAAATATGCAGTCACGCATGCGCGGCCTGTTTCTGATGGCCCTGTCCAATAAGCTGGGTTCAATGGTCCTGACAACGGGTAACAAGAGCGAAATGGCGGTCGGTTATGCCACCCTCTACGGTGACATGTGCGGTGGCTTCAACGCGCTGAAAGACGTTCCCAAGACCTGGGTCTATAAACTGGCCCAGTGGCGTAACCAGCAGGGCCGTGTGATTCCCGAGCGAGTCATTACCCGGCCGCCTTCTGCCGAGCTGGCACCGGACCAGAAAGACGAAGACAGCCTGCCGTCCTATGACATTCTCGATGCGATTATTGAGCGTTACGTCGAGCGCGATGAAAGTCTGGATACGCTGGTCGAAGCAGGTTTTGACGCGGTTGTGGCCGAGCGGATCATTCGGCTGATAGACCGCAACGAATACAAGCGACAGCAGGCACCAGAGGGTGTGCGGGTTACCCGGCGCGGATTTGGCACCGATCGTCGCTACCCGCTGACACATGGCTGGAAACCTGGCCGATAAACAACCCCGGTACCAGGTTGGAACAGAATCGAGGGGTCCGGGCTGACCAGATTATTATAGTGAGCTGAGGCGGGTCTGGCTGTCTCCGGGCTGATTCAACTCAGCCAGCCCAATGTCAGGATCTTCAGCCACCAGCGGTCTTGCTGCAGGAAGGGCGACTGATACTCTCCCTCTGCCAGCGTGGCATGCCCCGGATGGTCGCGCTGTAACGTTGCCAGTGCAATCTCGCGGTCCTGCGCCAGGCCCAGTTGGTTATAGGATTCAATCAGAACCACCAGTGCATCGGCCTGTGCACTGACGCCCGGATAATGCTGTCGCACTACCTGTGCCCGTTCGGCCGCGGCTACCCAGGCATCACGGCGCATGTAGTAGTCGGCAACAATAAGCTCATGCCGCGCCAGCGAATCCTTGAGGATGATCATCGTATCCAGGGCGTCCTCGCGATAGCCACTGTCCGGAAAGCGCTGGGTGTAGCGGCTGAGTGCGTCAAAAGCACTTTGACCCTGAGCTTGCGACCGTTGTGCCAGATCACCGCGTCCGGTAATGCCAGAGTTTTGTTCATACAACCGGTAGTAGCTCATACCTCGCAAATACCAGGCGTAGTCAACGCTGGGATGATCCGGGTTCAGTCGGGTGAATCGGTCTGCATCGAGCAGAGCCTGGGCATGGTCATTGCTCATATAGCGCGCAAACATCAGGTCAAGCTGCAGTTGTTTGGCATAGCGCCCAAATGGAAACCGATCTTCCAGTTGTTCCAGTGTATCAATCGCCAGGGTGTAGTTGCGGTTTTCCAGATGACGGGATGCCTGCTCATAGAGCGCTTGCTCGGATTCCTGATTGGCGTTTTGAAACAGGCTGCATCCCCCCAGAGTCAAAGTGAGCAGGAGTATCGTTGCCAGCGTTGGCCAATTGAATGTCGAAGTTTGACGGAGAAACATGCGTTGGGTCCGGCCCTTGAAGTACAATAGGTCGCTATTGTAACCACAGGCATGCAAGGGCTCCAATGACCGATTCTACTCAACTGTTGGAAGACAGCAAAAAAGTGCCGCTTGAGATGGGCCAAAAGCGCTTCGATCAGATCGCAGCCAGCCTGTTCAGCGAGCATTCACGCTCGCGGATTCAGCAATGGATCAAAGAAGGTCAAGTCCGGGTAAATGATCAGGTTCGCAAACCCCGCGACAAGCTGATTGGCGGTGAAACGCTCACACTGAAGGCACTATTGGTCGGAGAAGAGCGCTGGGGCGCCGAGCCGATTGAATTGAACGTGGTGTTTGAGGACGACGACATCATCATTATCAACAAACCGACTGGTTTGGTTGTGCACCCGGGGGCAGGCACGCCCAGCGGCACCATGCTCAATGGTTTGTTGTACCGTTTCCCGGAGCTGAAGTCGGTTCCGCGTGCGGGCATTGTGCATCGAATTGATAAGGATACGACGGGTCTGATGGTGGTAGCGCGGACACTGACGGCGCACACCAGTCTGGTTGGCCAGCTACAGGATCGCAGTATGGGTCGTGAGTATCAGGCACTGGTCACTGGCATTATGACCGGCGGTGGCCGGGTTGATGAACCTATTGGTCGTCATGCGACCGCCCGCACCAAAATGGCGGTTACCCCGACGGGTAAACCGGCGACAACACACTATCGCGTGACTGACCGGTTTCAAAACCACACCTTTATCCGGTGCAAGCTGGAAACGGGTCGCACCCACCAGATTCGGGTGCACATGGCACATATCGGCTACCCTTTGGTCGGTGATCCGGTCTATGCCGGTCGCAAACGCTTGCCCAAAGGCGTAACACGCGCTGTATCCGACGCCTTGCGCCATTTTGAGCGCCAGGCTTTGCATGCAGCTCAACTTGAATTGATACACCCTCGTACTGGCGAGCGAATGGCCTGGCAGGCAGAACTACCGGACGACATGATCGACCTGCTGGCGCTGCTCGAGGCCGACCACGAAGGTGAGGTGGATGACGACCGGTTATGACCCTAGCAAGGCCCGTGTGGCCGCTGCCTGAAGCCGTTAAACTGGGCTGGACAACCCGTCTGGGTGGTCACAGTCAAGCACCCTTTGAGAGCAATAATCAGGCTCACCATGTCGGCGATTCTGCTGCAGCCGTGGATGCCAACCGCGCCGGTCTGATCGCCGGACTGACTGGCTGTGAGCAGATACGCTGGTTATCCCAGATACACGGTAATCGGGTTGTTGCGGTTGAAACAGTGGCCGATGGAGCCAAAGCCGACGCCGCCACAGTTTCTCAACCAGGCATCGCAGCGGCGGTCATGACCGCCGACTGTCTGCCGGTGTTTTTCTGGCAGGATGACGGTGCTCAGGTTGCCATTGCCCATGGTGGCTGGCGCGGCCTGGCAGCGGGGGTTCTCGCAGAAACACTGAAGCAATTTTCAGATCCGGGCAGGGTGCGTTGTGGCCTCGGGCCCGCTATTGGCCCTCAGGCATTCGAGGTCGGCATGGACGTGGTTGAAGCCTTTGCTGACTGGCCTGGCGCCGCGCGTTGTTTCAAGGCCGCGGGTTCTCCCGGGAAATGGCTGGCCGATTTGCCGCAACTGGCCGAGTTCTGGCTGCAACAGGCTGGTGTGCCCGCCATTTATCGAAGTCAGTTATGTACCTTCAGCGATGCTGAGCACTATTTCTCTTACCGGCGCGACGGTGCTACCGGACGCATGGTTAATCTGATCTGGCGATCAGCATGAAATGGCACTGAGCAGGATCGCTGAACCTATATTCCAGCCGAATTCTTTTTTTGGCGACCAAAAATTCCTCAGAAAACTGACCCTGGTCAACTGTTCATATTTCAAGCGCTTGTTATTGATTGCTTAGCCCCTACCTTGACCATAACCAAACAAATTTATGAGGACACCTCATGCGTATCGACCGACTGACCAGTAAATTGCAAGTCGCTCTCTCCGATGCCCAGTCCGTCGCCCTGGGCAGAGATCATAATTTTATTGAACCGGCGCATCTGCTGACGGCTTTGCTTGACCAGAAAGGCTCTGCTATAGCACCGCTGCTGCAAAATGCGGGCGTTAATGTAGCTCATCTGAAAGCCGGACTGGCGAGTTACCTGGAAGGGTTGCCCCGGATTCAGAACCATGACGGCGAAGTAAATATGTCCAATGACCTGGGGCGGGTCATGAACTATGCCGATAAACTGGCGCAGAAACGTCAGGACGACTATATAGCCAGCGAACTTGTCATCCTGGCAATGGCGCAAGATCGCAGCCGCATCGCCACTTTGTTGCGTGAAGCGGGTGCCACGGCCGAGCGACTTGAGCAAGCTATTGACCAGGTTCGAGGCGGGGAAACCGTCAACAGTCAGGAGGCAGAGGACAGCCGCCAGGCGCTGAAAAAATACACGGTTGATCTGACTGAGCAGGCCGAGGCTGGCAAGCTTGATCCGGTGATCGGTCGGGATGATGAAATTCGCCGAACCATCCAGGTTTTGCAACGGCGCCGGAAGAACAATCCAGTGTTGATCGGCGAGCCGGGCGTGGGTAAAACGGCCATTGTCGAGGGACTGGCACAACGAATCATTAATGGCGAAGTACCGGAAACACTGAAAAATAAGCGAGTGTTGTCGCTTGATATGGGTTCTTTGGTAGCCGGAGCCAAATACAGGGGCGAATTTGAAGAGCGGTTAAAAGCCGTGCTCAATGAGCTGTCCAAGCAGGAAGGGCAGATTATCCTGTTCATTGACGAACTGCACACCATGGTCGGCGCCGGGAAAAGTGAAGGTGCGATGGATGCCGGGAATATGTTAAAACCGGCGCTGGCGCGGGGTGAACTGCATTGCGTGGGTGCCACAACACTGAACGAATACCGCCAATACATCGAAAAAGACGGTGCATTGGAACGTCGGTTTCAGAAGATTCAGGTGAGTGAGCCGAACGAAGAAGACAGTATCGCCATTTTGCGAGGCTTGAAAGAGCGCTATGAAGTGCATCACGGGGTCACCATTACCGATTCGGCGATCATTGCCGCGACTCGCCTGTCGCAGCGCTACATTACCGACCGGCAGTTACCGGACAAGGCCATCGACCTGATTGACGAAGCGGCCAGCCGCATTCGGATGGAGATCGATTCCAAGCCCGAGATCATGGACAAAATGGAACGTCGCCTCATTCAATTGAAAATTGAAGCCGAGGCACTTAAAAAAGATGAAGACAAGCTGACGCGTAAAACGCTGAAACAGCTGCATCTGACCATCGAACAGCTGGAGCGTGAATACGCCGATCTTGAGGAAATCTGGAACACCGAAAAGGCGGCTGTCCAGGGTACCCAGCATGTGAAGGAGCGCCTTGAGCAAACCCGCATTGAACTGGAAACCGCCCGTCGAAGTGGCGATCTGGCCCGGATGTCCGAATTGCAATATGGCCGTATTCCGGAACTGGAAAAGCAACTCGACATGGCCAGTCAGGCTGAAATGATGGATATGCAGCTGCTGCATAACAAGGTTACCGACGAAACCATCGCCAATGTCATTTCCCGCTGGACCGGTATCCCGGTCGATAAGATGCTGGAAGGCGAGCGCGATAAACTGCTGCACATGGAAGACAATCTGCACAGTCGGGTCGTCGGCCAGCAGGAGGCGCTTGTCGCGGTGTCCAATGCCATACGTCGTTCGCGTTCGGGTCTGTCGGATCCGGATCGGCCGAACGGTTCCTTCCTGTTTCTTGGTCCGACTGGCGTGGGTAAAACCGAGTTGTGTAAGGCCCTGGCAGAATTCCTGTTTGACACCCAAGACGCCATGATCCGGATCGATATGTCCGAATTTATGGAAAAGCATTCAGTGGCACGGCTGATTGGCGCCCCTCCGGGTTATGTCGGTTATGAAGAAGGGGGTTATCTGACTGAAGCGGTGCGGCGGCGCCCCTATTCGGTGATTCTGCTCGATGAAGTCGAGAAGGCACATGGCGATGTGTTCAATATCCTGCTTCAAGTACTGGATGATGGCCGTTTGACGGATGGACAGGGTCGTACTGTCGACTTCCGCAACACGGTGATCGTTATGACATCCAATCTCGGCAGTGACATTATTCAAACTTTGGCGGGTGAAGAAAACTACGAAGCCATGAAAGCCTCGGTAATGGAAGTCGTCGGCCAGCATTTCCGGCCAGAATTTATTAACCGTGTCGATGAAGTGGTGGTGTTTCATCCGTTGCAGCGCAGCCAGATTCGCGGTATCGCTGACATCCAGCTTGCGTCATTGCGAGCCCGCCTGGCCGATCAGGGTATGAAATTGCACCTGACAGAGGCCGTAATGGATAAAATTTGTGCCGCTGGCTATGACCCGGTATATGGCGCCCGCCCGCTTAAACGGGCCATTCAGCGCGAGTTGGAAAACAGCCTGGCTCAATCTCTGTTGCGCGGCGACTTTGGCAGCGGCGACGCCATAGCCGCTGAGCTGCGAGATGGTGAAATCGTATATTCGGTTGGGCATTGATAAAGGGGATGCCGCTCTGACTGAGCTGGAGGGGTTTAGCAGGCTGTTGAAATTCGCAGAATGTCTACCGCCTGCTACCGGGACATGGACGTTCGTGTTCTGAAAAAGGCAGGACGCCTTTTTCAACAACCTGCTAATGGGGGTCAGTCGTGCCCGGATTGAGCGCGTCGACCGCCATCTCAGCCATAATCCAGTCCTGAAAGGCACGCATCGCCGGTGTTAACGAACGTTTTTCGCGGTAGACCAGGTAGAAGGATTTGGATAACTCCAGTGGGATGTCCAGGGGCGCGACCAGTTGGCCCGACTGAATTTCCTCGCTGATCAAACTCATGTCGGTCAAAGCAACCCCCAGGCCGCGCGCGGCCGCCTGTGCGGTGAGCAGCCCGCTGGACAGAAACATACCCTTACGTGTTTCCCGATATTCAATACCGGCAGCATTGAACCAGGCCCGCCATTCATCCGGACGTTTACTGACGTGCAACAGTGTGTGTTTGGTGATGTCCGCCGGCAGGTGAATGGGTTTGTTTTTCATCAGGCTGGGTGTGCACACCGGAATCAGGGCTGAGCGTTTTAAAAAATTGCTCTCTACGTCGTCCCATTGGCCATCGCCAAAGTAGACAGCCATGTCGGTATCGCTGTGTGCGAAGTCAATCAGGCCGATTGATGCTGATAGTTCAAGTTCGATGTGGGGGTGGGTATTATAAAACCGGCTGATACGGGGCAATAGCCAGCGATGCAGGAATGCCGGAGCGACTGACAGGTTCAGTTCACCGGAGCCGTGCGCAGACATCAGCCTCTGGGTAGCCCGCTCTATGTCCAGCAGCGCCTTTTGCACCGTCTCAAGATAGTCTTTACCAGCTGATGTCAGTTCGATACGCCGGGTCTGGCGGATGAACAAGTCCACTTCCAGGAATTCTTCCAGTGTTTTGATCTGATGGCTGACCGCCGACGGGGTCACGAACAGCTCCCGGCTGGCCTTCTGAAAACTACCGAGACGCGCCGCTGATTCGAAACTTTTCAGGCTATTGAGTGGGGGTAGGCGTTTAATAGTGAGACTCCAGGCCAGGGCCACGTATACGAATACAAAGATGGTTTTGGGCCAGGCGCAGCTCGAACGCAGGGGCTCAGTTCAGGACTGACTCGCTGCATCGCTGGCAAATGCCATGAATCTCAAGAGGCGATGAACCGATACGAAAACCACTGGCATCGGCGCTGTGCTGCAATTGATCCATCAGGTCTGACCGCAATCCAATCTCTTCAGCATGGTGACACTGGTCACAGATCAGTAGTTGCGGCACCCGGTGAACATGATCACAAGCAATGTGCGCGCAGGCCATGAATTGGTTTGTTGTCGCCAGTCGATGGGCGAGGCCCGCGTCGACCAGAAAATTGAGCATGCGATAGACCGACATGGCCGCCGGGCTCTCACCGTATTTACGGTCATGGTCCGCTATCAGATCATAGGCCGATTTGGGACCGACGGAGGCCAGCAGCAGTTGCAGAATTCG
>Ga0307959_1001145_pt1 | contig 12218 bp, 11 predicted proteins | sample OrgLakmetagen494_FD_201813 | JGI IMG/M metagenome (GOLD analysis project Ga0307959, IMG submission 201813) | Saline water microbial communities from Organic Lake, Antarctica - #494 | ecosystem: Environmental > Aquatic > Non-marine Saline and Alkaline > Saline | place: Antarctica: Organic Lake...
AACCGCCACCGCCACAGCCGGTGCGCCGACGCGGTGGTGCCTTCGGAGCTCAAACCACTTCCGCGAGTATACCCGTCCGCAAAGGCGCCAACGTTGGCGTAGGCATCTTCATTCCCAGGGCCCCAGCGGCAGCTGCGTCTGCCGCTAATGAATCGTCCACCAGGCTGCAAGCAGCCCCTGCTGGTGGGCTTGCCGCTGCTTTCCCTAATTTGGCACGGCCTGATATTCTGGCGTCGGCTGCGACTGCTGCGAGCGCGCATCGATTGCCTACAGGCGCTAACGATGTACGTGCTGGCAATGGAGTAGGAAGCGGGCGAGCAATACATCCACCGCCACTTCGACAAGGAGGGTATGGGTCTGGTGCAAGCAGTAGCCTCAGCAGGAACAACAGTACAGGAAGCAGCAGCAGCAGCAGCAGCACCTATGGCAGGAACAACAGCACTGGCAGTAGTAGTAATCCTAGAGCAGACATGAACCCTCTGGCCTATCGCGTTCAAGCAACCATGGTCGAACCATCGACCGAAACCATCCGGCGGCGACGGTTAGCGGAAATCAGCGCAGTCTCTGAGTGCGCTGTAGAACTGCTTGAAGTTTACGCTGCACTCGCTGCGGCCCACCTTTGTGCTGCTTCTGCTGCCCGTGCAGTAAACAACACCCCTGCCACCGGTGAAGCTTTCAAGGCCTTTGGGACAGTGTGCGACGACATTGCGGCCCTGCGCCACTTTAGTAGCAGCAAGAGCAGCAGCAGCCTCAAAAGCAACGTTGCGAGACTGGACGTTGAAAGCGGCAGCAGTGAAGCTTCTGCCTGGGCGCGCGCTCGCTTGGCTGGCCCCGTGTGGGCGTGCATGGTGGCCGAGCGCTACCCTGCGATACTTCGTAGCCTTGTCTTGCCGATGTCCTCCGCAGGACACCCACTGACGCTTCCTACAGCGGAAGCAGCGACAGGAGCCACAAGGGCAACAGCAACAACAGTGCCGGGAGTACCCTCTGAGGCATGGCCCCTGCTTTCGCTTTGGCTGTGTGCTGTCACTGAGCTTCGAACGCACCTTGCTCCTCTAGTGGCTGCTAAGCTCGACTCCCCACACCACCTGCATACCGCCACAGCAGCAGCTGACCATGCGGCGGCTTCTGCCGCTGCACAGTCCGCTCTGATGGCTGCTTTGGGTGGCAGGACTGCCTCATGGACACTGTCGAGAACAACACATCTCGACCACACCTTTGGCAAGGATTCCAATGCCCCCGCTGGTGGAGACTTCGGCATTGACGGTGCGAACGAAGCAGCGAGTACTGTGCTCCGTCGTGGCCTCCCATACATTTCCGCCCTGGCGCTCGACTTACTGGGCGCTGGTTCCGTGCAAACGCCCTTCTTCAGAGGTAGTGATGCACAAGCGTTCGAGCGCGAAGGTGCTGCCGAGATTCGTGGGACACTCTTGCTCGTGCGTGCAGCACAGTCGCCACCTCCGCCTAGCAGCAGTAGCAGCAGTAGTAGTACCTCCGTGGTAGCTCAGCGCTTCAGTGCCGAAGGGATGTTTCGCGCAGCGCTGCGAAATTTGGACACTGCTATCACGGAAAGCCGTACACTCGCAGCTCTGCCTGATTCCTTGCTTCATCTTTCGTCCGCATCATCGAGAGCAAACACAGCATCTGGTGGTGCGGCGGCATCGCCAGCATCAGCGACAGCCTTCTTGCGGAAGGATGATTGGGTTCCTGTCTTTAGCCAAGTAGTGCGCTCGTGTTTTGCTTTGCAAGCCGCTCTACTGGCAGCTGCAGCGGCACCTCCGCCAAGTTCTACATCTACTTCTCCTTCAACAGCAACCTTTGCCCATGTCACTGGCCCGGCAGCACATCCAGCGCGCTCTATGGCCGTGAGTATACTCCTTCCTCGCTACTTGGCCCCACTACTGAAAGCCGCTACTGTTGAGTATTGGAATGCCGTGGCGAAGGGCTTGCAACAAGAAGGTGAATTGACAGCAAACGGAGCCGCAACGGCCGCAACAAGCGCGAACGGTAACAATGCACCCAGCAATACTGTCGGCACTAGCGCCCAAAACAACGGCGTTGGCGCTGGGCACAGAACCTCAGTGCAGCCAGGGGGCGGCGTAGCGGAGCTTTGCGCTCTGCCGCCGCTGCACTTGTGCCCAAGCAGCAATTCTTCTACTGGAGATCACAGCGTGCGTCGTTTACTGCTCGTGCATGGGCTTGGCTCTGGCTACTACAAGAAGAACGAAGAGGCAAGCCATAGCCTGTTGTTAACTTCATTTGTGGCGCTCCTTGCACAGCTCAACTTTAGCCAGGGCGATGCCAAGGCTCAGTTGGGCATGTTCTTGAATGCAGCCGTCGCGGAACGTGCCGCTGATAAGACTGTACACGCTGGACATCCTCCTCAGCTCGCCAACTCGAATGGCAGCGGACTCAACCGCAGTGCAACTCTCGACAAGACTTTGGTTGAGGGCCTGCCAAATTCAGGTCTTTGTGCCGCCCTCACTGGAGCCACTTCTCCAGGCATTGCAGCTTCAACTGCCGCTGGAGCCGCCACACCGATCACCACTGCACTCTTCCCTTCGACCGCGACATCATCTTCGCGATTGCGCCTCCTTCGCCAGCATGCTCGGTCAATGTTCACTTCAAGGCTGAGTGACCTCACCGCCGACGCCAATACTCAATCTTTTACCAGCAGCAGCACTGCGATTGATCTACAGACAGCCGAGTTAGCTGCTCTTAGGAGCCTCGTTGCAGACCTCAATAATACGCCATCCTGATAGATATTACTTTGAGGGATATTTCAAAATTAGCACAAGTTCCGATTGCCCACTGCTACAGCCTGATGAATATGCTGATGCTCGAGCTGAGTAGTTGGAAGATTTAGTTTTAAATTCTGAAAGAGAATGGCTTAATTCCAGGCCAAGGGTTCGATTTGCGTACACGCGTAATTTACGCGCCTCGGGCTTAATTTTTATTTCACGCGTGATTTACACGCAATTTACGCGTAATTTACGTGTGTCATACGCGCGGTAAAAATCGTTATGAATACGGGCTCTTGGAATTCTTTGGTGGTGCTGTGCCCTTCCGAACTCCCTGCTTCCCTACCCCTACGTCTCACTTCACTAGCTCACTGCCTTTCTGCCTGGGTGCGATTTGCCCTTCTTTTGCAGCATCCTTCGTGATGGGCGTGGTCTCTGCCCAGAGGGAAGTGCCACGCTTTGCCGGCATGGGTACCGTTCAAAAGAGCCCACCACGAAGAGTGGTTGTGCTGATGAGTTACATCTAAAGGAGTCAGGGAGATTCTACGGTGACGTCACTGCAGTATACGCGGGGATTTGTGACGTAATTTACGTCTGGTTGGGAAAAATTACTTCCCCGCGTAATTTACGCGTATTTACGGCGTAAATCGTAACCTAGTTCCAGGCATGGATTATAATGATAGTAAGATAGCAGGCATAAGTTGTGAGTCGCCCTTACTCCTGGTCTCCTGGTGTGCACTGCTGAGGCGCATTGCGCATCTGATATGTACATGTACGTGTTTTTCTTTTTTTGTTTTTTTTAGGGGGGGGGGGGGCGTATGATTATTTTATGAATAGCACTATGCGAGATCAAGATTTACTGAAATGCGAATTACGATCATGTGGCCTATAGACTTAGACCAAACTTCCAAACTCATGTTCTTCTGTTCGGCGGGTTGGATTTAAACGCCGCTATTCGATCGCACAAGGCAAGCAAACCTCGTTGCGACTAAAGTATAAGCGCGACGACGAACCTTTGGCGGCGCAAGGAAGTTTATTCGCGTCTTCATTATTTCCTTCCAGAGGCTCCTCTACGTGAAATGTTCGTTTTACCTGCCAATCAAAAAGGTGCTTCTCAGATTTTGCTTCCATCAGGAGAAGAAGTAAGCTCCGTTTCTTTGGATGGTGGTTCTCCAGATAGAACGCCTTGGTAAACCTTGTACAGGCCGTCCCAAGATTCGTAAATTGGGAGCACGATGATCACGGCCGCGGCGCTGAATCCCCAGAAGAGAGAAATGAAGACCCAGAACGAGAAGTACTCCTTGGAAAAAACTCCTTCAGGCACCGAGAGTGCAGGCCAGATGACAACGAAGAGAATGGTGAGCCCAAAACCCCACTTCTTAATCCACCGGCATGCGGCTTCCAGCTCCTTGGCGTTGTAAAGGGTCAATTCGAGGCCAGACTGGTCGTCTTCGATGAGCTTGATATCCTGCATCGATTTCCAGTCGTAATCTTGAGGATATACCGAAGACCACATGAAGTGGATAGCGCCCGACAAGAGGATGGCCGTCAGGTTGCCTGCCAGCATGGGGTAGTTGTTTCCAAGCGACACAATAGTCACTTCGCCCGATTCCGCTGAAGCCACGCTAATCCATACGACCACCGCTGCCCACTGAGATGTCCATGCTGCCACCACTGCACCAGCGCCAGAAGCCTTGTCCCACATCATCATGTTCCAGAGCGGGATCACAGCGGAGCCGATCACGATCCCCATGAAGAGGTATACCCAACCCAGACCAAGGCCCATGTTGAAGAGGATTGCTGATAGACCGCCCATGAGCACGCAGAACACTACGATAACCCCCTGAGACAATTTCAGGATTTGTTGACCAGTCGCGTTGGGGTTGATGTACTCACGGTAGATATCATAAGACACGAGCGAAGAAACAGCAATGGCTTCGGCCGAGCCAGTGGACACGATGGCCATGAAAAGCATGATAGAAATCATCAAGGCGCCTGCCTCCCCGTAAAGGTGGGTCGCAACGGCGGGGGGCACAAGGCCGGCTCCGGCTTCTTCGGCAGTGATGGGGAGCATAAGTGCAGTCGATGCGAGGCCAAGCGAAGTTGCGAGCGCAAAAGGGATGGTGAACCATACCACACCACCGAGCAAGTAGCCCTTGTGCGCCGACTGTGGCGTAGCCGCAATAGCAGACTGCCAGTACGATTGGTCAACAAAGACAGTGCCGAAGTTACCAATCACGTTGATGACTCCGAAAATGAAGCCTTGAAGTGACATCATGGTAAGGTAGGAGCCCTGCTCGTTGTCAACGACGGCACCACAGGCGTAGGTGGAGCTCGGCATGGTGTTGTCGCGGAAGGTGATGCCGTTGACGTCAGCATAGATAGCGTCGCACTCTTCAGTGGTGTATGCCACAGTCTGGGTGAGCATGTCGTAAATAAGATCCGAGGAGTAGGTCTTGACATAGATGGTGTAAATGAAGACCACGAGGATGATGAAGATGATGGCAGTGTGGATGTAGGACGCAATAAAAGTTGCCTTGAGACCTCCAGCGACGGTGTAGATCATCACGCCCCATGGAATCAAAAAGCCAGCCCAGTAAATATCCATTCCCGTGAGAGCATTCATCGTTGCAGCACCACCAAGCAGAAGCATCGAGGTCACAATGATTGAGGCGAGGAAGGAGAAGGTGAGGAAGGTGGCGTGGGCAGCAGTTCCCCACCGAACCTTGACCAGCTCGCACATCGTATGCGCCTTTGGCGCCTTGCGCTTGATTTCAATCGCGATGACACCAAACAAAAGCACTTGGATCGAAGCTCCGGCAGCGTACCAAAAAGGGCCTGCAACGAAAGCAGAGAAGAATGTTTGAGAAAAGATGAACGATTAAGATGAAGGATTCGCGGGTGAGATGATGTGCGATTGCTCAGCAGTACGGCTTGGAAGAGTCGGCCAAAGCATAACCAAAGTTCCTAGGTACGTACATTACCTGACACGCCGTACTGCCATGCCACATTTGAAGACTGGAGAAGTGTGGCCGCCCTGAGGTAACGATGATAATCACAAAAATTTAAGCAAACGAATGTGTGGTAAAAGTGAGTGGAACAGAAATAAAGGCAATGAGAAGGAAGAGAACGTGAAAGTGTGAAAATATTAATGATATTATAAATAACACACCACGTCCACTGTGAGACAATGACAGATGCAGTGAGGCCAGTCTTCACGTTGCGCCCCGCCGTGTTGAATTGCTCGCTGTTGAATTTTGAGCCCGCATACTTGTAGTCGAGATGGACCAGTACCGTGGTGATGAGAGAAAACGCGAGACCGGCGAAGACACACAAGAGCCATCCTGCTGCCTCAGGTAATGGCGGCGTGCCTCCAAAAAATGAAGTTTTGCTGCAATGAAAATTGGAGCGAAGGGAAAGATTCATGAGTTTCTTCTTGAGTTTGTGAACCAGTAAGAGGCGCAGGAATTGTTCAATACAGGCCCGATAATCAAAAAGCAATCCCCAAACAAATAAAAGATAATTTAATATGTTTTGATGTTTGTATATTCATTGGATCACTTACTGTAAATATTCTTCGAGCATGTTAAAGACCGGTTGCCCCCCTTTATGAATACGTCACCACACCGACACCGAATCAAAAACGGTAGACAAGGAGAGAGAAAAATGAGTACGATGACGCGGGCAGCTTCTCAAGCTCGAGTGAAATTATGTAAGAAAGCAGGAGAATGATGAAGATTTGGACACATGGGCAAGAGAATGCTCACCACGAATGTCCGAAGAAGTGTATTGGGATTGAATTTTATAAAGTACGTCGACGTGAGGAATCCGTGACTGTGGTTCCAGACTTTTCTTGGAATGTATTTGATCTCTGGAACACTTCAACGCTCCAAACTGAGTTCACGAAAAACCTTCAATTTCACGAATCTGTGGCCACTACCGTCGGATCGCAGTGAGAATTTTTAAAAATTGAATCTTCTTTTGCAATAATACAGTACATATAAGTATGTACAGGCGCCCGTGCTATGCACATTTCAGGGGTGCGGTGAGTTCACTGCGGCACAAATCACGTGTGTTTCTGAGAGTTGACCCTGAAAGATATATGGGAGAAAAAGATCATTGCTACCATCACTTCCATGGCCACTCGGGCATGTGCGCCTGATTAGCTTCTTAGGTTTAGCTTGCGCTGCTTTGCTTTTCTTCTCTACCTGTTAGTCCTCTAATTCCGGCCCTTCGGGGCCTGTCTCAAAAAGATCATTGCGTTCTACGCAAAAGGACACCCAGCCAGCCCAGTCGGGCATGCTCTGCTGGTTTCGTTTTTTTTTATTCGTTGAAATTTTGTTGGCAATTGGAATTTGGGATTGGGATTGGGGGGTATAAGCCAATCCAATCTCGCTTGTATTTGAATTTCCCGCCTGGGTTTACCAAGTAAAAACAATCTTTATACTGCCGGCTGGCCGGTAGCGGAAGAGGTCTCACATTTCGCGAAGGCGACAATATAGAGCTCTCTCGGCTCTTACGCAGCGAAGACATCTCAAAACCATCATAGAACGCATGCGCGAACCCCATGTTCGATGATATTGTGGTTATGTGCCGTAAATCCACGGAAATATATCCGTTGGATATGGAAATCTTAGTGCTCCTTTAACACAGAAACTTCAGATCTGCTGCGGTTGCACTAGAAATTTCAAGCGATTTTGGCCAATTCCAGACTTGGCTGGGTATGGCGATTTCAACGTATACTCAAAATTTGCGTATATTTATGATTTTTACGTAATCATCGCTGAATGTAGTACCAAATGCGCCTTTTTACGCGCTTTTTGCGAAATGAAATTAACATGAATTTACTTCAAATCGAGTTGGCTCCTGCGCCATTCCCAGCCAAGGGCCAAGACTCCAGACCCTAGATATAATAGAAAATAGAAATAGAAAGTCGACCAACTGGCAGCTGAAGGGGGGTCATTTCCGGAAAATCGCCCTTTTCGGCCATAGTATACGCAAATCGCAACCGGATTTCCCCTAACCGAGCTCATAGGGCCAGGGCCCTGGGCCCTGAAATTTTGACCACATCGAGGGGGAATCCCGTTACGAAGAACCGCGATATTCTGTTGAATCTGATGCCTAGAATTGGCCAAAAATTGCTTGAATTTACTAGTGCGGCAGAGCTGCATTTGCTGCGTGAGAGGAGCACCGCAATTAAATTTTTATGTCCAATATCCAACCAACGGACAAATTTTCGCGGATTTTCGGCACGGGACCTCACTTCGCATGGCACATTATGTTCGCGCTTACGCTTTAGGGTGGTTTTTACATGTAGTCGCCGCGTTACACGTTAGAGCCGATAAAGCTCAAATTTACTGCTTTTGCGAGAAGTAACCCCCCTTTACCTTTAGCTGCCGGTTAGTCCGCCGTGGTTCTTCATTCCTTGTAGGTGTAGGCGGAATCCCGCCTCTCGATGCGGCTAAAACTTCCAGCTTCGGGGACCGGCGGGGCCCTGGCCCTATGAGCTCGGTTAGGCGGGATCCCGTTGGCGCGAGTTGTAAGTTGGCCTGCCTTCTGTATTGACTAATGACTGGGGGGATTACGACTATGAAATGCAGTAAATTTATCATCAAATAAGACAAGAGCGCCTCTCGGTGTGTATATCTCAACCCAATCGGCTATGATTCATCCAGGTCATCATCCCGTGGCTTCGAGGGGCGCTTGGGGCCACCGCGGCCGCCCATGCCTCGGCCACCCCGGCCTCCACCGCCCAGCGCCTGACTCTTCGCGCCGCCTCCCGCCAACAGCCCAAGCCGCGTGAAATGCCGCGCCTTGTTCGCGTCGTGCTGGGCGGCGGCGCTTTCTTCGGCTTCCAGCGCAGCGCGCGCTTCGGGCGACATGCGAGCCAGCTCCGAGGCGCGCTTCGCAGCCTTCGCTTCCTCTTCGGCGCGTTTCGCTTTCACGAAGTCAGCGTTGCGGTCAGCGGCGGAAGATGTCGGCGGCGGCGCAGCTGGTGCAGAAGACAGCGGCGGTGGAGGCGCAGCTGCGGTAGGAGGAGGCACTGGAGGAGGCGGCGCAGTAGCTGCATCAGCGCGCGGGCCTGAACAAATGCCACATGTGGCCTCGCTCGCTGGGTTGTCCCCGAACGAACAAATACCACATGCCCACGTTGACGCTCCTGCAGGAGGCGGTCCTGTAGGTGTCGGCGGTGGAGGTGCAGGTGCTGAAGAAGGTATCGGCGGTGGCGGCGCAGCTGCTGCAGGTGGTGGCGGAGCCGCTGCTGCAGGCGGCACCGGCGGCTCTGGGCGGGGCAACGAAGGAGCCAGTGGCGGCACGGGCATCATCATGGGCTGCCCAGCGCCGGCTAATGCTTTCATGCGGTCCGCAAGAGAGGCAGCTGCTTTGGGGGCAGCAGCGGCCTCTGCAGCCGGCGGGGGCGGGGGCGCGGGCGGAATAGGGGGCGGAGGTGCCCTGGGCGCTGACATCGAAGGGGCAGCAGCTGGAATTGGCGGCGGCGGTAACGGAGGCGGATGGGCACTCGGGACAGGCGGCGGCGGCAGAGGAGGCGGGTGGGCACTCGGGACCGGCGGCGGCGGCAGAGGAGGCGGATGGGCACTCGGGACCGGCGGCGGCGGCAGAGGAGGCGGATGGGCACTCGGGACCGGCGGCGGCGGCAGAGGAGGCGGCTTGGCTGCTGGAATCGATGGGGGCGGCGGCAACGGCGGTGGCGCACTGGGAACCGGCGGAGGCGCCTGTAACGGAGGAGCGTTCAGTGGTGGCGGCGGCAATGAAGGAGGTGGCGACGAAATTGGCGCGCCATTTGACGTAGTGCCGAACGCAGCATCCCATTCGCTGTAGCCTCCGTATTTGTTGAAGAACTCTTGCTGCGTAAAGGGCCCTTGGCCGCGGTCGTAGCGGCGCTCTTCACCGTTGGCGGAGGTGGGCGACAACGCAGACGACGACGACGGCGACGACGCTGGGGATTCTTTCACTTCTTCGTCGTCGTCATCCACCCTGGCAGCGGCGATGCCGTCGCCCGAGGCGGTGCCTCCTCGCTCGAAGACGAAAATGACGGGTCGCCCCACAGTTGAAAGGCGCTCCCGTACATTCTGGCAGATATTTTGAAAGAGCAATTCACAAAAGAAGGTCAGTGTGATATTTTGCGTTCATGCATGAACCTTAGTTTGAAACTTGATATGTTCTTGTGGCAGAGTAGTTGGGGATACATACATTCAAAACACATAATCTAAAAGCGCAAACTAGAGAGAAAGAAGAAGAATGATGAGCTATATCTCAATGTGGTCCTACCATGTGGAAGGTGTAAGTGGTCATCTTTTTCAGCGGCACGTCGCTGCCTTGAATGCGGTGCAAGCGATCTCCAGCGCGCACGCCCGCGGCTTCGGCCGCTGAGCCTCCTGCGACTTCCAACACGACTGCGCCACCGCTTACGTCACTGTCGGCCGACGACGAAGACAACGAGAAAAGAGAGGCCCTGGGCTGGGCTTGTCCGGCGTCAGAAACAGTGCGGTGCCCAAAGACCAGCCCAACTTTGGTGGTCTCAATTTTCACGGTCAAGAGTTCGCCACCACAAGGGCCCAACTCGACCGATGGCAAGCCGCACACCTTGCCAAAAACAAGGCATGCAAGTCGTTCGTAAAAGCAACGAATAGATACATAAATGAGAAAAAGTTTGAGCCCCGCAATATTGTAGCTGAATTAAGAAGATCCTCAGCTTCTTTGTCACTCTCTCACTCTCTCTCTCTCTCTCTCTGCTCGCACCTCGCGCAGTTTGCGAACCCACTCGGCCTTGGTGGGTTCTTGGTTGTCGGCGCGCTTGCTCGCGCTCCCCAGCTGTGGCGCGGAGTCCCCCAGCACAAAAGTGCGCGCGTGGGTGTGAAGCTCGAAGCGCGCGTCGAGGGGCGCGCACCCGCTGCTGCACTCTTGCGCCACCGCCCGCACTTCGGTGACCTCGTTCAACGCAATGGTGCCCACGGGGGCAACGCATTTCGCCGTCTTGAAGTACTGCAGCGTCTGAAGACATGCAAAAACAGTGGGGTTGAGAGACAAAAGGAAACAGTCGCGAGAGGGTATAGTGTCGTAGATGGAGTTGAAGGGGCTTCCTCATAATTCCAATATTTACTTTCTCATGAAGACAACTTCACAATGAAGGCATATGCTGCGCAAGACTAGCTGTGATATCCCCTATCCTCGATTCTTACCGCTACTTCGCCGTCCGTTCGTAATCGAAAGTGTCGCGCATCCCACTTTTTCGCAGTGGAGTTGCCGCCCGAAAGCTTCACTAAGTAACCCTCTAGAGCATACGGCGACGCGCTTCCTCCTTCTGACCCGTCCCCGTAGCCTTCACCAACCGGGGTTAAATTGGTGACGCGCGCGAGAGCTTCGAGCCATTGCCTTTTTAGACCCGCCGATGGAGCTGTTAATTCGTACCTGTAGGTGATACATCCACACCGAGAAGTCAAAGCGTGAAGGGGAGGGCCATGAGTTGGCGCTAGGCATGTGAAGGTAGCCACACCCGAATACACATAAACACAGCGAGAAAGGGGTGCGTGGCGCTTGAATAGTCAGATGATCAGGAGGTAGTCGCTCACGTGCGATTGCTGCTCAGTTGCATGTCAAAGCGCAGCGGCGACTGGGCATTTGGCACCGTGGCGCGAATCTCAAGCACCTCCATTAAATTTACACTGCCCTTGAAGTCCTGCTTCGACTCTCCCGCATAGTACCTGCAAAGCACAGTAATCATGGATAAATCATTTCATAGATGGTGTTCTTATTAAGCTCTTAGCATTATTCTACCCTAGTAAGTGCTTGTGAGTTAAGGTCTAAGCATATGTATTTACATCATCTGAGCGTCAAGTTGGTCTTCGGTGATGATAAACCAGCGCTTCTTCCAGCCTTTCACCATTCCGGTGGGCGACTTCTTCTCGAGCCATCCGCTGAATATTACAGTAGAATCTTCTTCAATATTCATCGACCGAGGGGCCGCCATCGTAGCGCGCTCCAGCAAGCAGAGCCTATACACGACGTCCCGTGCCCCGTACCCGCGCCTGTGCGATCTATTCTTTTCCTTTTTCCATTCATTACTCCAAAATCAACTCCCGTTTCATGTTCATTGGCTCGCTCTCCCCCAAAGGGGGCTAGTGACATAAATCTATGTCCAGGGGCCAGTTTTGACGTTTTGAGACATGCTTCGAAGGGACGAATTTCGAAACTAGAGGGCTTATGTTGATCTGGAGAGACTGGGAGGTGAATAAGTATCGCTAACGAGGTAAGAGCATAGCATCGCCAACAACAGGAACCCTCCCTGTATAGTTACTGGGAAGTGACCAAGTATCGCTAACGGCTAACGAGGCAACCGGGATCTCAAACTTAGTGAGGTAAGGTGTTTAGAGTATCGCCGGTCGTTTACGACCCGTCGTGCAATTTTCACCTCTTCATCACGTTCGAGGCGTCAATTCTTGACGCAGCATCCACCGC